>NPIF01000748.1_pt1 | contig 37893 bp, 43 predicted proteins | sample 8637461 | NCBI WGS metagenome assembly NPIF01 (sample SAMN07420641, study PRJNA396082) | bioreactor metagenome | isolation source: sample BR12 brine-fed electro-methanogenic bioreactor BR | place: Japan: Kochi | collected 2016-12-09
AGCTCGTCGGGCTCATAACCCGGAGGTCGCAGGTTCGTGTCCTGCCCCCGCTATTGTTTGGGCCGTTGCAAAACGCACCGGCCCCGCGGTTCACGGAACGCGCCGATGCCCACGAGCGTCGGCGTCTTCGCTTTTTACGTACTGTCCGCAAAGGGGTTACGATCCTCGCCCGCCTTGGCCAGCGTCTCGGATTCGCCACCAGAGATAACCGCACCATTCTTTGTGGCCGCCTGATTGGCCGGTTTTGGCCCAAAGTCTCTCCCCACCGGAGAGACCCGTGGGCTCGGGTTATCAGGTGGTTGTCTCCGCTGGAGCGCGTCGCAACCACAGAAACCAACGAGCCGGTTATGTCCCGTGGGCGCGGCCGTGAACCTTGATGTAGTTCATGATCGCGTTGTCTATGGCCTTCGGCGGTGTCACGCCGTACCTCTGCCGCTCCGCTTCAATGGTCGCTCGGCCAATCGCATCCGCAAGGCGCTTGATCCGGAAGCAGGTATCGCGAAACGCGTCGAACTGGACTTCCAATCCACGCGGAAGCTGGATGGCTCGATACTTCCCTTTGCTGTCCCTCCATCGATCCGGCTGAGCGTGGAAGAAACGCCAGGTGTACTGCCGATCAATTGGCGGAATCAGCTCTGGTAGAACGTGGAACAGGGCTTTTGAGTTGGCAACGATGCTCGCCTCGGAAATGGAGACCTTCAGGGCGCAATAGGGAATTCGCAACCGATTGACCGCCTCCAGATATTCTGCCTCCGACAGGTCCATCATGCGCTGGGCTCGCAGTGGTTCCATCAACGTTTTGTGCTTCAGAAGTGACTCCGAGAACTGATCCCATGACACCAGCTTGGTCTTCGCATCCCCCATGCGATGCATGCCCCACGCGGTGAGCGTTGCGTACAACATCTCAACGTGCCGGTGGGAAAGGAAATCATCTGCTCCCGCGCGAAGGCACTGCTCGTGAAAATAGACACACGGGCCGCCGAACAACACGAACTGCTCGTAGGACCCGTCGAAGTAGCGGTTCGGGTTCTCCAGGAATGTCGCGGTGTTCATGCGGTCGACTTCCTCCAAGCTCGCTCGATGCGAGACAGCCAGTGATCTCGCCGCTCAACGGGCCTCAATCCTAACGCCCATCGTGTGGTTAACGAAAGTGGGCGCGGCGCCGGCGGACGGCATAGGTAACCAGAGAGGGCACGAGCATGAACGCCCTCCAGGAGACCCTGCCATGATCTCGACCACCGACCCCGAAAGCATGACGGCCGAAGAGCGCCGCCTCGAAGTCGCCGGCATTCTCGCGCGTGGCGTTCTGCGCCGCATCCGCATGGCGAAAACGGCCGCTTCAGGCCCCCATCAAACAGTCTCGGAATCGCCTCGAAAACGCCTTGATGTTCCGGTGGAAACGAGGCTCAGTGTGGCTCCGCGACCCGCCGGTTAACGGGCCGCGTCTCGGAAATCCTGAACGAAAGGAGCCGCATGATGGACGACATCGAAGCCGCAATCGCCGCTCTGGACCAGATGTCCACCGGCGATCTGGCCGAGCGCTACGCCGAGTTGCACGGTCAGCCCTGCCGCACGCGCCACCGGGCATACCTGATCCGCAAGATCGCCTGGCGCCTGCAGGCGAACGCCGAGGGCGACCTGTCCGAGCGGGCCCGACGCCGGGCGGCGGAGTTGGCCGACGACGCCGCGGTACGGGTGATGGCCCCCAAGACCATGATCTGCCCACCGCAGCACGGTGAGGCGGCCACCGTCACCAAGCCGGCGCCGACGGGGCGAGGCAGATCGACCGATCCTCGCCTGCCCTCGCCCGGCTCGGCCATTGTTCGCAAGTACAAGGGCCGTACCCATCGCGTTGTGTACCTCGTGGACGGCAGCGGCTTCGAGTACGAGGGCGACCGCTACCGCACACTGACGGCTGTGGCCAAACGGATCACCCGCAGCCACATCAACGGGTTCCGGTTCTTCAAGCTCGGGGTGCAGCGATGAAAGCTCGAGGCAACAAGGCGGTGGAGCCGACGATTCGCTGCGCCATCTACACGCGCAAATCGAGCGAGGAGGGCCTCGACCAGGAATTCAATTCGCTCGACGCCCAGCGTGAGGCGGCCGAGGCGTACATCGTCAGCCAGAAAGCCGAGGGCTGGACGGCACTCGCCGACCGTTACGACGACGGCGGGTATTCCGGCGGCAGCATGGATCGCCCGGCGCTCGACCGGCTGCTGCGCGACATCGACCGCGGCAAGATCGACTGTGTGGTCGTCTACAAGGTGGACCGCCTGAGCCGATCGCTGCTCGATTTCGCCCGAATCATGGAGAGGTTCGAGCGCCACGGCGTCTCGTTCGTCTCCGTAACGCAGCAGTTCAATACGACCCATTCGATGGGCCGGCTGACGCTCAACATCCTGCTCTCCTTTGCTCAGTTCGAACGTGAAATCATCGGTGAGCGTATCCGTGACAAGCTTGCCGCCCAGGCCCGCAAGGGCAAGTGGACAGGCGGCGCGCCCGTGCTCGGCTACGACGTCGACCGTACCGGCCCGAGTCCCCGGCTGGTCATCAACGCAAAGGAGGCAGCCCGCGTCCGGGAGATCTTCCGGATGTACGTCCAGGAAGCGTCGCTGCTGCCGGTTGTCAGGGAGCTCGCCCGCCGGGGGTGGGTGAACAAGCGCCGCGAGACCAAGAAGGGACGAAAGCTCGGCGGCAGACCATTCGACAAGGCGACGTTATACCAACTGCTCACCAACCCGACGTACACCGGCAAGATGCGCTACAAGGACGAGCTTCACGCCGGCGAACACGAGGCGATCATCGACCAGGAGCTGTTCGACAAGGTCCAGAAGCAACTCAAGCTCAACGGGCGAACCGGTGGCGCGGAGGTTCGCAACAAGTACGGCGCGCTGCTTCGCGGTCTGCTGCGCTGCAAGCGCTGTGGCACGGCCATGACGCACACCTTCTGCGGCAAGAACAAGCGGAACTTCTACCGGTACTACCGCTGCACCCACGCGATGAAGAATGGCCACGACGTTTGCCCGACCGGCACGCTGCCCGCGGGCGAGATTGAACGCGTGGTGATCGACGAGGTGCGCGGCCTGACCACGGACGATGCCCTTCTGGCCCAGGTGCTCAGCGACGCCCACGCCGCCATCGACGCGGAACTGGGCGTTGTTCAACGCGACCGCAACGACGTTCGCCAGGAACGCAAGCGTCACCACGAGGAACTTCAGCGGCTTGCCACCTGCGGCAAGACCACGACCGACGTGACCGCCCGCATCGCCGACCTGCACGAGCGGCTTTCGGAGGCCGACCGACGCCTGCCGGAACTTGAAGCGCGGATCGCGGACCTGGAGTGTCAGACGGTGACGCAAGCTGAGGCCCGCGCGGCCCTCGCCGACTTCGACAGCCTGTGGGAAAGCCTGATTCCCCGCGAGCAGGCCCGCCTGCTCAACCTGTTGATCTCGACGGTGGAATATGACGGGGACGCCGGGACGGTGTCGGTGACGTTCCGGCCGACGAGCATTCGCTCGTTGATCAATCGCACGCTGGAGGATGCAGCATGACCACCATCACCAAACAGATTCACTTCGCCATCAAGTCACGCCGGAAGACGGCCATGCCGGGCCCGGCGCCCAAGTGCAACGAACCCGCTGGCCGCACCCCGCGCGTGGCCAAGCTGATGGCGCTGGCGATCCGATTCGACCAACTTCTCAGCGAGGGCAAGGTTGCAGACCAGTCCGAACTGGCCCGCCTCGCCCACGTCAGCCAGCCCCGCATGACGCAGATCATGAACCTGCTGCACCTGGCCCCCGATATTCAGGAAGCGATCCTGCACCTCGCGCCCGTGGTCGATGGGCGCGACCCGATCACGGAGCGCGACCTGCGGCCGATTACCCGGCTGCGGGATTGGGAGAAGCAGCGGGCGATGTGGATAGCCTTTCGTAACTCACCGTGATCGGTCGCTTGGCATTTCCGCCCCTCACGGACCAGCCTCGCGGTGGCGTCATCGCATCTGGCGCGGTTCTGATCGAGCTGCTCAAACGACATGAGTCCCCCGCTAACCAGCCCCGGGAGCAATCGCCTCCCGACCCTCTTCTTGCGAACATCCGCAAAATACGGACAATATCTGAGGCTGGCGCGGTCAGCTCATTACGGGTGCCCTTGGAGCAGCCTATGGCGGCCAAACGCGACGAGATCCTGACCATGGACGAGCTTGCGGAGTACCTAAAGATTTCCAAGTCCACGCTGTACAAGCTCGCGACGGACAACAAACTGCCGGGCCAGAAGATCGGCAAGCGCTGGCGGTTCCACAAGGATGCGATTGATGAGTGGTTGCGAACCAGACCAGCCACCAAGGAAGGACGCTGAGATGCCAACGGGCGCACAGAAGGAGGCACTGCGAGCTACGCACGCAGCCCTCTATCGCCAACCTGCGAGGTCCACACGCGGAGGTCCGCTTTTCAATGCATTCCCGTATCCGACCAAAATATCACCGGAGACGATCGCTTTATTCATAGCAACCCACACAAGCCCCGGGGCTACAGTTCTCGACAGTTTTGCTGGCAGTGGATCGACCGGTTTGGCAGCCATCCTCTGCGGCCGGCCCACCGACCAAATGCGCCAGGACGCTGAACGGCTCGGCCTCACTGCTCGTTGGGGCCCTCGCCGAGCCGTGCTATACGAATTGAGCGTGTTAGGAGCATTCGTCGCGGATGTGCTGTGCAATCCGCCCGATCCCGCTGAGTTCAGCAACGCGGCAGAGCAGTTGCTTGCCGACGTTCGCCGTCAGTGGGCGTGGCTCTATCGTACTCGTGATCCGGACGGTGCCGATGGCGAGATTCGCTACGTGGTTTGGTCAGACGTGCTGCGCTGCCCGAAATGCCGCAAGCACGCCAGCCTGTGGGACGCCTGCGTCTCGCGCCGGCCCGCTAACATCTCCAGCACGTTCAGGTGCCCCCACTGCGGCAAACGCTCCGCTATCGGTTCTGTGTCCCGTGTTCGGGCGACTGTTGCCGACGATCTGCTCGACAATGAGCGGACATCGCGCCGTCGGGTGCAGGCGTGGGTCTATGGCGAGACTGACGGCAGGACGTGGTCGCGTCCGGCTCAGACGGCCGACCACAGAGATTTCAAGCAGATTCAGCAGAGTGCATTCCCAGAGCCCGTTCCCGTCCAGCAGGTCCCGTGGGGCGACCTCTACCGGGCCGGCTATCACGAGGGCATCTCTCATCTCCACCATTTTTACACGCACAGGAATCTGCTGGCGTTCTCCGCGTTGTGGAACGCGACCGCCCGTTTCCCTGATAGGTTGCGGCCGTCACTGCGGTTTTGGCTGCTCAGCTACAATGCAGCGCATTCGACCCTAATGACGCGGGTCGTAGCCAAGAAGAACCAGGAAGACTTGGTCGTCACAAGTGCCCAGCCCGGCGTGCTATACATCAGTGGCTTGCCCGTGGAGAAGAACATCTTCGCAGGCGTCCGCCGCAAAATCAGCACGTTGCAGGCGGCATTCGCCATGGTGCATGGTCAGGGAGACTTAGTCGAAGTCCGCAACGCCTCGTCGCTTCAAGTCGACTTGCCCGATGAGTCCGTTGACTACGTGTTTTCGGATCCCCCGTTCGGCGGCAACATCCCCTACGCCGAGGTGAACTTCATCAACGAGGCATGGATCGGTCGGCTGACCGACGTGAAAGATGAGGCGATCGTCAGTCGGCACCAAAACAAGACGGTAGACGACTACCAGGAACTTCTTCGCGGCGCATTTCGGGAAGCGCAGCGCGTGTTGCGTCCAGACGGCTTTGTGACGGTCGCATTTCATTCGGCTTCAGCGGGCGTCTGGAATGCCCTGCGTAGCGCCTGCGAAGGGGCGGGCTTCCACGTGGCCGGAACCAGTGTTCTCGACAAGACCCAGGCGAGTTTTAAACAGGTGCGCACCAACGGTGCAGTCAAAGGCGACCCCCTGATCCTGCTCAGCAAAACGCGCGCATCGGGCAATGGCCGTGAAGCCGAAGTCTGGGCGGTTACGAAAGAACTGGTCAAGCAAGCCACCAAGTCAAGCAATCCGGCCGAGGCCACCCCCCAGCGACTCTATTCTCGACTGGTTGGGCGGTACGTGGCAGCCGGACAGAGCGTTCCGATTGACGCCGGGGATTTCTACCGAGGCCTCCAGGAAAGGCACGGCAGGTATGCAGAGCAAGCAGTGTGACATCTCAGCACTGTCCTCCGCTCGCAGCAAGGCCGCTTTGCACGAGTCCCGCCTGCCCGGCGTCCAACGCAAGAGGCTAGGGCAGTTCTTCACCGGACTGCCGCTGTCGCGTCTCTTGGTGGCCATCAGCATGACTGCCCCACGCAAGACGGTCATTGACCCCATGGCGGGTACTGGCGACCTGCTCGATGCGGCGATTGAGCGATCGTTCCATCAGGGGCTTGGGCTGGAGCGCAGCGACGCCATCGAGGTAGACAAGGAGACCGCCACGGCATGTCGGGAGCGGCTGGCAGCGTGGAAGGATTTGTCGCCTACGGTGGAGCAGTCCGTGATTGCAGGCTCCGCCTTCGATCCGGCCGTCTGGTCACAACTGGCGCTATGCAGCTACGACCTGGCAATCACAAACCCCCCGTACGTCCGCTATCAAACGATATCGAGCAACGGCATCGGAGGGTCCAACGCTGCCTCTCCGGAAAACACGCGCCGGAATCTGATCGCGGCAATCGACCGCATGCCGTGGACTTCAGAAAGGCCTGTATGGCGACCGCTCGTTCAGGCCTACTCGGGCCTGTCTGACCTGTCAGTGCCTTCGTGGCTTCTGGCCGCAATGCTGGTAAGGCCTGGAGGCATTCTGGCCCTGGTTGCGCCGGCAACCTGGCGAACTCGGGACTACGCCGACGTGCTGCTGTATATGCTCGCGAGATTCTTCCGGCTGGATGCGGTCGTCGCTGACAGGCAACCTGGCTGGTTCTCGCAGGCGCTTGTGCGGACCCACCTGGTTGTCGCCACCAGGCTGCCGCCCGAGGAGGCCTGCGTGCCCCTTGCCGAACGCCGCGAGGCAACGGGTTCCTTCCCATGGGTCGAGATCGCGCCCGAGGCACAACGCGGCGGCAGTCTGGTGGATTCAGCCTTTCCATCGGATGATCCAGAAGGGTCATTCGCGCGATGGCTTCAATCGGCGGACCAGGATGTTCTGGGCATCAGCCGCATTGAGCGGCGGCTGCAGGATGAGGTTGCAGCCGTCGTTTCCCGGTGCAACTCTTGTAGGTGGTTCTCACGCCTGGAGCCGGTGGCCGCCAGTATGCCACTGTTCTGTGGTTCGACGCCGACTGAAGGTTGCGCTGTGCCGCGCGCTCTTGCCGACGTCCTCGGTATCGCGCCAGAATCCCTGACGACGTTGCAGAATCTTGGCATCAAGGTCAGTCAGGGCCTTCGAACCGGGTGCAACGATTTCTTCTATGTCGACTTCATCGAGAGCATTGACGAGAGGTGGACGCAGGTTCGACTGAGCGCGCTGTTCGGTCGCAAATGCATCGAGGTCCCTACGGACGCCCTCGTTCCTGTCCTACGGAGGCAGAGCGAGCTGAAAACCTACGCTGAGAGCCTACCACTTCCGGGCCGGTTGCTGAACCTATCGAAATACGTTCTGCCCGAAGACCACCCTGCGGTGGAGGAAGCAAAGGCTGTCTATGATCGGCTGGGGCTGCCTATGCCCACCGTCATGCCGGAGCATTTGACGGCGCATGTCCGCATCGCCTCCGAATCACGGACGGGTGGAGCCACGGGCACTCTGATTCCGCACCTGTCGGCCGTCAGGACGAACGTACGGCCGGCCGTCCAGGGCCCGAAGCCAAAACCCCCGAGGTTTTGGTATATGCTGCCGGATCTCGCCCGGCGGCACCTGCCCGACGCCTTTGTGCCCAGGATTAATCAGCGAACCCCGTCGGCCTTGGCCAACCAAAACGATCCGGTCGTCGTGGACGCGAATTTTTCGACGGCCTGGTCTGAGAGCGGCGGATGGATGCCCTCTGCGATCAGCGCATTGTTGTGTAGCTCCTGGGTCCGGGCGTGCATGGAGGCGATCGGCACACCCATGGGCGGCGGTGCGCTCAAGCTCGAGGCGACGCACCTGAAGCGGCTCCCCGTACCCAAACTCACCGACCAAGCGATCAGACAATTGGCGTCCTTGTGGAGCAGCGATCCCATCGCAGCGGCTGACACGATCGTCACCAGGGCAGTGCTTGGCGGTCGCGCGGGCATGCCTTCCCTATCACAATTGAACAATCGCCTGATTGCCTTCATCGAAGACGCCGAGCAAGCACGGCAAAGGGGTTAGCATGCCTGATCAAGTGGAATCAGCGAAGCAGATGATCTCTCGATGCCGGCGGCTGCGGGATGAAGGAAGTTCCGAAGCCGTGCTTCGAACGGAGTTCGCGTCCCGCTTGCGACAAGTTTTCCCCAACCAAGAGGATCAGTTGTGGATTGACCATTACACCGAGGGAGAGGAAGCGGCGACTCGTGTAGGTCGATCTGGCGGCGGAACGTCTCAAGGGTTCATTGATACGTTGGTACGCTCCACCGTGATCGAGTATGAGCCTGATCTTCGCCTCGATGCTCGATGGGATCAAGGCTATCAGCAGGTGAAGGAGTACGCTGCTGGTGCCATTCGGGCCGGGATGGCCGTGAGCCAGGTTCGTGGGGTGCTCTCAGATACCGTGGATTGGCACGTCTACGACATCCAACTTGCGGAGGGAGTTACACCGGCGGAATGCACAGACGAAGATGTGACCTTGCTCGAGGTCGAGTCGTTCCAGGCTGAAACCGCTGACAATGGCACGGCCCAGCGCTTCCTCACGTTCTTGAAAGAGCACCTTGCCAGAGAGCAATCCCGCCTCGTCGCCGCCGACTTCATTGCGGGTGACCTTGGGTTGGAAAGCGCTGCATATGGCAGGCATGTTGACTCGCTCGTGCAACTGGTCGAAGACGGCCGGTCCTCGGACGACTCCATCGCATTGGCCACGGACCTGTGGTCCCGGTTTGTCGATTATCTGGAACACGATGAAGGCGAGTTCCGAGCGTCCGCCTACGTGGACGAGGCGTACGTGGCGATTCTAGCAAGGCTGCTATGCGCCAACATCCTTCAGCAACGCGCTCGTCTGAGTAACGATGCCGAGCTTGGCGAAATTCTAAACGGCCAGTACTTCGAGACCGAGTTCCAGCTTCGGAACATGGTCGAGCAGGACTACTTCGGCTGGATGCTGCGTCCCGAGCACCTACCCCGTCTCATGCCGGTCGCCCGTGAGATGCAGCGAGATCTGTATGCGTATGACTTCTCGGCGATCCAGGAGGAAGACCTGTTCGGCCGGCTCATGGCGCAACTTGCCAGAAGAACGCAGCGCAAGCTACTGGGCCAGGAATGGACGCCACAGTGGATCGCCCGGGCCTTGGCTGAAAGGGCCGTTTCGCTTGTCGGCGATGAGTCCCCGTGCTTCGTCGACATGTGTTGTGGGTCGGGGTCGATCATGGCAGAGGTGATCAAAGCCTCTAAAGCAGCAAGACCATCCGCATGTCTGGCAGAACTGGCCACGGCTGTGACGGGATTCGACATCGATCCCCTCGCCGTCATGCTCGCGAAGACCACCTGGATAGTCACGCTCGCCGCAGAGATTCGGACCTCCACGTTGTCGGTAACGGTTCCCGTGTACCATGCCGATTCACTGTTTGCGGTCACGCCGATTACCGAGCGAATGCCGTTGCCGGGCGAAGCTGCGGACATTCCTGTCGACCTGGATGGGGAGCGGATCACATTATCCGCCGTGCTTGTGACGCCGGCCCTCAGGTCCATGTTCGACGACATCGTGGACTGGTGCTACGACGAGGCGCGCAAGGCCCGGGATGACGGTGATGCGGGTGCGATCACCAGGGAACGTGCGAATCAACTTGTGGCCGCGCTGGCTGAAGGACGCGATTATGAACTGTCGGATCAGGACAAAGCGAAGATCGCCGCGTCAGTCCATGAGCTAGCATCGAGGATGGGCCGACTTGCGATAGCTGACCGCAACGGCATCTGGGCGTTCATCCTGCGCAACACGTACCGCCCGGGTCTACTCGCCGGCCAGTTTAACGGACTGGTGTCGAATCCGCCGTGGCTTGCGATGAGCCAGTTCGCAGACAATCCGTACAAGGAAGCGCTCTCTAGCCGCGCGACTTCGTACGGCATCAAGCCAGGCGGAGCCGCACACCTGCACGCCGAGTTGGCCACGACCCACCTGCTTCATGCCGTGGACCGCTACCTCAAGGACCGGGCAAGCGTGGCTTGCTTGGTCCCGGGAACGGTTCTCAACGGGATGAACCACCAGAAACTGCGTAACGCCGCGTACCTTGAGGCGGATCGTCCGGTTCCTCTTGAGCTTCAGGAGGTATGGGGTATTGCACCGGGCACATTCAAGGTTCGGTCTGTGGCGCTGATCGGCGTCAAGAGGGCGTCCGCACAACGCGTGGCCCGATCGGCCCCCAGAGGTGCGGTTGCGACCGACTCCGCAGTTCAGGCCACGCCACTGACGGTGAGGAACCTCGGCCGTCGAAGCGCCTGGGTTTTGGGCGGTTCTACGTCAGTCGTCACATCGGGAACGGACGAAGTACCTCCCCAAGGCGCAGATCTTATGCCCCGGCCTGCTGTTTGCATCAAGACTGAGGACCGCAGAGGCCGCGAGTGGCGCATCCGCACGCCAAGGCGGCGCGATCCGGAGTTCTTTGCGGTCAAAGACGCAAAGAAGCTCCAAGGCCAGAGCTTCAACGGTCGCATCGCCCCTTGCTTTGTTCATCGTATGGTTCAATCGCTTAACCTGTTACCGTTCACCTTGGACGGTAACTTCGCGCAGATCGGTATTCCAGCACGCCGTGACAACCAAGGCCAGTGGGAAATCATGGATGCCGCCGCAATCCGAACCGCTGGCTTCAACCAGACCGCCCGGCGATTCCAACGCATCGACCGCGCAATGGCAGATGCTGAGGTAGTAAAGCCATTGCGCGAGAAGATCGACGAGCGGCGGAAGCTCAGCATGCAGGTATTCCCGCCGAACCAGTACTTGGTGCTGAACGGTGCGGGTGGCGGCGTCGCGTGTGCGGCCATGCTGTCGCTGTCGGCGCTGCCTGATATCGTGGTCGACCAGACCCTGTATTGGACACTTGTGGCGAACTTGGATGAGGCGTGGTATCGAGTTGGGCTGATAAACACCGATGCCCTCACGCACGCGATCCGAGAGTTCAATCCCGAAGGTGAACTCGGGCCACGTCACCTTCATACCTTGCCCAACCGGGTAATTCCGCCATTTGACCCAGCGAATCTGGACCATGTCGAAGTCTGCAGCCTTGCAGGGCAACTTGCTGTTTTGGCGGGATCGTTGATCACCGCTGATCAGAACATCGCCGACCCCGGCAAGCCGATCGCGGCGCGACGACGGCGCCTGCGGAACGAAATGAAGAAATCGCCACTGTTTTTCGACTTGGAAGACGTGGCTGCTGCTGTTCTTGGTGTCAATACCTGATACTCCAGGTCAGGAATTTCCGACTCAAGGTAACTCAGTCGTCATCCTCGTTTGGGAAAAGCTCATTTTCAGGGACGGTGAGCAGAACAAGCAGCGTCTGCGTCGGGGGGACGCCGAAATAATGCTCGGAGACGGGGGCATCGGCCGCCCGGTCATTGTCGTAGGTCTGACACCAGTCGCGGCCGAGCGCCTGGCCCTGATCATTCAACGGGCATCCACCCGCAAACGCCAGCCACTTCGCCTGCGCCTCAGAGGGCAAAGCGCTGCCGCGAGGCCGAGGGTAGCATCCGCCCTCGATCATCGCCCGCGAGTGAAAACTGAACGCCACCCGGCCCTCGCGTACCCCGACCAAGGCGCACGGGAAGTCCGACAGTTCAACGCTCCGGCGGGCGGTGCTGGTCACCGAGGTCTTGAACTCCCCGGCCCACCTTTCAACATCCGCAAACGATGTCTCGCCCTCATTGACCAGTGGACCCAGCAAGGCAGACGGCATGAGCAGCCCGGCGGCGAAAGCGTCGGCCTCGGCCTCGATGATCCGGTCGCTCAAGAACTCGCCCTTGGACGGGTGCGCCTTGCCGGTGCGACGCAGGAATGCGCGGTGCGGGTCGAGGAAGTAGTGCCCCAACTCATGCGCAATCGAGAACCGCGTCCGCGGATGGTGGTCGCCGTTCGAGGCTCGACCGTACTTGGTGTTGTAGAACAGTAGGAACCGGTTCTTGGACCGATGGTACTCCAACTGGCCGTCGAACCGGTTGCAGAAATCCGCCCCCATCGCACAGAGGAACGGCTTCTCGCTGTCGACAATCGCCAGCGGGTCAATCGGCGCGGACGCAATCTTTAGCGCTCCAAGCACCTCGGCGGCGCGATCAACCGCCTTCTGCTGGCGGTTCTGCATCTCCGCCCATTCCAGTCGAGTCCTCTTGCCCACTGGACGGCTCATCCTCCAGCGCCCTGCGGCGCAGTTCATCCAGCAGCTCATCCGTTTCCGCGTCGTCCTGGCCTTCGTTACGGTTGAGCTGGTAGACGTCTTCCTCGATTGCCTCGGACTCTGCTCCGAGCATTTCTGTGTCAATCGGCGTGGGTGTCCAGACGGCGAGTTCTCCGGATGTCACCTGGTCGATGACGGAGTCGATCTCCGAATCGGAGAGCTTGACGTCTGGCAGTGCCTCGAATTCCTCCTGCGCCTCCTCCGGGGTTAGAGGGGCAAGACCTGACTGTCGGGCCAAGTCCTTTGCAACCTTCTGCCAGAACTTGTCTGCCTCATGGGTCATGGTTAGCTCCTCTTGCTCGCAGGCTGACGGCTGAGCTGTTCAACCTGCCTCTTGAGGGTCTCGCGGGCCTTGCATCGGGATACGTAGATGCTGTTGATGCTCGTGCCGTGAATCTCGGCAAGGCGACCCGCATCCGCCAGGCCATCAGCAGCCAGGTCGGCCTGGATGATGGCCTTCTGGAGCGGGGGCAATGTGTCGATGGCCCTGCCCACGACCTCGAGCCTCGAATCGTCGGTCCGTGCATCTGCCTCAACCGCCTCGTCGTCTGGCGGCTTGCCGGCGGGATCGTACATGATGTCGTATTCGAGGTTCTTCGAACGGTAGCTGGATTCCCGACGAAGGATGCTCTGCGCTGCCCGTTGGGCGATCCGGATGCACCAGGACGGCAACGAGCCCTTGCCCTCGTCGTAGCGATCCGCGAACCGCCAGACGTTGAAGATGGCCACGTTGAACGCCTCGTCCAGTTCACCGTCCTGCAAGATGCAGCGGTAAGACTTCACGAGAAAAGCCTTTATGCGCCCGCCGTACCTCTCCAGAAACAGGCGCAGGCCCCCTTGATCGCCCGTCGCCATCATCAAAGCGATGTCCGCATCGGTGATCTTCGAATCGTCGTCTTGCATCGCATCTGCCTTGTGCTGCCGTAATGACTACGCAGCCCCCTTAACTCCGGGGTGGCGGGAAAAACTGATCGCCCGGTTAAGGCGGACCTTCCCATGGGCGTATTCGATACGAGAGGACGGGTGTTCCGCCCTCACGCCGTGGCGGCCCGCTGGCAATCTACCCGCTCAGCGGACCGAATGCTACCGGGCGGCATCAGCGACCGAGCGGGCGCTCCGCCTCGCGTCGGACCGCAGACACAGCGGAGCGGGGAGCCAGTCGTCATGGCAAAGCCGTTTGATCCAAGGAAGGTCCTCAAGCACATCGCCAATCCGCTGCTGCGGGAGTTCTTCACCCGACGTGGGGAGCTGCTGGACGTGCCGTGGGACGAACTGACCGAGCACAAGATCGAGCCGGTCTTCGAAGGATGGCAGGCGCTGGACGAGGCGTCGAAGACGCAGGTGCAGATCATCCTGCGCGACATCCATGAGCTGGCCGATCATCGCGGCCGCGCGGTGCTGGCGGAGGAGATTCTCTTGCGCTGTCCCGAACGCGCCAGGGATTTCGAGGCGCAGGCGAGCAAGGCGGACAACGCCATGTGGGTTTACCTTCACGTGCCCGAGGCGTTCGAAGAAGCCGCGCTCTTCGCCCGCGCCGACGCCCTGGCGGCCGGGCGTTACTGGAATCGCCGCAACTGCCTGCCGAAGAAGCAACTCGTGGTCGATCAGTCAATGTGCGACGGGCTCGCCGCAGCGCTGACCTCGTTCTACGGTCCGGCCCAGATGCGGGGTCGGTTCTGCCAGGTCGCGCACTACCGGCGGTCCGGTGGAGCCGACTACTTCTTCGCTTACCTTGACGACTACCCCGATAAGCACCTGGTGTTCGACGATGACAGCAGCCAGCCGATCGTGCGATCGGACCGTTACGCCTTCGAGAATGTGTTCGTGTACAACGCCGGCGACGGCTCGATGGAGGTGTTCGCGCAAGGCGGCAAGAAGGTTTGGGAGCCGTTGCAGTCAGCGTTCTGCCGGGCAGTGCTCGACGAAAACGTCGATCCCTCCGATCCGCTGCGGCCGTCATTCCGGCTCGACCACCTGCTGACGCCCAATTTTCCACTGCCGACCGATCCGCGGGATGGTGTCGAAGAGGCGCGGATCACGCGGCTTCGCCTGGCCCCGCGCGGCAGCGGCGGCTACATCGAGATCAAGGCCGACCCCAAAGGCCACCGCAACGATATCTACCGCAAAATTGAGCGTTGGCTGAAGGCCGAGTGCATCCCGGTGGATGGCACGCGGGTGCTTCAGGCGACCTTCCACCTGAAGTTCCAGCACGATGGCCGCGGTCGCCAGCCGACGCTGACGTTCGACGTTTCGGTTCCGAATTCCAGCAACCTCAAGAGCAAGCCCGACGAGCAGCGCGAGGTGGGCGAGCGATGCCTGAAACTCTGGGAGGTCGTCGCCGACGATGATGACGAAGAATGACCTGCTCGGCCTGATTCTCGCTGCCCTCGATGACGAGGATCGGGTTTTCGACCACGCCGAGATCGCCACCTGGCCGCCGGGTTCGTTGGACGAGTTCTGCCGCCGGGGTCTCATCCGCCGGGGGTCGGGCGGCCTGTACGCACCGTGCCCGAACTGCGCCGACGGCCACATCGAGCCAGTCACGATCCGGGCTGGCCCCGGCAAGACGAACCGATTCTACATCTGGTGCCCCGAGTCGATGCGGGTCGAAGTCCAGCCGGAGATGTGCAACGGTTGGGAGGTGAACCCCAGCGGTCTGGCCACTGCCGTCGCGGGTGCGTTGGGGCTCAAGGGGAAGCCGAAGCCGGTGGTCGCCGATCGTTTCTGGCGGCTGGGGCGCACGCCGTGGCCGCCGGGCAGCAACCGCACGCGCGAGATAGTGCTCGCCAGGCGCATGCACGACGACGATGCCTCGGCCATTGCGGCGCACGTTGGGCTGGGCGGCCGCACCGTCGTGCTCGTGCCGCACCATGCCCCCGACGAACGTATCTGGACGGGCACGGTTCCGCCGGTGATCTCCTTGGCCAAGGTGACGACGTGGAACGACGGATCACTCACGCTGGATGCCATGGCCATGGTCGACGCCGTCGAGACTGCTGATCATCTCGCAAGCCAGGCGGCAGCAATCTCGCTCGACGCTAACGGGAAGAGGGTGCTCCGTCAGCAGGTGAAGGCCGAGATGAAGGGGCAACTTGAGGACGATGTCCTGGTGGCGGCCTACAAGACGTACGGATCAGTTCGCAAGGCAGCCGAAGCTCTGACCAAGCAACTTGAGAGAACGATCACCAAGGACAAAGTCCAAGGGGCAGTAACTCGGGCTGGGGGAGCGAAGGCTCTGCGCGCGGAAATGGACTCGGGCTCCGTCTCAAGAACTGTCGCGTCGCAACGCCGCGACAGGGCGAGAAAAATCATCGAAAGGCGTTAATGCCTTTCTCATCACGTCTTACGCAACACACGCGCGGGCAATCGGCCCGCTTTTTCATGCGCCAGCCGCGACACCGCGGGCCTCGGTCGAGGCCGGATCGGCTCATAACCGGTCAGCCACGACCGCACCTGTGTTGATCACGCGGCAGGGTGCCGCGGCACAGCTCTTCGATTGTGCGTTCGGCGGCTGATACGGGAGCAAATCGACCGGCCTCGAGGTAACCATGGCCTCGAGCCACGATGTCGTTTCAAACCCGTTCACCGTCACCTTCATCCGCATCAAGGCCCGCCAGCTCTGTCGCCGCTCCGGATTCTCTCCGTCGGACTACGACGATCTGCGGCAGGACATGCGCCTGTACCTGATCGAGAAGGCACATCGGTTCGACTCTGAGCGCGGGAACATCGAAGCCTTCGTCACCAACGCCCTGAACACCTGGGTGGCGATGCAGCTTCGGTACCGCAAACGCGAGAAACGCCGGGAGTCGTACAAGGCGGTCTCGCTGGAGCGCACGCCGGTCGAATGCGACGGCGACGTCACCTCGCTCGGCAACGTCCTGCTGGAAGAAGACGGCGGGCGGCGCACACAGTCCTGCCCCATCTCGCCCACTGAGAGTTTCGAGCTGCGTGAAGCCATCGAGCATGCAATGAAGGCCCTCGCGCCGAACGACCGGGCGCTTCTGGCCCACGTGTCAGAGCATGGCGTGGCCAGTGCCGCCCGGGCTTTCGGGATATCCCGCCGTCAGGTGGACAACGCGATGGCGCGCATCCGCGACCGCTTCGAAAAAGCCGGCCTCGGCCGTGACTGACCGGGCAGCGCGCCCCGGCGCGGCATAGGTAACCAGAGAGCGGCGAACTCCCGCCGCCCCCCGGAGGCCAACACGCCGCGAGCCTCCGAGGGGCCGGGAGCCGGATGAAACGCCTCCACGGCAGAAGCGAGTGGGAACCATGGACTTGACCATCGACCTGGACATCCTGGATGTTGAACCGGCCGAGGAATACCACGCCAAGGCCAGAGAGTATCTCTCCAGCCACCAGCTTCTGGACTTCGTCAAGTGCCCGCTGCTGTATCGCAAGAAAGCGCTCGGGCTGATCGAGGATCAGGACTCGCCGGCGTACCTGGTCGGGCGCGCTGCGCACGTGCGCATCCTGGAAGGCCGGGATGTGTACGAGACCGCGTTCGCGCTTGGCGGACCGATCAACGCCCGGACAAACAAGCCGTTCGGGGCCAATACCAAGGCTTTTGCCGAATGGGCCGAGGCCCAGGGCAGGCCAGTGTTGTCGCATGATCAGGCCGAACTGATCGAGCAGATGGCCCGCGGTGTGGCCATGAATGACGAGGCCGTCGACCTGCTGCTGTATGGCCGGGCCGAAGGCGTTGTGCGGGCCGAGTACTGCGGCACGCCATGCCAGATTCGCATCGACTGGGTGCATCCGCACCGCGGCATCGTGGATTTCAAAACCTGCGACGACCTTACCTGGTTCGAGTCCGACGCGCGGCGCTTCGGCTACCACCGGCAGATGGGTTTTTACCAGGCTGTTCTGAGCCAGGTTCTCGACGGGCTGATGGTCCCCGTTCACCTCGTGGCCATCGAGAAGAAAGAACCATTCCGGTGCGGCGTGTGGCGCGTTAGCGATGACACGCTCGCTATCGCCCAGCGCGAAAACGAAGCCGCGATCCGCCGACTGCAAGTCTGTCAGCGGCGCGATCAGTGGCCCACGGGCTACGAGGAGATTCGCGTGCTCGATGTTGCCTGAGCATTTCCCGCGCCCGTGCGGCTTGTGGCGAGTCTACCCACCGCGACGGCCACCCCTCGGGCGCACTTCGGCAGGGCTGGGCTACCGGGGCTTCTTTATCAGAAGAGCCTCGGGATGTGGGTTCGACTCCCACACCTGCCATTGCACTGAAAGCACGCTGGCCGCTGAACGGAACCCGAAGAACGGAGAACACACATGCCATTGATGGACTCGCTGATCACCACGACCACGCCCGCACCGCCGAAGATGATCGTCTACGGCCAGCCGGGTGTCGGCAAGACGACCTTCGCTGCGTCGGCCGGCGCCATTCTGATCGATTGCGAGAACGGGGCCGGCGCTGTGCCCGGCCTGAAACGGACGCCGTACCTGCAATCCTGGCCGCAGATGCGCCAGTGGCTGGTCGAGATCGCCACGGCGCCGCCGGATGGTGTTTCCGCTCTGGCCATCGACACCATCGACTGGATGGTGCAGCGGATCGTCGAGCACGTGGTGCTGGACCTGGACGGCAAGTCGGCGGGCAACATCACCAACACGCTCGGCACGGCCCACGGTGGCTACTTCAAGGCCCGCGAGATCGTGCAGAACATTGTCTACCGCGATCTGCTGCCGATGCTCAACGCGGTGACCGACAACGGCATGGCGGTCATCCTGCTGGCCCACGCCGCCAACACCCGGATGACTGCGCCGGAGGGCTTCGACCTGCGCCTGGCCGCGCCGGACCTGCCGCACTGGATCGCGCCGCCGTTCATCGAATGGGCCGACGCGGTGCTGTACGCCTCGCGCGATGGCGACCAGCGTACGCTGCTGACCCAGGGCACCAACGTGATCCTGGCGAAAAACCGCTACGACCTGCCGGCCGAACTCCCCCTGTCGTGGCCTGCGCTCATGCGGGCGCTGACCGCCAGCCCGTCGCCCACCCACGGCCTGCGCGTGGTGGGCATTGATGAGTCCGCCGACACCAGCTCCGAGGAGAACTGATCCATGGCAAACCTGAACGGATTCAATGCGCACGAAGTCGAACCCAACGCCTCATTCGAAGCGATTCCGGCGGGCAAGTATCTCGCCGCGATCACCGAGAGCGAGATGAAGCCCACCAAGAACGGTTCGGGCAACTACCTCCAGTTGACCTTCACCATTCTGGAAGGCGAGTACAAGAACCGCATCCTCTGGGCCCGCCTGAATCTCAACAACCCCAACGCCACAGCGGTGAAGATTGCCAGGTCAGAACTGTCGGCCATCTGCCACGCCGTGGGGGTCATGCAGCCGCGCGACAGCGTGGAACTGCACAACCTGCCGCTGGTGATCACCGTCAAGCTGAAGAAGCGCGAGGACACCGGCGAGTTGGTCAACGAAGTCAAAGGCTACGCCCGCAAGGACGCCGCCGGTGCCAACGGTCAGCGTCCCCAGGCGCCGGTGACCGACAACACTCCGCCCTGGAAACGCTGACCCAAGGAGAAACCCATGACCACCAGCACATGGATTCTGATCTTCGCCTGTGTCTGGGCGCTCAGCGCGCCCATCGGATACCGCTTCGCCCGCTGGTCCATTCGAGCGACGGGCAGCCGGTGGACCCGCAACGATCGGATTTGGGCCATCACGTTTTCGGCGATCTACGGACCGGCGATGCCGCTGTTTGCTGTCGTGCTCGTTCTGTTCTGGAAGCTGGAAAGCTCCGACTGGGGCAACCAGGAAGCGAAGTGGTGAGCCGTGGTGGTGCTTGATCTGCCCTATCCCCCGAGCATCAACCACTACTGGCGGCGCGTCGGCCGGCGCACGCTGATCAGCCAGGAGGGCCGGACGTTTCGCCGGAACGTCTGCGCCCTCCTGGCTCGGGGCGGCGGCAACGGGCCGCGCAAGCCGCCGGCGGGCGGGCGCATTGCCCTGGCGATGGACGCGTTTCCACCCGATCGCCGCCGCCGCGACCTGGACAACATCCAGAAACCAGTACTCGACGCGCTCGAGCACGCGGGAGTCTACGAGGATGACAGCCAGATCGACCTGCTGGTCACGCGCCGGCGCGAGGTGACCGAGTGCGGGCATCTCGAAATCCAACTCGACGAGTTGCCCCTTCAGCGCTGCCTGCTCTGTGGCGCTCCCATCATCGCGGAGAACAACTGACCGATGGCTGAATCCCGACGCATCTACATCTCCGGCCCGATGACCGGCCATGACGACCACAACTTCCCGGCGTTTCACGCCGCCGCGGTGCGGTTTCGCAAGGCCGGCTGGGATGTGGCCAACCCGGCGGAGAACTTCGACGGCCGCACGGACCTGCCGCGCGAAGCGTATCTCCGCGCCGACATGGCCATGCTGGCGCAGTGTGACGCGATCGCGCTGCTGCCGGGCTGGGAGAGATCGGCCGGCGCGACGCTGGAGGTAGTCATCGCTAAGGAAATCGGCCTGCAGTTCTTCGATGCCTGGTCGCTGATGCAGATGGAAACACCGCCGAGGACCTCGTACGCAGCCGAGTGCGGCACGGCGTCCATTCTCGACAGCGCCAGAAGGATCACCAGCGGCGATCGGCGGGAGGACTACGGCCACCCCCGCGACGACTTCGCGCGGGCGGCGCAGATGTGGACGGGGATTCTGCGCCCGAAGCTGATCGCCGATCAGCGAATCACGGTCGCAGACATACCGCTGTGCATGATCGCCATCAAACTCGCGCGTCAGGTCCACAGCCACAAGCGCGACAACCTGGTCGATATCGCCGGGTATGCGCGGACGGCGGCGATGGTCGCGGGGGATGAGTGATGGCCAAGGCCCACAGCAGGACCATGCTGGCCTTCGGCGATGTCCACATTCCGCATCAGAACCCGCGGGCGGTGGAGGTGTTCTGCCGCGCGGCAGAGCGGATCAAGCCCGATCTGATCGTGTGTCTGGGCGACCTCCTCGATTGCGGCCAGTTCTCCTCGCACCCGCCCACCCACGGCGTGCCCGAGTCCGATTACCACGACGACCTCAAGACGGCCAATGCGCTGCTCGACCGGGTGCAGGCCTGCTGTGATCGGCTTGTGATGGTCGAAGGCAATCACGAATATCGCCTCGACCGCTGGGCGGCGGCGACCAGTGAGGGGCGCGGCGCTTACTCGATGCTCGCGCCGCGGCGACAGCTGTCGCGGGGCCGATCGAAGTTCACCTACGTGCCTTACGGCTCCGCCACGGCGCGCTATCCGCACTACGCGATCAACGCGCGCATCATCGCAGTGCACGGCTGGTCGTACGCACGCCATGCGACGAAGAACCACCTGCAGATCAGTCAGGGCAAGAGCGTCATCCACGGTCACACGCATCGGGCCGATGCGAGCATCATCCAGAACATCTGGTCGCCCGGCAGCGTGATCCAGGCGCGGTCCGCCGGATGCCTGTGCAAGCCGATTCCGCTCTATGGCACGGGCCGGCCCGTCGAATGGGTGAACGCGTTCATCCTCGGCTACCTCGGCCGGCGAAGCGACACGCTCTACACCATCCCGATCATGCACAACCGCTGCATCCTCCCCGACGGGAGGGAGGTGGCGGCATGACGACTGCGACCGCACCCGCCGACGCGATCCAGTTGCGCCCGTACCAGACTGAGGCTGTCAGCGCAGTCTACGATCACTTGCGCCAGCGCGACGATCATCCCTGCGTGGTGATCCCCACGGCAGGCGGCAAAACGCCGGTGATGGCGCACATCTGCCGCGACGTCGTGACCCGGTGGAACGGCCGCGTGCTGATTCTCGCGCACGTGAAGGAACTGCTCGAGCAGGCGGTCGACAAGCTGCATGCGATGGCGCCGGACCTCTGGCATCGGATCGGCCTGTATTCGGCGGGCCTTAAGAGCCGGGACACCGAGCACCCGATCATCGTAGCGGGCATTCAGAGCGCCTTCCGCCGCGCCGCCGAACTGGACCGTTTCGACCTGATCCTGATCGATGAAGCGCACATGCTGCCCCCCGACGGTGAGGGCATGTACCGCACGTTCCTGGCCGATGCGCGGGTGGTCAATCCCCACGTGCGGCTCATCGGCCTGACGGCTACGCCGTACCGCATGACCACCGGCATGATCTGCGCGCCGGAGAATCTGCTCAACCACGTGTGCTACGAAGTGGGCGTCCGCGAACTGATCGTTCAGGGCTATCTGTGTCCGCTGAAGAGCAAGGCGGGCCGGCGCAAGGTGGATACCTCGGGCCTGCACCTGCGTGGTGGCGAGTTCATCGCCGGCGAGGTCGAGGCGCTGATGGACGACGATTCGCTGGTGTGGTCGGCATGCCGCGAGATTGTTGAGTACACGCAGGACCGCCACAGCGTACTCATCTTCGCATCCGGGGTGCAGCATGCCCTGCACGTGCAGCGCGTGCTGAACGGCATGGGGCGAGAGTGCGGGTTCGTCTGCGGCGACACGCTTCCGTTCGACCGTGCCGAAACGCTGGCGCGCTTCAAGCGCGGCGAGCTGAAGTATCTGGTCAATGTGAACGTGCTGACCACCGGCTTCGATGCGCCCAATATCGATTGCGTGGCGCTGCTGCGTCCGACGAACTCGCCGGGCCTCTATTACCAGATGGTGGGTCGCGGCTTCCGGCTGGACCCGTCTAAAGAGAGCTGCCTGGTTCTCGATTTCGGCGGGAACATCCTTCGGCACGGCCCGGTCGATGCGCTGGAGATCAAGGACCGCGCATCCGGCAACGGCGAGGCGCCCGCGAAGGAATGCCCGCAGTGCCAGGCGGTGATCCACGCTGCGTATGGGATCTGCCCGGAGTGCGGGCATGAGTTCCCGCCGCCGCAGCGCGCGCAGCACGATCAGCAGGCTTCGACGGCCGGCGTCCTTTCCGGCGAGGTGACCGAGACCGAATACGAGGTAGAAGAAGTCTATTACGCCGTCCACGTCAAGCGCGACGCGCCCGAAGACCATCCGCGCACCATGCGGATCGATTACTGCATCGGCTTCAATGACTACCGCAGTGAATGGGTCTGTCCCGAACACAGCGGCTACGCCCGGGGCAAGTTCGAGGCGTGGTGGCGGGCGCGGTCGCGTGAGCCATTCCCGGGATCGGCCGAGCAGGCGGTAGCAATCTGCGAAGCGGGCGGGGTCGCACCGACGCTGGCGATCACCGTGCGTTCAGTGACCGGGGAGAAGTTCGACCGCATCACGAAACACCAGCTCGGACCGATCCCGCCGCTCCTGGACGGCAGCGAGGAGCGCGACGACGGCAATCTCCCGGAATACGAGTTTGTCGACGATGGGTCCGTGCCGTTCTGAGAGGTGAGTACCGTGCAGAAGACATGCTTCAAGTGCCATCGGCTGCTGCCGCTTACTGAGTTTTACCGGCATCCGCGCATGGCGGACGGGCATCTCAACAAGTGCAGGGAATGCGCACGTTTGGACACCTTGCAGAACCGCCGCAAACGAGTGGTCTATTACCGCGAGTATGACCGGGTCAGAAGCCAGCTTCCAGACAGACTGGCCCGGCGGCGCGAGTCCGCCCGGCGCGAGAAGGAGCAAGAGCCGCAAAAGTATCGCGCGCGAACGGCAGCCGGAAACGCCCTCCGCAATGGGCATCTTCGCAAAGAGCCGTGCTACTTCTGCGCTGCAACGACCGATGTCGAGATGCACCACCCGGACTACACCCAGCCGTTGCGGGTTTACTGGTTATGCCGGCTGTGTCACCGCAAGCTTGACGGCATGACGAAAATCGGTGTGGAGGCGGTCAACCGTGCTTGCTGACGCTGCCCGCAAATACCTGGCCGCCGGGCTCTGCGCGCTGCCTGCGCGCCGGGCGGAGAAGCGCCCGGCCGTCGGTCGGTGGAAGCAGTATCGCAAGAGGCTGCCCACTGTGGCCGAGGTGTCAGCCTGGTTCGCCAATGGGCCGGACGCCTTGTGCATCATCTGCGGGCGGGTGTCGGGCAATGGCGAGATGATCGACTTCGATGCGGGCGGCGAGTTGTTCGAGGCCTGGGCGCAGCGCATTCCGCCCGAACTGCTGGCCAGACTGGTCATCGAAAGCACGCAGCGCGGCGGGCGGCACGTGTGGTACCGCTGCGAAGCCGAAGTCTGCGGCAACATGAAGCTGGCCCAGCGCCTCGATGGCGACAAGGTCGTCACGCTCATCGAGACCCGTGGCGAAGGCGGGCTTTTCCTCTGCGCCCCGACGGCCGGGTACGAGCTGATCCAGGGCGATCTGGCGAATCCGCCCGTGCTGACCATGGCCGAACGCGACGTTCTGCTGCAGGCGGCGTGGGATCTCAACGAGTATCTGCCGCCGGCGGTCGATGGTCCGTCGAACAACGGCACTCTCGGTCCGAGAGGGCCATCACCGGTCGGACATGGCCAGACGTCCGCCGAGAATCCGCACAGCGGCAGTTGTCCGTCGGACAATGGCGTTGTCGGCCAGAGAGGTGTGGTGTCCGTCGGACAAGCGGATTGTCCGCCAGAGATGGGCGCACGTCCTGGCGACGACTTCAACTGCCGCGGAGATGTGCGGGCTGTGCTTGCACAATGCGGCTGGTCGCGGGTGCGCGGCGGGGAGAACGAGTACTGGCGTCGGCCCGGCAAGGATTCGGGCACTTCCGCGACGCTCAAGGACCGGGTCTTCTATGTCTTCTCGTCCAATGCCGCACCGTTCGAGCCCAACCGGGCCTATTCGCCATTCGCCGTTTACACCCTGCTCCACCATGGCGGAGATTTCGAACAGGCGGCGCGCTGCCTCGGACAGATTGGCTTCGGCAGCGATTCCCTGGCCGACAGCGCCGCCGGTGCGGACATCTCGGCCATCGTGCGGATGTCCGCCAGCGCCGGCGCTTGTCCGTCGGACAATGGCGCTCTCGGCCAGACAATCGCCCTGTGCGACGGAGAATCCGCACGGGCGCCAGAGATTGCCGACCCGGGCCCCATGCCCGCCGAGATGCTGCGCGTGCCGGGCCTCATCAGCGAGGTCATGGACCACACCCTGGCTATCGCGCCGTATCCGAACCAGGTGATGGCCTTCGGCGGCGCGCTGGCCCTGCAGGCGTTCCTCGCGGGTCGCAAGGTGCGCGACGCCGGCGACAACCGCACGAACCTGTACCTGCTGGGCTTGGCCCACTCGTCGGCAGGCAAGGACTACCCACGCAAGGTCAACTTCGACATCATCCACGCCATCGGGTTGGGTAACTGCCTCGGCCTGTACTTCGCCAGCGGCGAGGGCATTCAGGACGCGCTGTTTCAGACGCCGGCGATGCTCTTCCAGACTGACGAGATCGACGGGATGCTCCAGTCGATCAACAAGGCCAAGGACGCCCGGCACGAGACAATCATGAGCACGATGCTGACGATGTACTCGTCGGCTAACAGCGTGTTCCCCATGCGCCGCAAGGCAGGCAAGGAATCGCCCGGCGTTATCGACCAGCCCTGCCTGGTGATCTACGGCTCGGCCATCCCGAACCACTACTACCAGGCGCTCAGCGAGCGGATGCTGACCAACGGCTTCTTCGCCCGAATGATCATCCTCGAAGCCGGATCGCGCCCACCGGGGCAGGAGCCTAGCATCGCTGAACTACCGCCGCGTGTGCTCGCCACCGCGAAATGGTGGGCCGACTACCGGCCGGGCACGGGCAATTTGGAAGACTGGCATCCCGTGCCCACCATCGTCGAGCACAGCGAAGAAGCCAGGCGACTGCTGATCGAGACGCGGCTGGAGGCCGAGGCGGAGTACGGCAAGGCCGAGCAGGCTGGCGATTCGGTGGGCACGACCGTATGGGGCCGCGTCAGCGAGCAGGTGCGCAAGCTCGCGCTGCTGCACGCGGTCAGTGAGAACCACCAGGCACCGCGCATTGGCCTGGCCGCCGTCGAGTGGGCGTCGCGCTTCGTCTTGCACCAGACCCGGCGCATGCTGTTCATGGCTGCCGGCCACGTGGCGGAGAACCCGTTTCATGCCGAGTGCCTGAAGCTCCTGAGGAAACTCCGAGAGTCGCCCGAGGGCCAGATGGCGCGCAACAAGCTGATGCGGGCCATGCGCTGCAAGCTGGCTGACTTCGATCAGATCATCGGGACGCTGCTCACACAGGGTGACATCGTGCCGGTGGACATACCGACCAAGACCAAGACGGCTCAGGGGTATCGACTGCCATGAGGCCTATTCGAATCCGTCACCGAAATCCGTCACGAACCGTCACGCCCAGACTGCGTGGCGGGGCCGGAATCGGCGAAAAAGGCGAATTCATCACGAATCCGTCACGGACGCTGGTGACGGATTCGAAAGGCCGCAAAGCCTGTAAAAATAAGGAAAAAACACTCTCTCTACTTCCATACATGAATCCATCACGTACCCCCTCGCGCGATGTGCATGTGCGTGTGCGCGTATACGCGAGGGGGTGTGACGGATTCGCGCGACGGATTCCAGGAAGGAGTTTGCCATGACCGTGCGCTGCGACCGCTGCCGGTTCTTTCGTCCGCACCCGCCTGCCTCCCGGCCCGGGGAGATTGTCTTTTCGGCGCAGGGAATCCGCGGCGGCGGGGAGTGCCGCCGCCGACCTCCGACCGGGCAAGAACTTCAGCTGGCGTGCTTCCCGGTAATGGCGCACGACGGCTGGTGTGGGGAATTCGAAGCGGCACCAGCGACGTGAATTTCGCCGGTTTATGCCATCGGTGCCATTTCGGCGGAATAGGTACTTGGAAAAACGGCTGTCTCCTGATGGCCGCGGGAACAGCCACCAGCATAGGCAAAGTTTGTTTGGCGTGTCCGGTTTCCTGACGGGCCCGGCGCGCAGGGAGGCGCAAGCATGACGGCGACGACGTTTGACGTAGAACTGCGACCCATCGACGCCATCCGGCCCTACGCGGGCAATCCGCGCATCAACGACGACGCGGTGGACGCCGTGGCGGCATCGCTCCGCGAATACGGCTTCCGCCAGCCCATCGTCGTGGACGCCGAAGGTGTGATCATCGTCGGCCATACCCGCTGGAAGGCGGCGCAGAAGCTCGGCCTGGCCCGGGTGCCGGTCCACGTGGCCACCGACCTGCCGCCGGAGAAGGTCAAGGCGTACCGAATCGCCGACAACCAGACCGCGACGCTGGCCGAATGGGACTTCGACCTGCTGCCCATCGAACTGAAGGACCTGCAGCAGGCGGAATACGATCTGAGCCTGCTCGGCTTCGACGAGGACGAGCTGGCCAAGCTGCTCGACGGCGACGTGGCCGAGGGCCTGACCGACCCGGATTCGGTTCCCGAACCGCCGGACGATCCGATCACGCAGCGCGGCGACATCTGGGTGCTGGGCGAGCACCGCCTGATGTGCGGCGACAGCGGTTCGGCAGAGGATCTCGATCGCCTGCTTGACGGGGCGATCATCGATCTTCTGGCCTGCGACCCGCCATATAATGTCCGCGTCGAACCGCGCAGCAGCACCGCTATCGCCGCGGGCCTGTCATCCTTCCAGAACAAGAAGGCCCAGCTCCACCACCAAAGTTTTGACCAGGCTCGGGGGGTCACCGATCCGAAGAAGGCGCGCAAGAAGATGCGGGCCAAGGACCGACCGCTGGAGAACGACTTCGTCAGCGACGATGCGTTCGACCACATGCTGCTCGCCTGGTTCGCCAACGCCTCGCGGGTGATGAGGCCCGGAGCGTCGTTCTACGTGTGGGGTGGCTACGCCAATCTCGGTAACTACCCCGCGCCGCTCAAGAAGGCCGGGCTGTACTTCAGCCAGGGCATCGTCTGGGATAAGCAGCATCCCGTCCTGACGCGCAAGGACTTCATGGGCGCGTTCGAGATCTGCTTCTACGGCTGGAAGGAAGGCGCGGGCCACGAATTCTACGGCCCGAACAACGCCACCGACCTCTGGCACGTCAAGAAGGTCAATCCCCAGGCCATGGTCCATTTGACCGAGAAGCCCGTCGAACTGGCGGTGCGCTCGATCCAGTATTCGTCGCTGCCCGGCCAGAACGTGCTGGACCTCTTCGGCGGCAGCGGTTCGACGCTGATCGGTTGCGAGCAGACCGGGCGGCGCGCGTTCCTGATGGAACTCGACCAGGCGTATTGCGATGTGATTCGGGAGCGTTGGGAGAAATTCACCGGGAGGACGGCAGAGCGGCTCTCGGCCCGGACAAACGCCCCGGTCGAAACCGAGGCGTCGGTGGAGGCGGCGTGATGAGGTGGCTATCCGCCCTCGGCGAGGGCGAAGTATTCGGTCATCGCGTCGAGGTGGACGCCGGTCGTCGTCGCCGCGTAGTTGCGGCGGTGGCGGGTGTCGACGATGCCGCGCTCCTTGAGGAAGGCGACGGCCACCGCGACCTGCGTCCAGGGGATATCCTCCTGGAAGAAGAGGGTCTCGAGCGTGAACGGCTCGGCACCCAGTTCGTCGATCGCCTGGGCGATGCTGTCGAGTGCCGCCACCGGGCAGCAGTGCTCATACGGCTCGCCTCTGGCGGGCACGACTTTGCGGACCAGGTGGCCGTCGAGCACCTCGAACGTTTCGTTGCGTTCTCGCCGTGCCATGGTCGTCGCCTCCTACTTCGCCGCTGCGGCGTTGAACTGGAACTTGCCGCGCTCGGCTTTGACGAACCGGCTGGCGTCGCCCTTGGTATTGATCTCACGCAGGATCGACGCGTAGAGCGTGTTCGCCGGCGTCTTGCCGTCGCCGGGCGTCCACAGGTCACGGGCGACGGCGAGCTCGACGATGTCCTTGCACCGCATCGGGTCACCCGCGCCCAGGGACAGCAGGTGCGCCGCCGCATCCAGCAGGCTCATCGGCTTCGCGGCCTTCGCGTGACGCTGGCCCCCCGTCGCGCCCCGTTCGCCCGTGTCGCGTTTGCTCGCGGGCCTGGCGTCCTTGGCCGCCTTGGCGGCCTTCGTTGCCACGGGCGCGTCGTCGTCGAGCCGTTTGCGCAGGCGCTGGGCGCTCTTGATGCGGATGGTCTTGCCCGTCTTGACGCTGGCGCCGTCCCAGCCGCCGCCGTCATGCTCGCGGGTGATCTTCACCGGCGCGAGGTTGCCGGCCACCTTGACCAGGTACGTCGCGCCAATCTTCACATCGCTTTTCTTCATGGTCATGCTCCTTCTGTTGGGGGTTTACGAATGCAGCTCGTCGAGGCTGCGTTTGATCTCGGATTCCTCGATACCGGAGAAGAACGCCAGCGTTTCGATCAGGTTTGCGCGGACGTGCTCGAGCGTGCCGACGGTCGCCCAGGTGACGTCCTCGTCGGTCTGCTTCTGGAGTTCGCACTCGAGCCAGTCGGTCAGGCTGGCGACATCGGCGCGGGCCCGCTTGAGGGCGTCGATCACCGGCTGCTTGTTCTTCTGCGTGGACATGGTGTTACCGTCCTTTCTGGTTCAGTCCTGGAACCGCTGCATCTCGCGGTAGTACGCGTCGATCATGCTGTTCGTGCCGCGTACGCCGTCGCAGCGGCGCTGCACGATCACGGCGATCTTGTGGAGCTCGTCGCCGCCGGTCCGGCTGGGGATTTCCCAGGTCATCCAGGCCTGCTCGCCTTTCGGCTCGCGCAGGATGCTGTCGATCCGGATGGTGGCGCTGCCGCGCTCGCGTTCGATGGCGACGTGCCCGGCGCTTCCTTCGAGTTCGATCCGCTTGGTCCGCATGGTTCAGCTCTCCTTGATCTGGCGGTTGCGCTGCCCGGCGGCGTCACGGCGGCCCGCCTCGTAGGCCTCCTCGAGGGCGGCCTTGACGCCCCAGACCGAGACCTCGTGGAAGTCGAGGCTGTCGCTCCGGCGGGTGGCCAGTGTCTCGACGAAGAGGTGCCGGGCGGCAATCTGCTCCAGGGTCTTCTGCATTCGTTCCTGCTCGCGTCGCGTCATGGCGGTTCTCCTTGGCGTTGCGTTCGTCACAGCCACATGAAGCCAGGATTCGGCGGCCCCATCAAGGCAATTAAACGCCTGTGGCCAAAGAACTTACGGTTTTTCGTAAGCATGCCAGGGGGCTAGAGATATGACCGCCGAAACGCCGAAAATCACCGCCCTGACGCCAGCCCAGCTGGCCAGAATCCTCGCCGCCGCCGGCAGCCGCCGCATTACCGAGGCCATGGTCCGCGCCGACATCGACGCCGGCGCGCCGACCAACGCCGACGGCACCATCAACCTGGTGCATTACACCGCCTGGCTGGTGCGGGAGGTGGCCGGTGGCGATTGACCCGCGCCATTTGCGACCGTCGGTGCTGACGCGGATGCTGAACTCCACGCCCCTGGGCGAGGTGATCAGCGAACGGCAGTTGCGCCGCCACCGCAACCGGGCGGGCTACCGCATAGGCGACGAGAAGCACGTCGACCTGCTGCGCTACGCCGCCTGGCTCGTGTGGCTGCGGAACAACCCCGAGCCAGACCGGCAGCCCGCCGACTACGAGGCGATGAAGGAGGCCGCCCGCGCCCGCAACGCCGAGCTGTCGGCCGTCGGCCGGGACATCGGCGAAATCCCGGAAGTGGTCGACCCGCAGCGCAAGGCGCGGGCGGGTGGGGATTTCCGGTTCTTCTGTGAGACCTACTTCCCGGAGACCTTCTGCCTGCCGTGGTCGGACGATCACCTGAAGGTCATCGCCAAGATCGAGACCGCCGTCCTGCACGGTGGGCTGTTCGCCATGGCCATGCCGCGCGGCAGCGGCAAGACCACGCTGGCCGAGACGGCCTGCATCTGGGCGATGCTCACCGGCGCGCGCGAGTTCGTCTGCCTGATCGGCTCCGACGCCGGGCACGCCCGCAACATGCTCGAGAGCATCAAGGTCGAGTTCGAGACCAACGAGCACCTGCTGGAGGACTATCCCGAAGCGGTGTACCCGATCCACGCCCTCGAGCGCATCCACAACCGGGCCAAGGGCCAGCTCTGCAACGGCAAGGCCACGCGGATCGTCTGGACCGCCGACGAGATTGTGCTGCCGACCATCGAGGGCAGTGCCGCCTCCGGGACAATCATCCGCGTGGCGGGCATCGAGAGCCGGGTGCGCGGCATGAAGTTCAAACGCGCCGACGGCCGGGCGGTGCGCCCCTCACTGGTCGTGCTCGACGACCCGCAGACCGACGAGTCGGCGCGCAGCGATCAGCAGGTCCGCTCGCGGATGGAGACGCTTAACGGTGCGATCCTCAACCTGGCCGGGCCCGGGCAGAAAATCTCCGGCATTATGCCCTGCACAGTGATCCGTCCCGGCGATATGGCTGACCAGATCCTTGATCGTGACAAACATCCGGCGTGGCAGGGAGAGCGCACGCGGCTGGTCTATGCCTTCCCCGACAACGAGAAGCTCTGGGACGAATACGCCCGAATTCGCGCGGACAGTTTCCGCAACGACGGCGATGGCCGCGAGGCCACCGAGTTCTACCGCAAGCATCGCAGCGAAATGGACGCCGGCGCGGTCATCGCCTGGCCGCAGCGCCACAACGAGGATGAGCTGTCCGCCATCCAGCACGCGATGAACCTGCGGCTGCAGGATGAGCGGGCCTTCTGGGCGGAGTATCAGAACGAACCGTTGCCGCAGGACGAGGGCGATTCCGAGCAGCTTTCCGCCGACGCGGTCGCCGCCAAGACCAACGGCCACCCGCGCGGCCAGATCCCTATCGGGGCCAATCACCTGACCATGTTCATCGACGTGCAGGGCAAGATGCTCTTCCATACGGTCGTTGCGTGGGAGGATGACTTCACCGGCTACGTTGTGGACTACGGAACGTATCCCGATCAGCAGCGCGCGTACTTCACGCTGCGCGAAGCGCAGAAGACGCTCGCGCGGGCCGCGCCGAACGCGGGACTGGAGGGTTCGATTTATGCCGGACTGGAAAAGCTCACCGGTGACTACCTGTCGCGCGGCTGGCGGCGCGACGATGGTGCCGAATTGCGGATCGAACGGTGCCTGATCGATGCCAACTGGGGCCAGTCCACAGATGTGGTCTACCAGTTCTGCCGCCAGAGCACCCACGCGAGCCTGGTGATGCCCAGCCACGGGCGCTACGTCGGCGCGTCGAGCATCCCCTTCAGCGAGTACAAGCGCAAACGCGGCGAGCGGATTGGTCACCACTGGCGGATTCCCAATGTGCAGGGGCGCCGCCAGGTGCGGCACGTGCTGATCGACACCAACTACTGGAAAAGCTTCATCCACGCCCGGCTGTCGGTAGCGATGGGCGATCCGGGCTGTCTGTCCCTTTTCGGGCGTAAGCCTGCCGAACATCAACTTGTTGCCGAGCACCTCACCGCCGAATACCGCGTGCGCACGGAGGCGCGGGGCCGCGTGGTGGACGAATGGAAGCTCCGCGCCGGCGGGCCGGACAATCACTGGCTCGACTGCCTGGTCGGCTGTGGGGTGGCTGCCTCCATCCAGGGCGCCGTGCTGCCGGGCACCGAGGTCAGGGCCGCCCCCGCGCGGCAGCCCATCCGCCTGTCGGAAGTGCAAAGGAGCAGGCGATAGATGGCCTCGGTCGACGAGAAACACGCGCCCAAGCCCAAGCGCGGCCTGGAATGCCCGGATTGCGGCTGCGCCCACTTCCGCGTGCTCTACACCCGCCGCGCGCTGGGCGGCCGGCTGCTGCGCCGCCGGGAATGCCGCTACTGCGGCCGGCGCATCACGACGTATGAACTCACCTCCGCAAGCCTTCCGCAGCCCTGATTCCACGCCGCCAGGTTCTAGATGCGGAACGATTTTACGTCCGGCGAGGGATTCGCGTGCTTGCGCGGTGCGCTGCGCACATCGCGGCATAGGTAACCAGTGGCAGGGTACTGTTCCCGGAGCGCGTGCATGGCTGAAGAGCTCGACAACTCGATCAAGACCAACGCCGAAGGGCCCGCCAAGGCCAGCGGCGATTCCGGTAGCGTCGAGCAGCACAAGCTCACCGAGCAGATCGCGGCCGACAAGTACCTCGAATCGAAGAAGGCCAGCCGGGCCAAAGGGCTCGGGATCAAGCTCGCGAAGATCTCGCCGGGAGGGACCGTTTGATGTGGCCGTTCCGCCAGAACAGGAAGGCTCGACGGTCCCGCCCGGCGGCTGTGCCGGCCGTGGTGCGGGCGCGGTACGACGCGGCGCAGACCACGGCGGAGAACGCCCGCCACTGGGCCATGGCCGACGCGCTGTCGGCGGACTCCGCGGCCTCGGCGGACGTGCGCAAGAAGCTCCGCGAACGGGCCCGCTACGAAGTCGCCAACAACAGCTATGCCAGGGGCATCGTGCTGACCATTGCCAACGACTGCATCGGCACCGGCCCGCGCCTGCAACTGCTCACTGATAATGCCGAGGTCAATCGCGCCGTGGAAGCGGCGTTCGCGGAGTGGTCACGGGCGATCAACCTCGCCGAGAAGCTTCGCACCATGCGGATGGCCAAGGCGACCGATGGCGAGACGTTCGCCGTGCTGACGGCCAACCCGCTGATCGATTCGCCCGTAGCGCTCGACGTGCAACTGGTCGAAGCGGACCGGGTGGCGTCGCCGGTCATGTCGATCTGGCCGACGGTGACCGACATCGACGGCATCATGTTGGATGCATGGGGCAATCCTCAGACGTACACGGTGCTGCGCCAGCATCCCGGCGACCTGGTGGCGTGGAAGTCGCAGTACGACCTGGTGCCGGCCGAAGCGGCGGTTCACTGGTTCCGGTCCGATCGGCCGGGCCAGCACCGGGGCGTTCCGGAGATCACGCCCGCGCTGCCGCTGTTCGCGCAGTTGCGGCGCTATACGCTCGCAGTGATCGCCGCGGCGGAAACGGCCGCCGACTTCGCCGCCGTGCTGTTCACGGACGCCCCCGCCAACGGCGAGGCGCAGGCGCTCGAGCCGATGGACGTGGTCGAGCTCGAGAAGCGCATGGCCACAGTGCTGCCCGACGGCTGGCGGCTCGGGCAGATCGAGGCCCAGCAGCCGACGACCAGTTACGCGGAGTTCAAGCGCGAGATCCTCAACGAGATCGCCCGCTGCCTGAACCTGCCGTACAATATCGCGGCCTGCAACAGCTCGGGCTACAACTACGCTTCCGGGCGTCTCGATCACCAGACCTACTACAAGGCCATCCGCGTCGAGCAGGCCCATCTGGCCGAGGCGGTGCTCGATCGCATCTTCGCCGCCTGGGTGGCGGAGGCCATGCTCACCTCCGAGCTGTCCATGCTCCGGCGCATGCGCGGCCTCGCCCATCAGTGGTTCTTCGACGGCACCGAGCACGTTGATCCGGCCAAAGAGGCCAACGCGCAGGCCACACGGCTCACCAGCAACACCACCACCCTCGCCGCCGAATACGCCCGCCAGGGCAAAGACTGGGAAGTCGAGCTGCGCCAACGCGCCAAAGAGAAGCTGTTGATGGCCGAGTTGGGGCTCACGGAGGAGCCCCGGCCGGCCGTCGACGATGCGGACGTGGAGGTCGACACGGATGTCGAAGACCGAAAAGCAGCCTGAGTACCTGACGTTCCGCTGCCCGCTGACCGTGGAAGCGGCCGGTGACGCGGACAAACAGATGCCGCGCTTCCGCATGGTCGCATACACCGGCGGGACGATGCGGATCAATGGTTTTCCGCACCCGGTCGTCGTTGACCTCGAAGGCCTGGCTATCGACCGCCAGGACATCCCCGTCCGCCTCGATCACAAGCCGCACCAGGGCGTGGGCCACACGCAGCGCGTCGCCATCGAGAACGGCCAGGTGGTCGCCGAGGGCCTGATCAGCCGCGACACGAGCTGGGCGCGCGACGTCGCCAAGAGCGCCGTCAACGGCTTCCCCTGGCAGGCGAGTATCGGCGCGGCCGTCGTCGAGGCCGAGTTCGTGCCCAACGGCCAGCGCATCACCGTCAACGGCAGGACGTTCGCCGGGCCTTTGCATGTGGTCCGCCAGGCCGTCCTCAAAGAAATCTCGTTCGTCGACAGCGGCGCGGATGCGGCCACCTCGGCCCGGATCGCCGCCCAGAACAAGGAGCAACCGTCCATGGACGACAACAACGTCACCACCGCCGAGGAGACGACGCCGCAGAACGCAACGCCAACGGACGACACCGGCGCGTCCAACAACGGGCAGGTCAAGACCCCGCCCAACGCGGACAAGACGCATGAGCCGGCACCACAACCGGCGCCCGTGCCGCCGACGCCCAGCACGGTCAACGCGTCCGCTGCCATCGCCGATCCGGTGGTCCAGATGCGCCGGCAGCTGGCGGCCGAGACGCGCCGCGTCGAGGCCATCCGCAAGGTCTGCGCCGGCAAGCACACCGACATTGAAGCGCAGGCCATTGAGGAAGGCTGGGACGAGGCCCGTACCGAGCTGCACGTGCTCCGCGCTTCGCGCCCGCAGGTGACGGCGGTCCACACTCGTCCGCGCAACGGCAGCCCGCAGGTTTTCGAGGCGGTCGCCCTGATGGCTGCGGGCCTGCCCAACTCGCGGATCGAGGCGATCTACGCCGAGCCGATCCTCGAAGCAGCCGACAAGCTGCGCGGCGTGGGCATCCAGGAGTTCTGCGAGCTGGCGTGCGGCCAGCAGCTCCCGCGCTTCCGACGCGACGCCTCCGGCTGGCTGGAGGCGGCCTTCAGCACCCTGAGCCTGCCGGGCATCCTCAGCAACATCGCCAACAAGATGCTGCTGGAGGGCTACACCTACGTCGAGGATGCCTGGCGCCGGATCGCGAAGATCGCCAGCGTCAACGATTTCAAGGAGCACACCCGCTATCGCATGACGGGTGCCTTCCAGTTCCAGCAGGTCGGGCCGGACGGCGAGCTCAAGCACGGCAAGCTGGACGAGCAGACCTTCGGGCAGAAGGCCGACACGCACGGGATCATGTTCGCGCTGACTCGCCAGATGATCATCAACGATGACATGGGCGCGTTCACCGACATCCCGCGGCAGATCGGCATGGGCGCTGCGGAAGCGATCGCCGACGCGGTGTGGGGTCTGTGGCTCGGCAACCCCGTGCAGTCCGACGGCAAGACCTTCTTCCATGCCGACCACGGCAACTACGTCGAAGGCGCCGACTCCGCGCTGTCGGTCGATGGCCTGACCGACGCGGAGGTCACCTTCGGCAAGCAGACCAAGCCCAACGGCAAGCCCCTGGGCATGCCCGCCCGGATCCTGCTGGTTCCCACGGCGCTCAAAGTCCCGGCCGAGATGCTCATGAAGAGCGTCCAGCTCAACGAGACCACCACCGCCAACAAGGCGAAGCCCTCGACGAATCCGCACGTCGGCAAGTTCGAGGTGGTCTCCAGCGTGTACCTGTCCAATGCGTCCTTCACCGGCGCGTCGAGCAAGGCGTGGTACCTGCTGGCCGATCCGAACCGGCTGCCGGCCATCGAGGTCGCCTTCCTCAACGGCGTGGACCGGCCGACGGTCGAGAAGACCGACGCTGACTTCAACACGCTCGGCATTCAGTTCCGCGGGTACATCGACTTCGGCGTGCGGGAGCAGGACTACCGCGGGGCGCTGCGGATGAAGGGCGAAGCCTGAACGCCCAATGGCAGTGAGATCCCGCGTTTACCTTCACCAGAACACGGAGTACTGACAGATGGCAACCGCACAATTCATTCATGACGGCAACAGTATTGACTACACGCCCGGCTCCGCAGTCGCGGCCGGCGCGGTGGTCGTTCAGGGCGAGCTGATTGGCATCGCCAAGGTGGACATCCCGGCCAACGCGCTCGGCGCGCTGGCGGTGACCGGGGTGTTCGATTTCCCGAAGGCCACGGGCGCGAGCACGGCGACCACTGCAGGGGCGAACTGCTACTGGAACGCCGCCGGGCAGCAGGCCACGACCACCGCCACCGGCAACAAGCTGATCGGCAAGTGCGTTCGCGCCGCAGCCGATGCGGACGCGCTCGTGCGCATCCGCATGATGCAGTGATCGGGAGTCGCGAACCGTGGCCGATCTTCTGCGTCAAGGCGCTACCTGGCTGGATGGTCAGCGTCACGCGCACCTGACCCAGACGGTGCGGTATCAGCGCGGGGCGGATTTCGTCGAACTGGCCGCCACGATCGGTCGGACGGAATTCGAGCAGGCCGACGAGTACGGCGTGCTGCATCGGATCGAAGCGCGTGACTACATCATTCGCGCGGCGGACCTGGTGCTCGGAGGTGAAACGGTGCTGCCCAAGGCCGGTGATCAGATCTGTGAGTCGGAGAGCGGCGTGACTCAGGTGTACGAGGTGATGGCCCCGGGTGGCGAACCGCCGTGGCGCTACAGCGATCCGTACCGCGTGGCGCTGCGGATTCATACGAAGCACGTGAAGACGGAGACAGCGTGATGACCGTAACCCAGCGCATCAACGGCCACGCCAAGTGGGTCGCGATGATGGCGGGTCTGATCAGCCTGGTGGTTGCGGGCACGTACCAGCACACCCGCGCCGTCGAGCAACTCTCCGGCATCAAGGCCGACGTGGCCCGGATTGAACGCGCCCAGGCCGAACAGGGCCGTACGCTCGAGTCGCTGAAGCAGGCCGTATGGACCCTGGCGGCGGCGCGCAGCGTCACCATCCCCTCGACGGGAGGTCCGCAGCCGTGAGTACCGTGATCGACGTCGCCGGTGCCGTGGTCGCAAGCCTGAATGCCGGCTCGTTCGCATTGCCGTTCACCGCCGTGCGCAAGTATGTGCCGGCCGTCGAGCTGTCGGATCTGGCCGATCTGAACGTCACGGTCGTGCCGAAGTCGGCCGAGATCACCACGGCCACGCGCACCAGCAGCTACTTCGACTGCACGATCGACATCGGCATTCAGCAGAAAGTGAATCCGGATGAACCGGCGGAACTCGATGCCCTGGCTGACCTGGCCGAACAGATCGTTGATCACCTGCGGCTGAGTCCGCTCGACGCGCTGCCCGAAGCCGCGTGGCTGTCCATCGCCAACGAACCAGTGTTCGCGCCCGAGCACCTCGACCAGCAGCGGGTATTCACCAGCGTCGTGAGTGTCACGTACCGCGTAAGGAGATGAAGCCGTGGCCAACAACCCCGTTCTGCGAACGATCGATCTGACCAGCACGTGGGTCCCGCTGGCCGACGAACCGTTGGTGGCAAACGTCTCGCTCTTGCTGGTATCGACGGGCGGATTCGCGGCGTCAGATGCCGACTTCATGATTCGGCAGGGCACGGCAACATCGCGCTGGCCCCTGGGCAAAGAGGTGCGCTTGTCGGGCGTCGATCTGAACACCCTCGAGGTGCGCTCGACGTTTTCGTACATGCGGTTGTGCATCATCGGCAACACGCGCTAAGGAGGGCGCAGCATGGCGACATTCATTCTGGGCAAGGACGCGAAGCTCTACCAAGGACCGGCCGGCACAACCCCGACTACCGAAATGACCAACGTTCGGGATGTGACGTTGTCGCTGGAGGCCGGCGAGGCGGACGTGACCACGCGGGCGAATTCCGGGTGGCGCGCGACGGCACCGACGCTTCGCGAGTGTACCTGCGAGTTCGAGATGGTCTGG
>NPIF01001592.1_pt1 | contig 37866 bp, 42 predicted proteins | sample 8637461 | NCBI WGS metagenome assembly NPIF01 (sample SAMN07420641, study PRJNA396082) | bioreactor metagenome | isolation source: sample BR12 brine-fed electro-methanogenic bioreactor BR | place: Japan: Kochi | collected 2016-12-09
GGCGGTAACCACGTGCTTGCCGTGGGCAATGGCCTTTAAGACAAAGGACCGGGCCGGTTCATAGCCTCCGATTAACTCGATCACGATATCGATATCCGGGGCCGTCAAAACCTGATTGGCGTCAGTCGTCAGCACACCCGGTTCCACCTGCACACCCCGGTCACTGATAATATCGAGGTCAGCAATGCGAGCCAGTTTCAGAGAGGCCCCGAGGCGGTCGCTCATCACCTGAGCATTCTGTTGAAAAACCTTGACCACACCGGCACCTATGGTACCGAATCCGATCAACCCTACTTTGACCTCTTTCATAGTGCCCCCTTGCAAAGGAAAAATTAATAGATACTTGCCGGCTGCGGCCGAATTTACCCACCGACGGTCACAGACCGACGCTGTCCCGCAGGGTCAGCACAATATTCATATCGCCGTGTCCCATAGCCAGTTCTTCAGCCAGCAGCTCCACCCACTCGGGATTATTAACCCCTGCGGGTGGCGTCAGGCACAGGGAAACATGACGAAAACCGGCTCGGCGGCAGTCGTCGATAACGCTGCCCACAAGACCGCCGTAGGTGAAAGGGGCCAGTTCCCCCAGACATCCCGCTCCGGCAAAAAGAATCCACGGAGCCTGCAGTTTGCCATTGTTTCTGACCAGGATATATTCACCGGGCCGCCCTGCGGCCGAGCCGTCCAGCAGCAGGCGATTCAGCAACCCGTTGAGACGCCAGTCAAGCAGAGCGGCTGCGCCGAAAACCGGTCGCTGATCTTCAAAAAAGAACCCGGCCACTACCTCGCCGGGCATACGATCCGGCGCCTGGGCTACGACCTGCACGGTGTTCATGAGGACGGGGAACGATAGATTCGTGCTACCTTATCGAGCAAACCGTTGACGAAAGATGGGGTTTCCTGGGTACCATACCGCTTACCGACCTCTACGGCTTCATTGATGACCACACTGGCGGGGGTTTTCTGCTGGAACAGAAGCTCACAAGTGGCCATGCGCAATATAGCCAGATCGACTCGGGACATGCGTTCCAGGGTCCAATTGGTGGAAAATTCATCGATGATCTGGTCGATTTGTTCCCGGTGGCTCGCTACCCCGCGCACCAGTTCCTCGGTAAAAAGACGAATCTCCTGCTTGACCGGCAACTGCACCTCGTCAAGGGGCTCTCCAAGAGCATCGTTATGGAACCGGAAACTGGACCAGAACGTTTCCAGCACCTGCTCAAGATCACGTTCGTTGTCAAACAGGCTGAAAAGAATTTTTACGGCCATTTCGCGGCCTTGGCGTCGGGAGCCATTCGGGGTGATCATTAAAGCGCCCGAAACAGATTGAGCATTTCAATTACCACCATCGCTGCCTCGGCTCCCTTGTTGCCCGCCTTGCTCCCTGCCCGCTCGATGGCCTGCTCGATNNAAGCAATACATTGACCATCTCGATCACGCCCATGGCCGCCTCGGCACCTTTGTTGCCGGCCTTGGTGCCGGCACGCTCGATGGCCTGCTCGATGGTATCGGTGGTAATCACTCCGAAAGCAACGGGGATATCGGTATCGAGGCTCACAGAAGCGACCCCTTTGGATACTTCGGCGCAGACATAATCGAAATGGGGAGTAGCCCCTCGGATCACCGCACCAAGACAGATCAAGCCATCGTAGCGGCCGGAGGTGGCCAGTTTTTTGGCTACCAGAGGGATTTCAAAGGCCCCAGGAACCCTCACGATATCCAGGTCGCCGTCCTCTGCGTTATGACGGACCAGGGTATCAACAGCTCCTTCAAGCAGTCTCTCGCAGATAAAGCTATTAAAACGACTGACCACGATACCAATCTTAAGCCCCCTGGCGTCGAGTTTACCTTCGATGATTCTGGCCATGTGATGACTCCCAATAATGGTGATAGGTGGCAAGCTCCAAGAGCCTGCCACCTGATTATAAATCTGATTCTAGACCTGATACCTGGTGCCTTGATACCTGACACCCAAGAGTCTACTAAAGATTCTCCAGCAGATGCCCCATCTTTTCCCGTTTGGTGGTCAGGTAGCGGATATTTTCGCAGGTTGCCGATATTTCGATGGGCACCCGTTCGACAATCTGCAGGCCATAGCCTTCGAGACCGACAATTTTTTTCGGATTGTTGGTCATGAGGCGAATTTTCCGGACGCCTAGATCGAGAAGAATCTGGGCACCAATACCATAATCCCGCAAATCGTCCTGAAACCCGAGAGCGAGGTTGGCTTCCACGGTATCATGGCCTTCATCCTGCAGAGCGTAGGCCTTCAATTTATTGATCAGGCCGATGCCTCGCCCTTCCTGCCGCATGTAAATAATCACACCGCTGCCGCTATCGGCAATCTGACACATGGCCGAATGCAACTGATCGCCGCAATCGCAACGCAGTGAGCCAAAAACGTCCCCGGTCAGACACTCGGAGTGAACCCGTACCAAAACCGGTTGTTCGGGATCGATGGTGCCCTTGACCAAAGCCAGATGTTGTAAATCATCCACATCGTTTTCATAAGCAATGGCCAGAAAATCCCCGCCGTAAGGGGTGGGAATAACCGTGTCGGCCGCGCGCCGCACCAGCAATTCCTTGCGCATGCGGTAACTGACCAGATCGGCCACGGTGACAATTTTCAGATCGTGTTGCTTGGCGAATTCCTTTAATTGAGGCATCCGGGCCATGCTGCCATCATCGTTCATGATCTCGCAAATAACCCCGGCCGGTTTAAGACCGGCAAGTCGTGCCAGGTCGACGGAGCCTTCGGTTTGCCCGGCGCGCACCAGGACCCCGCCCTTCTTGGCCCGTAGCGGGAATACATGCCCGGGCCGCGCCAGATCACTGGCCCGACTTTCATCGGCAATCGCCACCTGAATGGTGGTGGCCCGGTCCTTGGCGGAAATACCGGTCGACACGCCACGGCGTGCTTCAATCGACACGGTAAAGGCGGTGCCGAAGGATGAGGTATTGTTCTGCACCATAAGGGGCAGTGCCAGTTCATCAGCCCGCTCCTCGGTCAGGGTCAGGCAGATCAGGCCCCGCCCTTCCTTGGCCATGAAGTTCACCGCTTCCGGAGTAACCATTTCGGCCGCCATGGCCAGGTCGCCTTCATTTTCGCGATCCTCGTCATCGACCAGTATAACCATTTTGCCCTGTCGGATGTCTTCCAGGGCCGCTTCAATATTGTGAATCGGCATTATTTTGCCTCCCTTTCGCGGGGCGTACTATGTCACAGAAAGCCGTTTTTGGCAAGCGTATCAAGGCTGAGAGATCCCCCTGCGGCCGCTTTGGAATCCGGCCGCAAAAGGCGTTCCACGTATTTTCCAAGCAGGTCTGTTTCGATATTAACCCGCGAACCAACGGGTCGCTCCTGCAAGGTGGTTTTGTCCAGGGAATGAGGAATGACGGCCACGCTGAAGTGGTTTTTGCTGACATTGTTCACCGTGAGGCTGATGCCATCCACCGCCACAGAACCCTTTTCCACCAGATAGCGTACCAGCGAAGCCGGAACCTCAATACTGAAACGCACCGCGTTACGATCCTGGAACCGTTCGGTGATCACACCCAGGCCATCGACATGACCGCTGACCAGGTGCCCCCCCAGCCGGTCGGAGAGCCGCAAAGCCCGCTCAAGATTCACCCGCTGCCCGGGGCGTAAATCACCCAACACCGTCCGTGAAAGACTTTCTGCCGAAACATCGGCGCTGAACTGACCGCCGCCAAAAGCGACTACGGTCAAACATACACCGTTGACGGCAATACTGTCGCCGAGCGCGATGCCGTCCATGGGCAGAGCCGTGGCAATGGTAATCCGCCCGCTGCCTCCACCGGTCTGCAAGGAGCGCACAGATCCGAGATCTTCGATCAGGCCGGTAAACATCTCTTGACCTCCCCTTCGATACACACGTCATCGCCGAAACGACTCAGACGGATATCCACAAGCTGGGTGGAATCGGTCAGCCGACGAACACCCTCACCGGCAAAAATACCGTATCCGCCGCTGCCACCAACCACCTTCGGCGCCACAAACACCATCATCCGATCGATGAGGTCTGCCTTTAGAAAGGAGGCATTGAGCTGAGCACCACCTTCGAGCAGAATGCTTTGCACCCCGCGCCGCCCCAACTGAGCCAGCAGATCCTGCAGGTCGACCCGCCCTTCCCGTTCGGCTGTCTCCAGCAGCACCGCACCCTGTGCCGCAAGGCGCTGACGACGTTCCCCAGAGACGGTAGCGATATGAGCCAGGAGAGTATCAGAGGGGGAATCGAGGTGCAGCAGTGCCGCTCCGGGGGGGGTGCGCAAATTTGAATCCACCACAACCCGCAGGGCATCATGCCCGCCGGGCAGACGGGTGGTCAATTTCGGATCATCCTTCAATACCGTGCCAACACCCACCATGATGGCGTCGACCCGATCCCGCAAGCGATGCACCTCTTCCCTGCTTTGGCTATTGGAAATCCACTGAGAATCGCCGCTGGCAGTCGCGGTCTGGCCATCGAGGGTCACCGCACTTTTGAGGATCACAAAGGGCAGACCGGTGGTGACATGTTTGGCAAAGGGCGCGATCAGGCGCCGGCAGTCCGCTTCACAAAAACCTACCTCCACCTGAACCCCAGCGGCCCGAAGACGGTGGATACCGGCACCGGCAACCTGGGGATTGGGGTCCTGGATTCCGACAAACACCCGCTTGATACCGGCGGCAATGATCGCTTCGGTGCAGGGTCCGGTGCGACCCTGGTGGGAGCAGGGTTCCAGAGTGACATACAGATCGGCGCCGACAGCCTGAGCTCCGGCCGACTGCAAGGCGAAGATTTCTGCATGGGGTTGGCCGGCCGCCGGATGAAAACCTTCTCCAACGATTCCGGAGTCAGCAACAACCAGGGCACCTACCGCTGGATTGGGTCGGGTTCGCCCTTCGGCACGAGCTCCCAACTCAAGAGCCCGCCGCATATATCGCTCCGCAGTTGTTTCCATAAAATCCAAACGATTTGCGGAAAAATCAGCGGCTGGTTCGCCCGCCGCCTTCCGCCAAGATATCTTTGAGTTCAGCCATGAACTCGTTGATATCCTTGAATTGACGATATACGGACGCAAATCGCACGTAGGCCACTTCGTCCACTTCATGAAGAGCGTCCATGACCGCTTTACCGATCCGACTCGAATCGACTTCACGCTCGCCGCTTTCCTGCAGCTGGCGCTCCAGCTGATCCACGATCTGCTCGATGGTTGCAAACGGGACCGGTCGCTTTTCACAAGCCCGTTGCATGCCGGCGATCACCTTGAAACGATCAAAAGGTTGCCTCCGGCCGTCTTTTTTGACCACCAGGGGCAGAATTTCCTCGACCCGTTCATAAGTGGTGAAACGCCGGTCACAGTTCAGGCATTCGCGGCGCCGGCGAATGCTGTTGCCTTCCTTGCCCAGCCGTGAATCGATGACTCGGTTGTCGGCAAAGCCGCAGAATGGACATTTCATTGGACCGCACCCGAGTCAGGAGCTTTGCCTTCCAGGCGCACCACTTTAACCCCGGCCTCCCGCAGCATCTCCAGCGACATGTCGTCCGGATACCCTTCCAGATAGAGGACCTTTTCAATGCCGGCATTGATGATCATTTTACTGCAGATCACGCAGGGCGAATTGCTGCAGTAGAGGGTCGCTCCGCTAATATTAACCCCGTGTTTAGCCGCCTGGATAATGGCATTCTGCTCCGCGTGAAGTCCCCTGCATAGCTCGTGGCGCTGGCCGGAAGGGATCTGCTGCGCTTCCCGTAGACAACCCGTTTCGTTGCAATGCCGGATCCCCGAAGGAGTGCCGTTGTAGCCCGTTGCGAGGATGTTTTTATGTTTGACCAGCAGGGCACCGACCTGGCGGCGCAGACAGGTTGAACGCCTGGCCACCAGAAGGGCGATTTCCATAAAATATTCTTCCCAGGACGGACGGTCCATCACTTCAACCGATGGGCATACAAGGGGAACTTCAGGCACAGTTCCCGGACCTGGCCGCGAATTTCATCCAAAACCGCGGGGTTGTCCATGTTGGCGATAGCCCGCTCGATCCAAGCAGCCACCAGTTCCATCTCGGCTTCCTTCAGCCCCCGGGTCGTGGTGGCCGGGGTACCGAGACGAATGCCGCTGGTGACGAAGGGCGAACGGGTCTCAAAGGGTACGGTGTTCTTGTTGGCGGTGATTCCAGCGTGCTCAAGAGCCGCCGAAGCCATCTTCCCGGTTATTTCAGTGCCACTGAAATCAACCAGCATCAGATGGTTGTCGGTCCCGCCGGAGACCAGCGTGAAACCACGCTTGGTCAGTGCCGCAGCCAACACCGAAGCATTTTTGACCACTTGCCGGGAATAGTTTTTAAACTCCGGCGACAGGGCTTCCTTGAAGGCCACAGCTTTGGCAGCAATGACGTGCATGAGGGGACCGCCCTGGATGCCGGGGAAGATGTTGCTGTCGATGAGCTTTGCATACTCCTCCCGACACAACACCATCCCTCCCCGGGGACCGCGCAGGGTCTTGTGGGTGGTTGTGGTGACAAATTCAGCGTGGGGTACCGGACTCGGATGCAACCCTGCAGCGACTAGACCGGCAATGTGGGCCATGTCGACCATCACCATAGCGCCCACTTTGTCGGCGATGCGGCGGAAGGCTTCAAAATCAAGGGTCCTCGGATAGGCACTGGCCCCGGCAACGATGAGCTTGGGCCTGCACTCCAGGGCCAGACGCTCCACCTCGTTGTAATCGATGTAGCCGGTGTCTTTCTGCACCCCGTAAGAAACGATGTTGTACATCTTGCCTGAAAAGTTGACCGGCGAGCCGTGAGTGAGGTGACCACCATGGGAAAGATCCATGCCCAGCACCGTATCCCCCGGCTTACAGACGGCAAAGTAAACCGCCATGTTGGCCTGAGAACCAGAGTGAGCCTGGACGTTGGCGTGATCGGCGCCGAACAACTCCTTGGCCCGGGCAATNNATGGTGTCGCCGGGCTGGATCAGCGCCTGGTAGACGCCCTGGTTCGCCTGGGAGCCGGAGTTGGGCTGCACGTTGGCAAATTCGCAGCCGAACAGCGCCTTGGCACGGTCGATGGCCAGGTTCTCGGCGATGTCGACGAACTGGCAGCCGCCGTAGTAGCGCCGGCCGGGATAGCCCTCGGCGTATTTGTTGGTCATCACCGAACCCTGGGCTTCCATGACCCGTTCGCTGACAAAGTTTTCGGAAGCGATAAACTCCAGGTTATATTCCTGGCGTTCCGTTTCCTGCCGAATGGCCCCGGCGACTTCAGGATCGAAATTAGCGAGCATATCAGCCATCCTTTACAACCTCCCTAGTAACTCGATTATTCTGATAATTGAATTTCTTTAAACAACGAATGGGCAGGCCACAGCCTGCCCATTCGTCGATCAACTTTTAGAGTTTTCCGGCCAAAAGATCCCGTTCGATCTGAGTGATTTTATCGAGCCTTTGCTGATGCCGGCCCCCCTCAAAAACGGTGTCCAACCAGATACCGATCATACGGCAGGCTGCTTCAGGCGTCTGAACCCGCCCCCCCAGAACGATAATATTGGCGTTATTGTGCTCTTTGGACATCTGCGCGGTAAAATCATCCCATACCAGAGCAGCGCGCACACCGGGGAACTTGTTTGCCACGATAGACATGCCGATACCGGTTCCACAAACCAGGATTCCTTTATCCGCCTCGCCTCTAGCCACAGCCCGAGCCACCTTTTCGCCGAAATCAGGGTAGTCGACGGAGTCACTGTTGGTGGTGCCGAGGTCCTGTATCTGAACACCTCGTTTGTGCAGGTAATCCAGAATCTGCTCCTTCATCGGCAAGCCACCGTGATCACTGGCAATTATGTACATCTGGAATCCCTTTATACCGAGCGAAACAGTAAACTGGCGTTGGTGCCACCGAAACCGAAGGAGTTGGAAATAGCGACCTTGACCTCCGCCTTGCGAGCCTCATTGGGCACGTAATCCAGATCACATTCAGGGTCCGGTTCCTGATAATTGATGGTCGGCGGCACAGCGCCCCGCTCCATGGAAAGCAGACAAAAGACCGCCTCCATGCCGCCGGCAGCGCCGAGAGAATGGCCCGTCATGCTCTTGGTGGAACTGACCATGATTTTGGGGGCGTGAGGGCCAAAAACTGTTTTGATCGCCATGGTTTCATACAAGTCATTAAAGGAGGTGGAGGTACCATGAGCGTTGATATAATCCACAGCATCCACTGAAAGCCCGGCTCTATTCAGTGCCATTTTCATGCATCGAGCGGCTCCCTCGCCTCCAGGGGCCGGAGCGGTAAGATGATGGGCATCGGCCGTCAAACCGTAGCCGCACACTTCACCGTAGATTTTGGCACCTCGGGCTTTGGCACTTTCATATTCTTCAAGAACCACAATGCCGGCGCCTTCGGCCATGACAAACCCATCCCGATTCTTTTCGAAAGGACGGCTGGCTGCCTGGGGATCGTCATTGCGGGTCGATAGGGCCCGCATTACGTTGAAACCACCAATACCAAGAGGAGTAATGGTCGATTCGGCTCCACCGGCAATCATCGCATCGGCGTCTCCCCGGGCAATAATATGGTAAGCGTCGCCAATGGAGTGAGTACCGGTAGCACAAGCTGAAACCGAAGAGACGTTAGGTCCCTTCGCGCCGTATTTCATGGAAATCTGCCCCGGTGCAAGATTAATGATCAGCATCGGGATAAAGAAAGGGGAGATTTTTTTGTAGCCCCCCTTGAGCATGGCCTCATGATACTTTTCAATCGCCGGCAGCCCGCCAAGACCAGCCCCAACCAGCACCCCGACACGTTCGGCATTCTCCTCGGTTACCTGCAAACCGGAATCTTCCATGGCTTCTTGGGCGGCTGCAAGGGCATATTGGATAAAGAGATCCATCTTCTTGACCTCTTTGGGGGGCATATAATCTTCGGCAGTGAAATCCTTGACTTCACCGGCAATCTGAGTCGGAAACTCAGAGGCATCAAACCTGGTGATGAGATCGATACCGGAGCGCCCGGCCATCAGCGCTTCCCAGTTCTTTTCCACCCCAGTGCCCAGAGCGGATACCACTCCGAGCCCAGTTACAACGACTCTTCGCATATTAAAACGCCTCCTTTGCACCGGACCTATGGCGGACAGGTGCTATTGCCGGCTGTATATATTGTGGCCGGCACCGTGTAAACCACGGGCCGGCTTGATTTTACCAGTTAAAAAAGGGAGGAAACAAACGTTTCCTCCTTTTTTACAACAGTGTGGATCCGATCAGGCGTTATCGGTAATGTAGTTAATTGCATCCTGAACGGTAGCAATTTTCTCGGCATCCTCATCGGAAATCTCGATATCGAATTCCTCTTCCAGAGCCATGACCAGTTCCACGGTGTCGAGCGAGTCGGCGCCCAGATCGTCCATAAAAGCTGCGTCGCCGGTTACCTGATCTTCTTCAACTCCAAGCTGCTCTGCCACAATCTGCTTGACTTTTTCCTCAATAGAAGCCATTTGCTTCACCTCCTCGTTGATGTACGGACCATCCCTTAGCGGATGGACAAGCTAGCTACATATACATGCCACCATTGACACCAAGCACCTGACCAGTAATATAACCTGCCTGATCCGAAGCCAGGAAAGCGACGGCATGAGCGATATCCTGTGCTTCTCCAAGNNCCATCCGACAGGGCGTCGGTCATGTCGGTCACGATAAAACCGGGAGCGATGGCATTCACCGTCACGTTTCGACGCGCCAGCTCCCGAGCGATAGATTTGGTCAGCCCAATAAGCCCGGCCTTGCTGGCGCAGTAATTTGCCTGTCCGGCATTGCCCATTTCGCCGACCACCGAGGAGATATTAACGATCCTCCCGGTGCGCTGCTTGCTCATTATCTTGGCCGCAGCCCGGCAACAGTAAAAGGCTCCTTTAAGGTTGGTATCCAATACAGCATCCCAATCCTCGTCCTTCATCCGCATGAGCAGACCGTCACGGGTGATCCCGGCATTATTGATCAATATATCCACCCGGCCGAAGCTTTTCATGGCGGCACCGAAAAGCGTCTCGACATCCTGGCTGGACCCGACATCGCCAGTCACGGCCAGTGCCTTGCCACCCTGTGCCTCGATTTCCCCGACAAGATTCTCCAGTGCGGCGCTGTTTCGCGCTGAAGCCACGATTGTAGCGCCCTGGGAAGCCAGATACAAAGCAATGGCACGGCCGATACCCCGCGATGATCCGGTAATAATTGCTACCTTGTCTTGAAACATACGCTTATCCCCCATTATCAATCACAGCCCCTTCAGGTCTTCTGCCGACTGCACATTACTCAGCGCAGCACCTCGGCATATACGCTTAACCAGTCCGTTCAGCACTTTACCAGGGCCGATTTCAACAAACCGACCAACGCCAAGGTCGGTCATCGTCTGGATGGATTCTTCCCAACGCACGGGAGCGGAAACCTGGGTCACCAGCAGCTCCCGGACACGCTGCAGATCGCTATTGGCCGCTGCTTCCACATTACTTATTACCGGAACAGAAAGCGGACCGATATCAAGGGGAGCGAGGACCTTGGCCAGGCGCTCGGCAGCAGGCAGCATCAAACTGCAATGAAATGGGGCGCTGACCGGCAGGGCCAGGGCTCGCTTGGCGCCGCGCTCTTTAGCCAGGGCCATCGCCCGCTCTACAGCGGCCACATGCCCGGCAATCACGACCTGGCCGGGACTGTTGAAATTGGCCGCTGCCACCACTTCTCCTTCCGCCGCCTGCCGGCAAACTTCTTCCAACGCCAGAGGATCCAGACCGATAATCGCAGCCATGGTTCCAACCCCGACGGGAACCGCCTCCTGCATAAACAGCCCCCGTTGGCGAACCGCATCCACGGCGTCACCAAAACTCAAAGCTCCGGCACAGACCAGCGCAGAGTATTCCCCGAGGGAATGCCCGGCAACGTAATCCGCTGTCAGACCTGTTTCAGAGAGCACGACCCGTTGCGCTGCAATACTAACCGTCAAAATTGCAGGCTGGGTGTTGGCGGTGAGTTGCAGCTCGGATTCCGGGCCGTCAAAACACACCTTGGCAATATCAAAACCAAGCCGGTCGTTCGCTTCCTCAAAAACTTCACGAGCGACGGCAAAATTATCCGCAAGATCTTTCCCCATGCCGGGATATTGGGATCCCTGACCAGGAAAAATAAAAGCTATCTTGGACATGTTGTACTCCTTGACCGTTGCAGAAAAAACCTGGCAACGCTACCAGCGCAGCAAGGCCGACCCCCAGGCAAACCCACCCCCAAAAGCATCCAACAACAGCAAGTCCCCTGGTTTCAGGCGATTTTGCCGATTCAGCTCGTCGAGGGCCAGGGGAATGGATGCGCCGGATGTGTTGCCGACCCGGTCGACATTCACGACCAACTTTTCCAATGGCAGACTGAGCCGTTTAGCCGTCGCTTCCAGAATCCGCCGATTGGCCTGATGAGGAACAAAATAAGCCAATTCCTCGACACCAATTCTGTTGGCACTCAGAGCCTCTTCGGCCGCCTCGCATAGAGCCCTTACGGCTACCTTGAAAACTTCGTTGCCCTGCATCTGAATGTAGGACAGGCTTTTCTTCCCATCCTGTCCGGCAGCCGAATTACGCGAACCGAAACCGAGCTGATAAAGCAGTTCCCATTGGGAGCCATCGGTATGCAGATGGGTGGAAAGAATCCCCCGCTCACCGGCCTGCCCTTCAAGCACCACAGCCCCGGCACCGTCACCAAACAGGATGCAGGTCGTCCGATCCTGCCAATCCACGATACGACTAAAAATCTCGGCCCCGATCACCAGCACCCGTTTGGCCTTGCCGGAACGAATAAAGCTGTCCGCAGTCGCTAAACCATACACGAAACCGCTGCACGCCGCGGAAAGATCAAAGGCAAAAGCCTTGTGAGCGCCCAGCTGGCTCTGCACCAAACAAGCCGTAGCCGGCCAGCTGAAATCACCGGTTACCGTTGCCACCAGAATCAGATCGATATCTGCGGCTGTGAGCCCTGCCATGTCCAGAGCCTGACGAGCCGCCTTGGTCGCCAGGTCCGAGGTATACTCATTTTCTGCGGCAATATGTCGTTGACGGATACCGGTTCGGCTGACAATCCATTCGTCGCTGGTATCGAGCATCTGCTCCAGGTCTTTATTGGAGAGAATTCGCTCGGGTAAATACGCGCCGGTGCCAATGATGCGACTATATACCATTAAGTAGCTTCCCTCACCACAACAAAACCTCAGAGCGCCGTTCGTCTCAATCGCAATGAGAGTCCCGCGAAGGTTCGCCGCCTTGATGCAATTGTTCCATCAACCGATCGTTGACCCGCTGGGCCACCGATTCCCGCGCCAGACCGATAGCATTCATGATAGCACGCCAATCCGACCCGCCGTGGCAAATCATGCCCGTTCCCTGGATACCCAGCAGAGGCGCGCCACCATACTCGGCATAGTCAATGCGCTTTTTAAACGCCTTAAACGCTGGCTTGGCCAGAAGATAGCCGATCTTCGACCAAAAACGGCTGCCAATCTCGCGCCGCAGCATGCTGCTGATCGCTTCCGCCAACCCTTCGGAAACCTTGAGCACGATATTGCCGACAAAACCATCACAGACAACCACATCGACTTTTCCGTTAAAAAGATCCCGCCCTTCGATAAAGCCGAGATAGTTCAGATCGGAGTTCTTGAGCAGTTGATGGGCCTGACGGGTCAAATCGTTACCCTTGCTCTCTTCCTCTCCATTGGAAAGGATGCCGACCCGTGGCTGAACCTTTCCCAGCACGGATTTGGCGTAAATCTGCCCCATCAGTGCGAACTGTTCAAGGTGATAGGGCTTGCAATCGACCGTACCACCAACATCGAGAACCACGGTCTGATCCACCATGTTAGGCATGATCGTCGCGATAGCCGGTCGGTCAATACCGTCGATACGCTTGAGCAGGAACATTCCGACAGCCAGAGTGGCACCGGAATTTCCAGCGCTGATTACTGCCTGCGCCTCTCCCTGACGCACCAGTTCAAAAGCGACCCGCACAGAAGAATCTTTTTTTCTGCGGAGGGCGTCCGAGGCGGAATCGTGCATACCAACCACCTCGCTGGCATGCTTTATCCGAATGTCAAGGCCTGAGGTCGCTTCCTGAGCAAGGCACTGCTCAATTCGCTCCTTGTCTCCAACCAGAACAACCGGCACTCCCCAACGACGGGCAGCCGCAACAGCGCCCTGAACCTCTATGGCGGGCGCGTTGTCTCCGCCCATGGCGTCAACGGCAACTACTATATTTTGCTTCAAGCGGCCGACCTCTATTATGCTTCCGTCTCGGTAACTTCTTTGCCCTTGTATGTACCACAGCTTGCACAAACCCTATGGGGCTGTTTGGGCTCTTTACACTGAGGGCAGACTGACACACCAGGTGCCGAAAGACTATCATGAGCCCGGCGCATGTCACGTTTGGATTTGGATGTTTTCTTTTTGGGTACCGCCATGGTGTATACTCCTTATGTATCGACCGCTTCAGCCGTCGATTGAATTTGTGCTTTCAGGCCACCGCATCTGGTGGCGAAGTCATGTTTTTTTTACTTTGAAATCCTTCAACCCGGCCATTTTCAAATTTAAATCCTGGGGACGACAATCACAAGAAGTGAGATTAAGATCGGCTCCGCACTGAGGACAAAGCCCTTTGCATCCCTGGTCGCAAACCGGCGTGGCAGGTAACGCCATAATCAGTTGCTCCTGGATACTTTCTCTCAGGTCGATCTCATGCCCGTCATAGAGGACAAGTCCCATATCTTCGGCGCTAAGCTCTGCACCCTCTTCGTCGTCCTCTATGTCAACCTCCGGCAATTCACGACAGTAGGTCAGGGCAAAATCACTCTCTACAGGCATCTCGAACTCTTGCAGACAGCGGCTACAGATAAACTTGGCAGCCACGGCCACATGCCCCTCGACCTCCACCATCTGATGAGCGTGAAAAACCCTGACTTGCCCCCTTACCGGTCCGAAGAACCGGCAGCAACCGTCTTTTTCAACTTCAACCAGCACCGGAAACGAGGCCAGGGGCTCTTCAAACTCAAGAAGCGATCCTGTCTCTTTTATCTCATCGACACAAATAAGCACGTCCGTCTCCCTTGGCCAGCGCTGAATAAGCGGGTAGTATAAAGCCTGCCCCCATTTTGTCAAGGCAAAAACCAACCGCCAGGAAAGCCTCTAACAAGGGCCCGGCAGGCTGCGCAAGCCGCCTGCCATTATGAGTCCACTCCTGCAAATACAACCAGCCGAAGCGGCAACGGCCTCATCTGCCAGACAGGCCAGAACCATAAATAACCGGAGGAACCCATGCAACAGACCAAAACCGCTCAAGCCCTGCACCGCCTGCTGACCATAATGACTCGCCTTCGCGGACCGGACGGGTGCCCATGGGACGCAGAACAGACACCGGAGACACTCAAACCCTTTCTGCTGGAAGAATGCTACGAAACCCTCGAAGCCATCGACAGCGGTCAACCGGAAAACGTCTGTGAAGAACTCGGAGACCTGCTGCTGCAAATCGTCTTCCACGCCACCCTCTACGAAGAGCGCGGCGCATTCGACATGAGCGATGTGATTACCGGCATCGCCGACAAACTGGAACGCCGCCACCCTCACGTTTTCGGCGACAGCCAATGCCACACCCCGGCCGCCGTGTCCGAACAATGGGAAGCCATAAAAAAACTGGAAAAAGGTTCAACCCCCAGAGCCGGCACCTCCCTGGGCACCATCACCGTCGGGCTACCCGCCCTGATGCAAGCCAAAAAGCTCACCGAACGGGCCAGCCGGGCCGGCTTTGATTGGCCTCAAATCGACGGCGCTCTGCTCAAGGTGCGAGAAGAAATGGCCGAACTCGAAGAGGCCCTGGGAAAAGCCGACCCGCAAAGCATTGAAAACGAACTGGGCGACCTGCTGTTTGCCTCTGCCAACCTTGGACGCTGTCTACAGATTGATGCTGAAGAGGCCTTACGCAAAACCATTGGCCGTTTCATCAATCGCTTCAATCACCTCGAAAATACCCTGGAGAAATGCGGACGCTCCTTGCAGGAAGCCTCTCTGTCCGAGATGGCAAGTCTATGGCAGGAAGCCAAGGGCCTAACCAAAAACTAAAAAAACCCTGTCCAATCGGGACCCTTGCCACCTTTTCAACAAAAACTGTGGAAGACTTGTGCATAAAGCTGTATACAACCCGAATACGACCCCGCCCTTTGGCACCCCCAACGACATGCCTATTTATTAGGCACAGTTACTTTACTATTGGATAACAGGGAGTTACATAGTTCAAACACCTTTAAAGGGGAACACCCAGCCGTCTCCTCCCTATAACCCCGTTATGAACAGTGTAAAACACTGAAAAGGCGTTGAAAAGGCAGAAAAAAGCCCGGGAGACACCCTCTTGAGGCTTCGTCGAATTAAATTTCTCAAGTTTTGGCTATGGCGTTTTTAAGGCGCCGGACACACCCTGTCGATGCTTCGAGATTGTGCGACCGGTGAGAGCTGAAGCAGGTAGCGGATGGCAGGAACAAGGTTTGTTGTTGAGAGAGAAGGCGCTAAGCTCCAGGGCTCCAATACAGACCATGGGCCCCGTCCCTGTGCACCCTTAAGCGGATGGACCAATATAACTAAATCGGGCCACAGGTCCCCTCTCCGTCTCTACAATATCGGAAAACATCTCCCGGGGCCTTACCCATAAAGCCCCCTCGCCATAGAGGGGACGGTAAACCACCAACTCTTCTTCCGTTTCCGAATGCCGTGCCACTCCAAAGACCTCATATTCCGGCCCCTTGTAGTGTCGATAACGGCCACATTTTATATCCATCACAGCCACAATCATTCCTTTTTCAACGGTGCGCCCTATTTTACCTGTCTCAAACGTATACTCCGCTTCCAGAGCAGGTTTCAGGCGGGAACAACACGATTACGCCCCAATTCTTTGGCCTGATACAGAGCCTCATCGGCAGCCTTTACCAGAGCATCAGGGCTCTTGTCGGGCTGAGGAATACAGGCCGCTACACCAAGACTGAGGGTCACCATCGGCAAGGCACTCGAACTGCGATGAGCAAGGGCCAGGGCTTCTACCCTCTGTCGAACCCGTTCAGCAAATCGGGCGCCCCCTTCCAGACAGGTGCTTGGCAATAAAAAGATAAATTCTTCGCCTCCATAACGGCAGACAAGATCACCGGAACGCCTGGCACAGTCGCCAAGGACTCTGGATACCTGGCGCAAACACTCATCGCCGGCCTGATGCCCGTACGTATCATTGTATTGTTTAAAACAATCGATATCGCACAATACCAGGGCAAGCTGTTTTTGTTCACGGGCCAAGCGGCACCACTCCGTCTTCATGGTTTCATCGAAGACTCGTCGGTTGGCCAACTGAGTGAGGCTATCCAGTCGCGCCATCCGAACTAGAGCGCTATTGGCTTCTTCCAAGGCTGCCTCGGCTATTTTACGGTCGGTAATATCCTTGAACTGAACCACGATTCCCGGGGTGCCATCCAGAGTGAGCAGGGAGGCTGCGCTCACAATAAAATGCTGGGGATTACCGGCAGAGGTGGTACGGGTCAAATCGGTTTCTTTGGCAGTAAGGGCGGCACCGCCAAGGGGGCAGGAGTTATGACTGCAATGCAATCCGTCGAGACATTCCCAGCACAGGCGTCCGACCACCTCCGTTGCTGGCTTGCCGAGCAGATTCAGCATCGCCTCATTGGCCCGAACCACCCTGTTGTCCCTTCGCACCACCCAGGTGGCATCGGCACAGGAAGAAAAGACCTGTTCGAGCTCCATGCTCAACATTTCAGCCTGGATTTGCCTCTGACTGACCGTACCGATGGTTTCCAGCAGAATATCGTGGTTGGCTTGCAGTTCGCCGCAGGACGCCTTCAGTGTGTCCCGTTCTCTTTCCAAAAAACGGATCCGTCCGGTTAATTCCTCCACCAACTGCGGAGTAATTTCCATTGGCTGCTCCGGACTCTCACAACAATTTCTCCCGCTATCAGACCGTTGCATCATTAACAGTCTCCATTGTAAAATATTTAATCAGAATCGATACCATAGGGCGGGCTATCAATTCAATACAAAAAGGCTCCCTTATGACCAAGTGGTTGACATTCGACCGAAATGCCATCGTTCCGGCAGCGATGATTGGCCAGGGTGTCGTTTTCATTTGGGAGTGAGTCGATTAACTGACGGGGCAGATCCTATCTTCTCTGGATCGACCTGGCCGATATAAGGCAAAGCCCGATACTGATCCGCACAGTCCAGGCCATAACCGACCACCCAGATATCGGCAATATCAAAACCAAGATAATCGGGAACAATATCGACCTGTAAGCGTCCGGTCTTTCGCAGCAAGACACAGGTTCGAAGACTGGCCGGATTACGGGTCACCAAAAGTTGCGTTAGATAGTGCAGGGTCAAGCCGCTGTCGAGAATATCATCGACAATAAGTACATGTTTATCTGAGAGGTCCAAACGCACATCCATAATCATCCGCAAGGACTTGCCGGGATGGCATTCCAAACCATAGGCAGAAACAGCCATAAAATCGATACGCCGGCGAATCGTCAAGGCCCGCGACAGGTCCGCCAAAAAAATGTAACAGCCACGCAGAACCCCGATAAGAAGCAGCTCGTCCGCAAAGGCATAATCATGGTCGATCTGAAGGGCCAATTCATTTACCCGACGAGCGATTTGATTTGCACTCAACACTATCGGTAGCGGCTCCACGCAGGGCATATCGATCCTCCATAAACGGGAACATACAGTTTCTGGCCTCAGCAAGCTCTCGGAATGCGACGAACTGCGGCCAGCACAATATACATCGATATTTTCAGTATACCTGCAAGATGGCCGCACAAAAGGCCCGACCGTTCCGTGTGCAGAATCGCACATCGGATCGGTCGGGCCTTTAGGTTTTCATCCAGATTTTTCAGGGGGATAGGAGCTTATTGTCCCCTGTGGTCAAGCTTTTTTCCGATGCCGGAGCGAACTTGCGGCCAGCGAATGAATAAATAGTCCATCCTCTTCTTAAACGGTGGCTTGACTCTGACGACCTCGTGATCCTTTATATCCTGAGGCAGGCTTAGCGCTGCGAGCCCCAGGTTTGGGTCCACGCTCACCAGGCCGGGCGGCACGACGTTGGCGGTCCGCCGGTTGGGAGCTTGGGCCACGGTTCTTCGTCTCGTCCCGTGGGGGCGCAGCCGCCTTGTAATCGAAATTGTCCAGGGTATGCTGGGCAATGGTGCTTTTAAGCAACCGTTCGATCGCCCTGACCATGCCCCTGTCTTCACTGGTCGTAAAGCTGAAGGCCTCTCCCTTGCGGGTGGCCCGACCGGTGCGCCCGATTCGGTGAATGTAGGCCTCAGCCGTCGATGGCATATCGTAGTTAATGACGTGGGACACCTGGCTCACGTCGATACCCCGTGCGGCGATATCGGTAGCCACTAAAACCTGAAAGGTGCCTTCGCGAAACCCCTCCAACGCTTTCTGACGCTGATTTTGCGATAGGTTCCCCTGTAAAGAAGTCGCCCGATAGCCATACTGAGCCAACTGCTGTCCAAGCCGTTTGGCACGGTGTTTGGTCCGGGTAAAAATCAACACGGATCCGGTGGCGGTTTGCTTGAGAAGCTCCCGCAGCAGAGACGTCTTGAGATGCTGAGCAACGGGATAGAGAGCATGGCTGACCGTTTCCGCCGGAGCGGTGGTGCCTACCTGCACGGTTACCGCATCATGCAGAACCTCATGGGCCAAATGGCGAATTTCAGCGGGCATGGTCGCGGAAAAAAGCAGTGTCTGACGTTTAGCAGGCAAGTGCTTGAGAATCCGCCGGATGTCGGGAAAAAATCCCATGTCAAACATCTGGTCGGCTTCATCAAGAACCAGCACGTCGAGCCGTGAAAGATCAATGGTGCCCTGGCGGATATGATCAAGCAGCCGGCCCGGGCAAGCCACCACAATCTCGACTCCCCTTTTTAATTTCGCAATCTGGGGATTAATACTGACACCGCCATAGACCGTAACACTGCGCAGACCGGTCTTTTGCCCCAGGCTGTTGAATGCTTCGTGAATCTGCTCGGCCAATTCACGAGTAGGGGCCACAACCAGGGCGCGCACATGGCCCTTGCCACCGCTGGACAGCCTCTGCAGAATAGGTAAGGCGAAAGCAGCGGTCTTTCCGGTACCGGTCTGGGCCAGCCCCATCACATCGCCACCCCGCAACACAGTCGGTATCGCCTGATTTTGAATAGGGGTCGGAGCAAGATAGCCGGCAGCTTTAATGCCGTCCATGATCTGAGGATTAAAATCGAAAACTTGGAAATCCATAAATTCCTTTTCTTTAAATAAAAAAGCCCCGTATCAATTCCGGGGCCTTACGTAGGTCGTTTTTTCCAGAAAATGTGATTAACCGTTACAATCTAACAGAACCACTCGTTATCGTCAAGCTAGAACTATCGGTTGCCGGTAAAGTCCTTGGGAAAACCAAAAAAACATCGCGGTGAAAGGTAACCTTCAAGGCCTGTCAGGAGGCTGTCGGACCGGGAAAATGGTTGTTTTTAAAAACCTTCCCATGTTAGTCTTTAGCCATCTTGATCTATGTTGCACGGAGGGTTTCAGCCCGACACATTGACACGGCGTCAATCAAAAACAAGGCACACAGACTCCATTCGGCTTTGTGTCTTTCAGTCAGCGGATGCGATCCCCACAACAAAAACATCCCAACCGGGAAACATGGAGACGAAAATGGCAGAAGGTACAGTTAAATGGTTTAACGACGCAAAAGGGTTCGGATTCATTGAACAGGACAACGGATCGGACGTCTTTGTCCACTTCTCGTCCATCCAGGGTGACGGATTTAAATCACTGGCCGAAGGAGACCGTGTTGTTTTTGATGTTACCGAAGGCCAAAAAGGTCCTCAGGCATCCAACGTCCGTAAAATCTAAGATACTATCTTCAGCGATATCTGTAAAAAACCCAGCGGGAACCCGCTGGGTTTTTTTATCACATGTCGACTTTCCGCCCAAAGGCCCGAAACTCACCCAGATTACTGAACTCTCTCCAAGCCAGATACTGGTTTGGCGCATTCACAAAATTATAAATATTTTCGACAATATTGAAATGTTGCTGCTCTTCTTCCGCTATACGCAGCAGCAATTTTTTAAGATCACCATCAGGTTCCCGCTTTGCCGCATCGCTGTACAGGGTAACCGCTTCTGCTTCGAGGCTCAGGGCATAACGATACGAGTCAAGATTTGCCATTGCCGTCGGCGGCTCCTGTTTCTTGGAAAGAATCTGTCCAAAAATATTTTTCGCTCTTTCCAGGACTTTTGAATCCGTTGCGGTATCCGGGCTCTGCCGTTCCTTCAATGCTTGAAATATTTGTTTATGGCGTTTTTCGTCAGCGGCCAGGCCGGTAAAAATCTCCTGGATTCCCGGATGAGGACTTTCAGCGGCCAACTTGTGATAAAGGGTCTCAGCATCGGTTTCCATTTGTACCGCGAAATCAAAAACATCCATCGCAAGCTCCTTTGGTTCGGGAATAATGTCAAAATCTCTGTGCAATATTCAGAACGCTTCGTCAAATCCGGCCACCGGAAATCAGATACCTACAAACGACGGCCCCCTGCAAGCCAGCTATTGTCCAAAAATACCTTTGAAAACCCCCTCGAGAAGTTTCTTTTCCTTCTGATCCGGATCCTCCTCATCCGTGGTCGGATCATTCTTAAATAATTTTTTTTCAAGGGTTTCCTGAAGTTTTTGTCCAGCTTTCTCTTTTAAAGCGTCTTTTAACATCGCACTGTCGAGGGCAAAACTCGGCTGAACAACGGAACCCCTGATTTTAAGAGGCACCTGCCCCCAGCCATCGGCATCTACCAGTAATTGGGAAAAACGGCCACTGCCATCCAGCTTTTTGGTAAGATCAGGGGACAGACGGAGATCCAGTCCGAGATCCAAGGTACCATCGAGCCCTACATCGCCTTCTGGCGCCAGACGTACATCCTGACTGGTCATAGTACTGGTCAGGTCGACACGCCCGTTGTTGATGGCAAAACGACCACTGGCCCGATCAAAACCCATGACACTTAATTCCGACAAACCAAGAAAATCAGCAAGTTCCTTCACCAGATTACTTCCCGTCAACCGTCCCTCCTGCAGTGCCAGCTCTCCTTTTCCGGTAAGTTTCCTGCGCACAGACTTCCACTCCGTTCCCGCGCCTTGCAGATCAAGATCCAGGTTCAGCAAACCAAACAGGGTCCCCGCCGCCTTGGGAACAAAAGCCGTTACCAATGGATCGGTCTGAACTCCCTGCGTGACCAGTTGGGCCTGATAGGTATAGCCGGGACGCCCCAGGTCGACGGTCAGGGTATTGGTGAAAGATCCTCCGGCCACCTGACCGGTCATTTCCTGTAACTGGAATACGTTGTTCTTTAATGAATAACGTGCCTGGAAATCATCGATATTGAGCCCACGATACAGAACCTGTTTGATGCTGGCCCTACCGGAAAGGGTAATCGGCAAGTCCAGCGGCTTTTCTTGTTGCGGGGAGGGAGCTGCAGCAGGCGAATCCTTTGAGGTCGCGCCAGGCGTCGATGACTTGTCCGGTAACAATGAATCGAGGGACAGCCGGTCGCTTCGGATATTCGCAACGGCCACCACCGGCATCTCCATTAACGAATGAGCCTCACAGTCCAGGTAAAGCTGGCTATCTCCTACAGTTAACACCAGATTTTCCGAGAACAGCGAATCGCCTCTGATTGCAATCAATCCTTTTAAAGCGGGCCTGAGAGTTCCAACACTTGCCTGTACCCCATCCAGCCGGAATTCGCCATCATGCAACAATTCTTTGGGGTTCTCGGGAGTACCTACCAGGTGAAGACGAGCGGTGATTTCTCCCGACGGCTCAAAGGCCACCAGATCTTTAACCAGCCCGGCCGGTAAAGCGGCGATGGTTTTCGCAAGATCCAACTCGTTAAGACGCAGATTCAGGTCAAGAGCCGTGTTTTCCGCCAACAGAACTTCCCCTGCCAAACTAATCGGCACCTCGTTAAAAGCCAGGGTCCCATGTTCAATGATCAGTTTCCGGCCAGCCTGGTCAAATTGGATATTATGGTCCACCGTGATCTGCACATTCTGCAAAGGAGTCTTTGGCAAGGCCTCGAGTTCAAGGTCGAGGTCCAGAAAGCTCACCCGACCTTCACTGGATAGCTGCTTCCGATCTCCGGAAAGTGCGACATCCAGGTCGATTCTGGCCCCTTGCAGGCGGCCGGGAAGATACTCTCGAAAATAAGGCTCAAAAGGCAGCACGTCCAATCCGGTCAATCCAAGTTTGACGTTAGCCGATCCGTCGCCCAGATTGGTCGTTCCCTCGACAGAAAGGGGCGCATCATTGAGGATGGCCGATAATCGCAAGGGAAAGTCCCGGTCCAGCGCAAACTGGCTCACTTGAAGGGCCAGATCATCGACTTGGAAACGGCTGGGCGCTTCTGCAGCCTGATAATCGAGCACCCTAACGGTTCCGTTTCGAATAGTCAGTTGTGAAATTAACAGGTCTATGCCGTCGCCATCGTCTGCATCCGTTGCCGTAGACGACTCTTCAGGTGGTTCAGTTTCTTTTTCCTTACTGGCCAGACGGGTCAGATCTGTGAAATTAAAGGAGCCGTCGGCGAGTCGTACCAACCGGATCTGAGGGCTTTCAAGGGCGATTTCGTCAATCTCCACCCGCATCCGCAACAGAGGCCAGAAACGGTAACGCAGATTGATCTCTTCGGCAGCCACAAAAACCTTGTCTTCCTGCGCCTCCATGATGGCTATTTTTTTCAGAGCAATGCCGGAAAAAAGGCTTATATCGATCTCCTCGATACTCACCTGGCGATTCAAGGCCTGTTCCACCCGCGGCAGCAATACCCCCTTCACTCTTTCAGGGGTCACCAGGACCTTGGCCAGAACCACCAAAACGACCAGAGCAATGATTACGACTGCAGCAATTACCGATAAAACTTTCTTTGAGGTTGTCATGGGTACTCCATTAAAACTGACCAGAGAACATAAAGGTCTATTCGTTTGCCGGTCGTCCGGAAAATTCCACCAGAGGATCATCGAGCCCTGCCAGGAGCAAAATGGCCTGCCACTGTGGCCGGGTTACCGCCTGCACAGATAAACGGTTGCCTTTTTTTAGAACATCCATGGTCGACAGAATCGGGTGACGGGCACACTCTTCACGAGTGATGGCCGTCGGCAGCGCAGCCACATACTGTACATCAACTCTGTACCAGATGGGTCGTTCCTCTGTTGAACGGGGATCAAAATGATCGGCTTCGGGATCCAGCGCGGTTTCATCGGGGTAGCCCTCCCGCACCACCCGTGCTAAACCGACAATCGCCGGTTGAGGAATATTGCTGTGGTAAAACAACACCCCATCCCCATATTTAAGGGCGTCTCGCAACAGATTGCGAGCTTGATAGTTGCGCACCCCATCCCAGCCTTCGATGCCCCCTGGACAACGTTTCAAATCATCAAAAGAAAAGCAGCTGGGTTCCGATTTCATCAGCCAGTAGTTGGTGTTCATTCAGCGAAGGCCCTTTCCCCCGACTTTCGTATCACTGCGCGCTCCTTTTGTGCCCTCTTTCTTCAATCCCTGGTTAACGCGACGGTCTCCCTGGTGGAGGTCGAACTATCCGGGCTGAATTTACAACGGCCCATGGAGTATCCGACAACTTCCTAACTCTGCACAAAGGCGCCGGCCGCCGCGGCAAGCTCCTTAAGTTGTTTTTTACTGCGAGCCTCACAATAGATACGTACCACCGGCTCAGTACCCGATTTACGGAACAACATCCAGGAACCGTCGTCAAAAAAGAACTTGGCACCATCGATATCCACGACCCGCACAATTTTTTTTCCGCCTATAGTTGCCGGCGGAGAGGCAAGTTTATCGGAAAGGCCCTGTTCAAGCTCAGAAGACAGACGGAGGTTGGTACGACTGGTATGGAACTCCCCTACCCTGCGATAAAGATCCGCCAGCAATTCCTGCAACGACTTGCCCTCAATGGCGACCATTTCGGCCACCAGCAGACAGGCCAGGATTCCGTCTTTTTCAGGGATATGTCCCCCGATGGTCAAACCGGCGCTTTCTTCTCCACCGATGAGTATTTTACCGTCACGAATAAATTCCCCGATGTATTTAAAACCAACGGGTGTTTCGTAAACCTGCTGACCATGATATTCCGCGACCGCGTCGAGGAAGTGGGAGGTGGCCACCGAGCGGGCCGCTGCGCCTTTAAGTCTGCGAGAACGCAGCAGATAGTCGTAGAGCAGCGCCAGTATGTAGTTTGGCTCGATAAAGGTGCCGTCCCCGTCAAGGATTCCATAACGATCCGCATCGCCATCTGTGGCCAGACCCAGTTGGATGTTGGAGTCCGCCTTGACCCGATCGATAAAGTCACCGATATAGTTCTGAGCCGGTTCCGGAGGAAACCCTCCGAAGTAAGGATCCCGATGATCGTTCATGACCATCAGCGGCACACCGGCTTTGCGCAACATGGAGTCGAGGTAGCCCCTGGCTGTACCATACAGCGGATTGACGGCGATGGTAATGCGACTGGCGGAGATGGCTTTCAGGTCGACCAAGTCAGCCAGAGCCTCGCAATAAGCGGGGAGCGGATCGATTTCTTTGATAGTACCCTGTTGCAAGGCCACATCGAGAGGCATGGCCTTGTAACAGATCTCCCCCAGCATGGCATTGGCCCGCTGCTCAATATCCCGGGTCGTCTCCGGCAGTGCCGGCCCTCCCCAGGAAGGCGAAAATTTAATGCCATTGTATTCAGCCGGGTTGTGACTGGCGGTAAAATTAATAGCGCCGCCAGCTTGTCGACGTAAAAGTTCAAAAGAGATAACCGGCGTCGGAGTGTCCCGATTGCAGAGAAATGCGGTGATGCCACTCCCCGCCATAACAGAGGCCGCTTCCCGGGCAAACCGTTCCCCCATGAACCGGCTGTCGTTACCGATCACAATCCCCTGTGGGGCAACACCCACCTCAGCAAGATGATCAGCAATAGCCTGGGTAACCACCCGAACATTCTCCATAACGAAATCTTCACACAAAATGCCCCTCCAGCCGGAGGTGCCAAAACGGATGCGTATCATAAAGCTGTCTCCTCAGTGTCAATGAAAAAAAACGGAACCAGGACCTCTCGGCTGAATTTACGGACCATCAACTATCCCGAAGAACCCCACCACCGACATCATTATATCATAACCTCTTGAAATAAATAGGAACTGCTTCAGTCGCCTGATTCTTCAAATAGAATAGGTGGTCGGTAACCTGCGATGCCCGCAACATACGCGCAGTCCGCAGGCAAAAATCCCTGGGCCGCCAGTTCAGGGGTCAACTTAACACAACCGGGGCGCCGCCGGGTTCGTTCGGCATAAACCGTACATTGAAGGCTTCCCAAGTCAAGCTTATCGCAGGGCACGTCGGTGTAATAGATATCCCCTTTAAATTCAATTTTTTCGTAGCAACACTGCCCACAACGTCGGCATATCGCCTCCCACTCTTCAACGGACAACAGTTTTCCCCCTTATTTTCGAACATGCCGCCTTTTATGCCTGGCGCAAAATGTCCGATCTTGGATTTTCCAATTGACAAAATTTCTCGACAGGCATAATAATGCCCGCTTTAGAGGAAAAAGAACAGTTGTAACATAAAGGAGGCAATATCAAATGAAATGTGAAACCGTTCTCCCCGGCACTGAGTGTACCTTCTGGACCAAGTGCGGTTGCGTCTTTGAAGGAAATTCCTGTCAGCCCATCGTCGAAGAATGTCAAGGCTGCGACCGGATTGTCGACAGCAAAATCGGCCAGGTTTGTTCTGCCTATCCGTCTCCCGTTCAGAAATGGACCGGCGGCCTGTGTAATTTTGCGACCCACAAAAAGATCGAACTCAAGAGCCTCGACGCCAAGGTAAACCCTCTCAAGGCTTCGAAAAAGGCCGCTGCCAAGAAAAAATAACAGCGGGTTTTGCGAATGGAAAAAAACAGGGCAGGCGCAATGCGCCTGCCCTGTTTTTTCTGACAGACGACGAATCGCCATCCTCAGATCCTGTCAATCAGGAAATCTCCTCTTTTAATCCCTCGATCAGGGCGGTTACCTCTGCTCGGATATCGCGCCCTGCCGTTGAATGCTCAAAAGCAAGAAATTTTTCATAACTGGCCAGCGCCTCGCGAGTCTCATCGAGATCCAGACAAATATTCCCCAAAGCCACATAAGCTTCGTCCAGTTCGGCATCAAGGGCAATAGCCTGACGGCACGCTTCCTTGGCTTTAACCAAGGCACCTTGTTCGTGATAAACCTCCGCCAGATTAAGGTGAACCCGAGCCTCATCGGGATCCAGTTTCAAGGCCTTCTGATAGCAGGCCAATGCCTGTTTCATGTCCTCCTGGGCCAAAAAGGCGTCGCCCAGACAATTAAACAGAAACGCCGACTCACCATCTAACTTGGCTGCTTTACGATAGCTTTCTACAGCCTCCTCAAAACGGAGTTGCTGGTAATGAACCAGACCGATGCTGGCCCAGGCTTCCCCCTCTTCCGTATCGACTTCCAGTATTTTGTAGTAACACTCCAACGCCTGTTCTGAGGCATCATGCTCAAAAAACAGATCCCCCAGAGCGAACAACAACTCTACCTCCCGGGGGTGAGCCTGCAGGGCCTGCTCCAATACCGAAATCGCTTCCTGCTCCTTTCCGACCTCCGACAAAGCGTCGGCCAACAGCAAGGATAACTCTATATCCTGTGGTGTCTCCAGGAGAGCCTGTCGAAGCAAACGGATGGCCGCGGGCCAATCCTGATTATCCAGTGCCACATGGGCCTGTTGTTCACAATCGTTCATGGTTATTCCATAAATTGGTTGCGCTAGTTCTGCCAGCAGCAAATCACCCCGGACCGGCGGAATATGCAGGCAATGTGCGCAAACGGCGATAGATATAGTGGCCCCCGGAAAAGACGGTCAGCAGACCCGTCACATAAAACATCCAGGGCCGCCAGAAAACCGGCCAGTTTGTTACGGCAAACAACAACACAAGCGCTACGGTAAAAAGTTGGACAAAGGTGGTCTGCTTCCCCCAGCGACTCGGCTCGATCTTGAGTTCCCAGCCACAGGCAAAAATGATTGCGGCACCAAGGACCATAAACAGCTCCTTGAACAACACCACAACCGTAAGCCAGGCAGGAATCAAGCCGGAGAAGGCCAGAGTCAGGTAGCAGGTCAAGGTTAATACTTTATCGGCAGCCGGATCGAGGTACAGCCCGAGCAACGTACACTGGTTAAGCAAGCGAGCAAAAAAGCCATCAAGAAGATCGGTGATTCCCGCGACCAGGAACAGGATAAAAGCCAGCTCAAATCGAGCGTAAATAATGGCAATAGTCAATAAAGGGACCAGTAGCAAACGCGCCAGAGTCAATGAATTAGGGATATTCAGGTTCAACTCAGGTCCCCTATCGCAAATGCAGCGTTCATCGCGTCTCAACAAAGACCGCTCCCACATTTTCTGGTCTTAAGGCCCCTCCGTTCAGGAAATCCGTATTGAAGAAACCGGACCTTTCCTGCCATCAGAGTACGCCTTATTCCCGGCTTCCATGAAGGCGAAAGGTACCGTCTGAGGAGGTAATGGAAGAAATGGCGTGTTTGTACAACAGCAGGTCACCGCTGCACTCCACCAAAACACAGAAACTATCAAAAGACTTGATAAAGCCTTCCAGTTTTTGCCCCGACATCATCATCACGACGACACGGACACGCTCTTTACGAGCCTGGTTGAGGTATTGATCCTGAATATTAAATGGGGTCTTAGACATGGCCGCTCCTTTATGTGGGCATCAAAAAATGATCAATCAACTTCAATACCTTAGCAAACTCTCTCGGGGAATCAAGCCAAATAATTTTCTCCTTCTGACCAAACCAGGTCAATTGACGTTTAGCATAGCGACGGGAATTGCGTTGAATCAGTTCCGTGGCGTCAGGCAAGGACCTATGGCCGCTCAGATAGTCCACGCATTCCCGATAGCCGATGGTTTTCAGAGCCTTGAGTTCCGGGGAATATCCTCGCTGCAGCAGAGACTCCGTCTCCTGCAGCAAACCGGCCTGAAACATTTCATGAACCCGCTGGTCGATGCGGGCGTAAAGAACGTCGCGCTGCGGAGCCAGGCCAATGGTTAACACCCGAAAGGGGCTTTTTCTGTTGGCATGCCGGTTCTGCAGGTCGCTCAGCTTCTGGCCGCTTCGATAGAAAACCTCCAGGGCCCGTACGATACGCACCTGATCCAGAGGAGGAAGGCGGGCGGCCATAACCGGGTCTACAGCCATCAAANNACGGGCATGCAAGGCACCGGGGCCCCGCTCCCGTTCCCAGGCGACCAATTCCTGCCGCAGTTGCGGGTCGGCCCCGGGGGCCTCGACCAGCCCGTGAAGCAATGCATCGATATAAAATCCGGTCCCTCCAACCACCAGCGGCTGATTTCCCCGTTCTGCAATGTCAGCTAGGGCGGTGCGCCCCCTGCGAGAAAAATCTGAGGCGCTAAAATCCTGGTCGGGATCCACAACATCGATCAGGTGATGAGTAACCCTGGCTTGCTCTTCGGCGGTAGCCTTGGCTGTGCCGATATCCATGTCTCGATACACCTGCCGTGAATCGGCAGAAACGATCTCCAGCGGAAAATACTCAGCAAGCTGCATGGCCAGGGCTGTTTTTCCCCCGGCGGTCGGTCCGCAGACTACCACCAGGCTGAGGGGCTTTGGCTGACCAATGGTTTCGCTTATCATGTCCTTTTAAACATCCGTTCAATCTCAGACAGGGAAAGACGTTGTTCGACAGGTCTGCCATGGGGACAATGACTGCCGAAATCCACGGCGTCGAGTTCCTTGAGCAGATAGTCGATTTCCGTTCTGCTAAGTTGCTGATTGGCGCGAATCACCCGATGGCAGGCCATCAGTACCAGCAACTGCTCAATCCGTTCCTCAAGCAGTGAACTGCTGCCCAAAGTGACCAGTTCGGCCACCACGTCACGGAGCAATTTTTCTGCTTCGGCTTCTGCCAGAATCCTGGGCACGCCCTTAAGAACAAAGGTATTGCCTCCAAAACGCTCCAATTCAAAGCCAAAACGCTGCAGACCTTCGGCATGCTCCTCCAGGGAAGCAGCTTCCCGGTGATCAAAATCAAGCACCAGAGGAAACAGCAAACCCTGCCGTTCTATCCCGTGGTTTTCATATTGGGTCCGCAACTTTTCAAAGCCTATGCGTTCATGAGCCGCATGCTGATCGATCAGAATCAGATCCTGCTGTTCCTGGCACAGGATATAACTGTCGTGAAACTGGCCGATAATTTTAAGATTGGCATAATACCCCTGAGGAACAGGGCCCGAATCAATGATCGGCAGGCTTTCTGTCTCGGCCCCCTGCCCCTGGTTTTGCGGCCGGGCTGCGCGGTAGGGGCTAACTCCCTCCCCAATCCGATTCGACTGATCCGGTTCAGAGCTGTCTCCCTCGGCAGGAATCACCGAGGACGGTGGCTGTTTTTCATCAGAAACCGTTTGGAAAACCTCTGGCGACAATGACTGCCCAGCGCCCGGACCGGAGGTGCGAAGGGTGCTCTGCAAAGTTTCAACAATAAAGTCATGGACGGCCGATTGGTCTCGAAAGCGGACCTCGTGTTTGGTCGGGTGCACATTGACGTCGACCTGCTCCGGTGCCATTTCGAGGAATAAAACCACCACCGGATGACGCCCTTTGGGAAGCAGGTGCCGATATCCATCCCGCACCGCATGCTGAACCAGGCGATCCCGAATATACCGGCCATTTATAAAGGTGTATTGGCTCCCCGTCGCAGCACGATTAAGGGAAGGCTGACTCACCAGCCCGTGAAGACGCATGCCTCCCGAGCAGCCTTCCACTGGTAAAAGGTCCTTTAGAATCGAACGGCCAAGCAGCCCCGCGACGCGCTCTGCAAGGGTTTTTTGAGGATTGAGGTCGATTTGCAAACGACCGTTATGAAGCAACTGAAATTGAACCTGAGGGCAAGCCAGGGCCAATTTTGTGATCATGTCGCTGATATGACCGGCTTCTGTTTCGTCCTTGCGCAAAAATTTTCGGCGAGCGGGGGTATTAAAAAACAGGTTTCTGACTTCAATCAGGGTGCCGACGGGCATGCCCGTCGCCCCAGCATGGCGAATCACTCCTCCTTCGGCCTGTATTTCCCAGCCCTCCAGAGCTTCTGCGGTTCGGGTGCGCAGCCGCAGTCTACAAATCGCGGCAATCGAGGGTAAAGCCTCGCCCCGGAAACCGAGAGTCTGTAGATGAAAAAGATCAGCTTCATTCCGTAACTTGCTGGTAGCATGCCGTTCCATGCATAAAAAAGCATCTTCCCGGTTCATGCCAAAACCATTATCGGTCACCCGAATCAACCGTTTACCGCCGGCCTCGATTTCAACAAGAATCTTGCGAGCCTGGGCGTCGAGGGCATTTTCCAGCAACTCCTTAACCACCGATGCAGGACGTTCCACCACCTCCCCTGCGGCAATCTGGTTACAGAGCTGTTCCGGAAGTATGCGGATTTGTTCTTTCATTGGAACCTTTATGAACGAAACATGGGGGTCCGGTAAAAAGTTCGCCCCCTTGATGTTTTTCCGGGTGCATTTAAGGTCGGTTGCTGGAAAAAAGCAAGCGGTCAATATTTCGACCGCTTCATGCCTGACTCCTTAATAGCCTTGCAAAAAATTTGTTTTACGCCGTGTCCCTTCACAACCCAAGAGGCCGTCGGACAGTCCTAAAATTTATGTTCAAGTGAGTCGAGAAGATTCTCTATCTCCGACAGATCCGCATGATTTTCCGATTGTGACAGATCGGCCAAGGGCTGTTTCAGCAGACCAAAATCCCCGGCTACGCTATGGACGACGGTCACATCGACGCGATCCATCTTGCGCATGAACGCTTCAAACAAGCAATTGTCACAAATCGTGTTGATCAAGCGCGGCACGCCCCCGGTAAAGCGATGGATAGCCGGGATGGCCCCCTCCACAAAAATGGTCCGTTCGGCTCCGGCAATCCGCAATCGATGATGAATGTATTGGGTTGTGGTTTCCACGGTGAAGGAATGCAACTGGTATTTGACCGCCACACGCTGTGCCAAAGGCTCATCTAGACGCAGACAATCCTCCACCTCGGGCAGACCGAAAAAAACAATGTTCAGCAACTTTTTGGAGGGAATTTCCAAATTGAGCAGGCCGCGGAATTCTTCCATAAGCTCCCGCGTCTGTAACATTTGCGCCTCATCGATAAGAACCACCGCTCGACGCCCCGATTCATCGATCTGCAACAGTCGGTCGTAGAGTTGTTTCAGCAATGTGAGACGGTCAGATGCCGGCGCCTCGACGCCGAACTGCATGGCAATACGGGTTAAAATCCATTCGGGGGTGATTCCGGAGTGCACCATGACCAACAGGGAGGATTCGTAGCGATCTTCCGGTAAACAGTCGAGCATGCGCCGCGCCAAAGTAGTTTTACCGGAACCGATGCCGCCGATCAGCACGGCCAGTCCTTTATTGGAATCAACGGCATACATCAGGCGCTGCAGTGACTGCCGATGCTGATCACTATTAAAATAGAAACGAGCGTCGGGAGCGTTGGAAAAGGGCTCCCTCTCAAAACCAAAATACTCTGTGTAACTCATCGACAAAGCCCCTTGCGAAACACTCAGTCAGTCTCGATAATTATCAATATTTTCTACATTAAAAAGATNNCGACTACATTAAAAAGATTATCAGGTGATATCGTAAAGCAGATAAGGAGCCCGACCGGATTGGCAACGGGCCATGGAGTGTCCGATAGAGCACTAGATATAGGACACCCGATTCTTGTCCGACCCACTTCCGGATGGCGATTCATCGCCGTCGTCATCAAGCCCGAGCTGTTTACGCAGCTGACGAATCTGCTCATCAACATTACGAAAGAAAGGGTCGGCATCGGCGACACACTGGAAACTGTCGAGAGCCTCCAGAGGCTGTTTCCACTCGATGTACAGAAGACCCAGTTCATAGTAGAGGCTGATACGTTCGCAATCTTTGAGCTTCTCGTAAGACAGTCCTTCCTTGAAGGTCAGAACCGCTTCGTCAAAGGCTCCTTTCTGAACCAGACACACCCCTTTGAGGGTCAGACAGTCGATACGTCGTTGTGGGTCCACCATGACCTTGTTGAATTGACTGATGGCATCGTCAAGCAGACCCATCTCCTTGTAGGCGATACCGAGATTGTAATGCGTTTCGGTATCTTCACTAGCGACCTGATGTTCCAGGCCTTTTTTGAATTCACTGAAGGAACCATCCAGACGGGATTGTTCCCGATCCTCCAAGCCCTGCAAAGATCCGCTGACTTTCGAGGAGGGCATTTCGGAGTCTTTTTCTCCCGAGCCCCCCTGCCTGGGAGCAGCGACATCGCCACCGATTTTATCGAGTAATTGCTGAGCCTGGGAACAACCCCGGGTCCGCTCGATCAAAGAGCGACACTTCTGGGCTGCTTCGGCGAGAAGCCCCTGCTGAAAATAAAATTCCGCTTCTTCAATCTCTGCTGAAACATCGATGGGGGCAGGCTGCCCGGCGGGATAATCGGTCGGCAAGGCCTCCTCCGGCACGCCGGTGTCGGATATGCCCTCCGATTCGAGACCAAACTCGATACCATCCAGATCAAGATCATCGAATTCAAGTCCCCCCTGCAATGCTTCACGCCGGGAATCCTGATCCGCTGTTAGGGTGGAGTCTGAATCCAATGCCACGGACTTCGGGTGCTCTTCAATGGAATCGGAATACAGTTCGTCTTCCAGATCCAGTTCACCAAAGTTATCTGCTTCCTTGATTGCAGAAGCTTCAGTGCCTGCGCTTTTCGAGCCCGGTTGTTCTTCTTGTGCGGAGGACATCAAGTCGAACAGCTTACCCCCTTCACCGGTCTGCTCATAAATAGCGTGCAGGGCAGCCACAGCCTGTTCGTTGTCTGGCAACCGCTCCAGAATAGACTCATATATGTCTTTCAGGTCGGCGGCGCGTCCTGCAGTAAAGAATCCTTCCTTGAGCTGCTCCAATTCTGCCAGGGCCTGATCCATTTCGCCACCGGACAACAGCGCGCCGGCATAGCCCATCCGCCAGTCAAGGTTATCGGCGTCAGCCTCCAGAAGACGGGCATAGGTGGCTATCTCAAGCACATGATCACGCTGTGCGCGATGGGCATCGGCCAGCAGCAACAGGGCATCACTGTGCTGCGATGCTCCTTGCAGAATGTCCTGTAACAACTCAACGGCAGCAGCGGTCTGGCCGCAAGCCAGCAGTCCCCGGCTGAGTTCGACTTTGAAAGAAATCGACTCCGGACAGCAGGCAAAACCGGTCTGTTGAATTTTTTCCAACGCCTTGGCATCACCGCTGGGAACCACACAATGCAGGACCTGGATAAGGCAATCAGCGGCCATATCCTGATCCTGAAGCTGGCTGTAGGCTTCAGCCAACTGCAAGGCAATCCCCAGGTTATTTGGATCCAGATCTTTCATCTGCCCCAAAACCTTAACGACCTCGTCCAATTCCCCTTGACGCCGGTAAAGGTTGAGCAAATTGCGAAGTTCAGTCAGTGCGTTGCCGATCAGCCCCTGCTTAACATTGAGCTCTGCTAAACGCTGATAAATTTCGGGTCGTTCGGCATCAACTTTCTGCATCTGTTTGTAGACCGCCAAAGCCTTGAGGAAAAATCCATTGTCCCCATAGTGCCTGGCCACCTGGTCATAGGTCTTCAGAGCCTCATCCGGCCTCTGATCGCGGCTATATAATTCGGCCAATTTCTGCCGATTGCGAATATCCTTGGCGTCGACTTCGACTATCTTTTCATATTCCTTGATAGCTTTGCCGATCTGACCTTTCAGCAGATTCTTTTGCGCCGCGGCTAAGAGTTTTTCCTTTTTTGACAATGCCTTCACCCACTCCGTTAAAGTGATTAAATATCCCCGCTAACTTAAACTAGGATCAAACACCCTGTCAAGAACGGGAAGCGGCTTGTTAACCGCAACCAAGCCCCTTTACAGGGACCCGGGCTGTTCCCGGCGGTTAGTTCAGTACCGCTGTAAAAGCCCGCTCGCAATGGCCCGACCAATCGACAGCAGGGCCAAGCCCAGACCCTACAATTTTTTGAGCCGCCTCACCTCACTGACAGTTAAATGACGATAGTGGCCGAGTGGCAGCCCGTCAATCTGCAGAAAAGCCAGGCCGATACGCTTAAGGCGACTTACCGAAAGTCCCACGGCTTCACACATGCGTCTGACCTGCCGGTTGCGCCCTTCATGAATGGTCAGTTCCAGCCAGGTATGGCTTCCGGCAGTACGCACCTTGGAGAGTTTGGCAGGAGCGGTCAAGCCATCCTCCAAATTCACCCCCGTCTCAAGCAGCCTCCGGGCTTCGTTGCTCAAAGCTCCGCGAACCCTGACCAGGTAGCTTTTCGCGACCTGATGACGGGGATGGGTCAACCGTGCCGCCAAATCTCCGTCATTGGTCAATAATAGCAGGCCTTCAGTATTAAGATCCAGACGTCCTACAGGAAAAACTCTTACAGTCACATCTCTCAACAGATCGTTGACCACCTTGCGTCCCTGGGGGTCACGAGCCGTGGTGACGTAGCCAGTGGGCTTATTAAGCAGCAGATATACCTTGGGCTGCTCCAACCGAAGAACGCGGCCCTCTACTTCAATGCGATCTCGCTCGGCATCGGCTCGATCGCCAAGACTGGCCACCCGCCCATTGATGGTCACCCGTCCATCCGCGATCCAGGTTTCGGCCTTCCGTCTCGATGCCAGGCCGGCGGCAGCAATTAATTTTTGTACCCGTTCCGTCATTCAGTATACCCGCCAGGAGGCCGTCGGACACGCCGGNNGGGAAGTTTTGGATTTTTGAACATGGAGTTTAATTCGTTTGAAGTTACAGAGCCGTGACCTGAAATATCCGAAAGACTGCCGGCTCACCGTCAACCACCCCGGTCAGCTAGAATCATCTTCCAGAGAACACAGTTTTTCTGCATTTTTTTGCATATCCGCAATCATTTCCGGTGGTAAATCGTTAAATTCTTTAAGGGTCGGCAACCCCTTCAGGTCCAACAGACCGAACAGCTCAAGAAATTCGCGACTGGTCCCGTAAATAATGGGCTTCCCGGGAATATCCTTTTTACCAAGAATCCGGATCAGGCGTCGGTCAAGCAAAGTTCTAACCACTCCTGCCGAGTCCACACCACGCAGATAGTCGACTTCAGCCCGGGTAACGGGTTGCCGGTAAGCGACAATAGCCAAGGTTTCCAAGGCGGCCCGGGAAAACCGAAAGGGCCGGCTTTTTCGAAATCGACGGATCCACTCGGCGTGCTCAGGCCGGGTGCGAAATTGGTATCCACCGTCGACCAGCTGCACCACAAAACCACGGAGTTGACGGGCGTATTCCTCGAGTAATTCCTCAAGATAGGCAACAGCCTGGGCCTCTTCAATCCCGAGGATAAGAGCCACGCGATCGGGCCGTACCGGCCCCTCGGCCACCAGCAGCAAACCTTCTATAACCTCTTTAAGCTCAGCTGTAGCCAAAGGATTCTTCCTGCTGCAAAAGCTTGTCGCCGGCCTCTTCCATAACGTAGAGCCATATACAACTGTCCCGATGGCTCTGCATCAGCCGGACAAGGCGCATTTTAACCAGTTCCAGCGTGGCCAGAAAAGTCACTATCACGTCATTACGGCTGACTACCCCCACCAAAAGATCAGCGAAGGCCAGACTACTCCGTTCCGTCAGGGTGACAAGAATCTGATTGATACGATCGGTAACGGAAAGATGCTCCCGGGTGATCTCGTGAAAGCTTTCCTCGTCTTTATCCAGCAGCAAACGACGATAGGCAGCAACGAGTTCAAAAAGCCCGACCGGCTCCCATTCAACCTCATCGTCTTCAGTTTCATCGATTTCCAATTCGGGAAACTCCCGGACAAATACATCCCGTCCCAGCATAGGCAGAGCATCGAGACAGAGCGCTGCTTCGCGATATTTCTGGTACTCCAGTAACCGTTTGACCAATTCGGCCCGCGGATCAAGTTCGACCTCCTCGGTTACTCCCTCTTCGTCTCGCGGCAGAAGCATCCGGGACTTGATATGCAGAAGAGTGGCAGCCATCACCAAAAACTCTCCGGCCAAGTCGAGGTTCAGACTTTTCATCACCTCGATAGTCGCCAGGTATTGGGAAGTGATTTCCGCAATAGGGATATCGTAAATGTCCATCTCATGTTTCTGGATGAGATGGAGCAGCAGGTCCAGGGGGCCCTTGAAACTATCGAGATCTATCTGATAGGACATGGCACGTCCATCACGAGCCAACCAACGGGATAAAGTGTTTCATCGCAGCCGATTGAGGGCCGGCCAGCCAATGGGCCGCCACAGAAACCGCCGGCAGCAGCACGCCATCCCAAAGGGGCGTAGCGAAAATCAGTACGATCAGAATCAAAAAACCAAAGGGTTCAAGCCGTAGCAGCCATTTGGCCGTACCTTCGGGAAGCAGGCCGGTTATCACCCGTCCGCCGTCAAGCGGAGGAACCGGTATAAGATTCAAGACCGCCAACAACAGATTGATATACAGACTGAAGCCCGCCATCAGAATAAGCGGCTCCCTTATGGAATAAGCGAAGCCTCCCATCTGGGCCGGGGCCACCGGCAGCAACAACACCAATCGTAGCAGCAGAGCGGAAAAACCGGCCAGAACCAGGTTGGTAAGCGGTCCGGCCAGAGCCACCCAGATCATATCCTGTCGGGGCCGTTGAAAATTAAGCGGATTCACAGGGACCGGCCGCGCCCAACCAAAACCAACCAGAAACAGGACCACTAAACCAAAAGGGTCCAGATGCTTAAGAGGGTTAAGTGTCAACCTCCCCATCATGCGGGCCGTCGGATCGCCAAGGCGCTCGGCAGCATAGCCATGCGCCACTTCATGCAGGACAATGGCCATCAGCCCCGGCACCAACATAATCGAAATTTTTAGCAGTAACGCATCCATAACTTCCCCTGAAAAGAGCTCGATCGTTCTTTCTAACAGATGCCGACAAGCAAGTCAATTTATGCTGCAGTCCCGACACATTCGGCCGTAATCAGGTACGCAAGGCCAGAACCCACAGCGAGGAACAACCAACCCTAATATAAACGACCTGTCTGACTTAAATCATGACTGATATCAAGCAATTTGCTCTTGATTCCGCGATGTAGCGGCTGCAGGAATAAATGCAGGTATCCGGAGGAGGTTCGGAGAATGGTGGGGATACGAGATGAGGCGTTACCAGAAATGTTTTGCAGCGAAAGCTCTTCCCGAACCGGTTTTCAGGTACCTCTCGAAAGCAATAGCTTTGTTGTCTTCAGCAAACGCCAGAGCAAGAACCACTCGCCAGGGTCGATATTTGGAGGTGTGGATTGACTGGCCGGCATTGTGCGCAACAAGACGCTTCTCAACGTCTTTGGTCAAGCCGGTGTAGCGCTGTTCAGGGTGGGAAAGGCTTTGCAGCAGATAGACGTACTTCACGAACATTCCTGATTGAGTTTATATCAATGCCGTGTGAAGAAAGCCCGCTTTCGAAAAAATAGGCCGACTGACGACAGGTCTGCCAGCCGAAGCCTTGGCGTAATTCTTACAATCTAAGCCCGCCTTCGCCTACCGCTTTCGCAAGCTCCAGCGGCTTCGTCGCGCAACCTACGCAAAGGCAAAGGCTCCGACCGGCAATTGGCTTGCCAGCCGAAGCCTTGGCGTAGGTTGGTGGAGGTGGCGGGAATTC
>NPIF01001757.1_pt1 | contig 37804 bp, 52 predicted proteins | sample 8637461 | NCBI WGS metagenome assembly NPIF01 (sample SAMN07420641, study PRJNA396082) | bioreactor metagenome | isolation source: sample BR12 brine-fed electro-methanogenic bioreactor BR | place: Japan: Kochi | collected 2016-12-09
TTATTACTGTTGAACGAAGGCCATACAAAGAAACCTGCAGTAATAACTACGACCATAAGAAAGGCTGCCATGTTACCTAAGCCTTCTATAAAGCCCTTTGATAGTCCATTCCAAAACTCTTTACCATACATCAGCAAATTCCTTTCAACATAATAGCAAGACCTACTGCTATTGCAACAAACACCGGATTGAAGAATGTGAGTAGAAAAACAAGAAGTAGAATCAAAATAGTTATACTTAATGCATTACTCATATTTATGCCCCCTTAAGTTAAAAAAGGGTGAGCTTTTACGCTCACCCTTATTTGATAATTTAATCCCTAGAAGGGCAAGTCATCCTGAAACGGATTTTCAGCCTTCATCTCTGTTTCCTTATTGGGCTCTGTATCCCTGAAACTTCCCTCAAGGTTCCCTGCAGGCTCAGGAGGAGCAAAAGTAGTAGGTTCCTGAGCAGGAGCCCTAAACCCCGGGGATTGGACAGCTACAAAGTCCCCTTTTTCAGTATCGAAGCGGAATGTCTTCAGCATGAACTGATGGAACTTGTCATAGTTGAGATCCATGCTGTGCATGTCTTCCTCACGGTAGCCCTCATACAGAGCTACAACATCAGGAACAGACTTTCCGTACAGCTCGAAAGAGACAGGGAACTCATTACGTACTTCAAGACCGTACCCCTCAAACTGCTTGTCTGCAGGGGCAGGGATGATCTTCAATACACTTCCTGCTTGGAAGTCAAAGACTTTAAGGCCTTTCCCGTTAAAGAGAGGTTTGAGATGCTTGGAGGTCAGGGAAGAGGATGCCTCGAAGATCTCCACAGCAGCTTTGTCAGGAGAGATCTCTTTACAAGAAGCGTCCTCTTCAAAGTCTGTGCGGTACTTCGAGATGTCAATGATAGGCATAGCAAGAGTAGGTTTGTTAGCTCCTGCAATCTGTCGGAATACTTCAGCAAGGTCGGGGCTTGTAGTAGTATTCGTTCCTGCGGATCGTGCAAGAGCTTCGCAGAACGGGCAATGAGTATCCATGCGATTCTCATTACATCCAATGAGAGGTTTCGCACGCTTGGGGCAGATCACTCCAATACGAGCAAACTTACCACCTTTATTGGGGTTATTGGAAATGCCTATGCTGACCCAATGTACGCTATTGAGGTAGAACGAATGATCTACTTGATGTTTGCCGTCTTTTTCATAGATATGGAAGAGCGGTCGGATAAGAGTAGCCATAGTACGGGAGGGTTTCCAGGGAGCCTGTCGTTTCCCTGCAATTGCGGTTGTATCGATGGAAGAGGAAAGTTCCTCAAAATCAATGCTGAAGTCCATGTTAACTGTACTCATATTGTGTAACCTCCTTATTCGTCTGTGCGATTATTTGGCATAGCCTAGTCGCTATTGAAAGGAATTTTGCGAATTGTTCATGTATGAGAAGTTTCTTAGATTGTAACTCTTTGCGGACAACCCTCCCATCAGACCGCTCAAGGTCTTACTAAAAACCTGTGCTACGTAGTACTGTTTCCTTGCTTCCAGGTACTCTGGAAACAAACTTTCGTACGTAGCAAGGTATTCCGATATACCACTTTCCGTCAGCTTGTCAGGGATATCAGGAAGCTTTGAATCCTTCTGACGGATTCGATAACGAGCTTTCATCTCTTGCCTCGCCATCTCCTCCTTAGCCTTATGCTCCATTATAGAGGATTTTGAGGAAAGAATCGAGAGTGCGGACATCTGTACTCCAATCATTCTGGAAGAAACATCCACATCATCCACGCTGTAGCTTGCAAACAAACCTTTCTCCAGCTTTCTGGCAAGCTCACTGAGGTTATTAGTCTGGAGAGCCATCTGAAGAATACTGTCGATGTTCTTGACGAAATCTGAATAGTTCTCGTGAAGCTTGAGAACCAAATCCTGATCATCAGTGGGAAAAGCTACGTTCAAACCTTCAAGGGAACTCAGATCTAGTTCAGACATATTACCACACATCCTTCCTTTGTCAATAGCATTTTTTCTAAGAGTTTTGGTCTAACAGATCTTTGTTGTACTGTTTCAGTTCTCCTCATAAACTTCATCATGAATCATCTGAATGCAGCGCATATACCGCCGAATTTCTTCCTCAGAATACCCTTCTTTTTTACCTACCCTTGGTGCAATTTTAAGCCAATCTTTGATCGTTCGACTCACGCATCCGATGTTGAGATACTCGCCATCGACGGTGATCGAATGCTTGCCTAAATCGAAAAATTGGATAGGCTTGTTGTGATGTGAATAACAAATTTGCATACTATAACGAACTGATGTTTTTCCATAAGCATGTGCATATCCAGAAGCATGTGCATCCCCAAAAACCCTTGCATTACCAGAAACACATGCATTACCAGAAACACGCGCATTTTCAAAAACCTGCGCATCATTTTCAACCCGCGCATATCCAGAAACATATGCATCCCCAAAAACCCTTGCATTTCCAGAAATTAAAGCACCATCCTCAACCCGCACACCCCCAGAAACACGTGCATCCTCAAAAATCCGTGCGTAGTCTTCAACCCGAGCACTATCAAAAACCCAACAATCTCCCTCATGGCTTAGGTTGTGCCCTCCACTAACCAACCCACCAAGATCACCAACCTTGACACTACCAAAATCTCGAAGTGCTCTAATTTGCCATAGCCCAGTTTCGTCGCTAAAGGTAACAAGTTCGTATTTTTTAGACATGGTTATTCACCTAGTTCTCTTATCGTATTCTCAAAAATTTTCTCCAACTGCGTGGATATTTCATATTTAGAGCAGCTGCGCCATATTGACTTTTCGAAAGCACCATTGATCTGTCTCATGGAAGCAGCTTTCCAATCAATGTACATCTCGATCAGGTCGAAGAGGTTCATGTAGTTTATAAGAGAGTCGCTGTCATCTTTGACCTGGTCTTCAAAATACTCTGGGTGGTGTCGATTATTCTTGTAGTGATGCTCTAGAGCAGGTTTCATTTCACCAAGAATAGCTTTGTACTCATCACTATCATAGTCTACTTCTTTAAGCAACGGGATACACGCATCATAGGTTGGGAACTCTTCTTTTGATAATTTAGAGTCGTCATGTGTGAATGCTCTAGCCATCAATTGCGAAGTGAACTTTTCCATTAAAAACTGTACCTGTGCCTTATGCTGAAGAATATCTACATATTGGTCACTATAGTCATAAAGTGACCAGTGTATATCATGCATCTTTAACCGACCATAAAAATCCTTCCAGTCAAACGCTGGAAGATAATCCAACAACATCTGTACTGTTACATGTTTCTTAAAGTCGTAGATTATCAAGCTTTCAGAAGGATCTTCAACATTCTCTATATACTCTAGTGGACTATACAACTCACTAAGATCTTTCTTCGCTATCCATGTAGTACAGACATCATGATCATCAAATTGTGCATAAAGAACATCATACTCACGATCATAACTCAGTATTTTCAATTTCCGCATTTTGGATCTCCTTTCTACAGTTGACATCTAATGGGATAGTCTATTCTTATCCTTTAAATCTTGTAAAATGAATCCTTTTTCATATACTTCATTACCCTCAGTTTTCTTAAACCCCTTAGTTAGTATGTAATTCAAATTTTTCTCATAAACTTTACCTACAACTACCACAGGGCATCTACCATTACTATGTGTAAAGTCTAACGGCTTGTCATTCATGTCCAAAGATATAGCACTAAACATAGGTTTTTCTGTTACAGGAACATAGATTCTATTATGTAGTATTCCTGGTAAACCTACAATGCGTCTTACGGCATCCTCTAAACTTGCGTAGACGTTAGAAACTTCTATGTTAGGATAGCTATCTTGCTCTTTTAGCATTATTCTTCACTCTCCTTACCTTTCTACAGTTGACACCTGACGAAATACAACCTAAAATCAACTTGTACTGTTTTACTCGCAATGGTCGCGATAAGTAAGAAGGGGGCTGCAACCCCCTTCTTATTTTTTGCGAGTAGACCAAACAATATCAGCAAAAGCTACTGCTATGATGAGCCTCACCATAAGAGCTGCTACAGGGTCCCCAAGACCACCAACTGCTGAAAACAAGTAGCCTAAGAACACAAGAAACATGGGTACAACTAAGAAGGTAATCATTTTTTAATCCCTCGTAGCATTGGAAGCTCGTTCCGCTGCCCGTCTTCCCACAATAATCCTTTTCCCAACCCCGGGGAGTGGTATGGTAGGATGTGTGGCATGGTAGATTCCATCTTCTTTAACATCATGCCCACTAGGAATATTCTTAGGGTATTTTGGCCCTCTCCCCTTTATCAGGGCAATGTCCCCTTGTCTCTGGATAATATTATCCTGTTGATAGTTCCAGATCCAGGCTACTGCACTTTCAACAGTTCTACAGTTTGTAGGTACAGGATGGGAGAAGTAGGTTCCTGCTTCGTTTTTCCCTACGAGGAAGAAAGTTGTGACGCTTGAAGGTCTCCAAGTGCAGGATTTAGCATAGACTCTTGTACGTTCTACACCGATAAGCCCCAGACCTTCTCCACCCATGTCGAAGTAAGGAGGCTTATAGGATTCATGAAAGTGTACGTAGTCTAAAGGTATGGTAGACAAATAGTCTCCTCTTGAAGATCCATGCTCGTCATGGTACATCTCTGCTTTTTCAGCAAGGGCTAAAGCCATTTTTTCTTTCCAGGCAGCATGACGAGTCTTATGGCTGTTTTTCCAATGCATAATTTCAATGTTTCTAAAGTTACGAGTAATTGCTTTTTCTAACTCATTACGCATTTTTGTGATTTGTTCATACTTTTCAAGAAACTGTTGCCTTTTCTCTTCAGCTCCTCGCTTCCCTTTTACCTTTGCAAAGTACTGCATTTTGATATCTGAGGCTTTACTTGCATATGCGTAGTTAACTTCTTGAGTAAACATTAAGAAATCCCCCTTTTTTAGTTTAGTATAAACCCTTTCTCATAAACTTCGTTTCCTTCAATTTCGCTGTAACCTCTACTTATTGCATAAGTAGTATGTTTTGAAAGTACAACGGCTACAACTACTACAGGGCACCTTCTGTTACTATACTTGAAGTCTAAAGGGTCTTCACCTTCAATGACCATAGCAGTAAACATACTTTTTTCAGTTAAAGGAACATATACTCTTTCTCTTAATATACCTGTTAATCCTCGTACATCTCTTACTGCATCTTCTAAAGTTTTGTACACTTTAGACATTTTAACTTCTTTAGTAGACATTAAGTAATCCTCCTTTAACTACTTCAATTTTTAAACTGTGTTTACATAGTAAAATAATACAATCTACTAAACTTTTATGCTTGATTAGTAAACATTAAGAAATCCCCCTTTCCTGAGCCATCCTATCGAAGAAATTACCAAGTTTATCCCGAGCTGTCGCAGTACCAAATATAGCTCGAACTCTTTTGTTTGCAAAGCTATAGTCAAACTTGTAGCCACTGGCTGTATTCTTCCAGACCCCTCTAAGAACATGACCACTTACAGCTAGCTTTTTGTCTTCTGATTCCAGTCCTGTAAGTCCAAAGACAATTTCAGAAGGTACGAAAATTTCTATCTCGGCATAGTCTGGAAAAACAAATGCCTTGATGTCTAGTTTTTCTACCCCAAGCTCCTTTTGAAGGTCTTCTGTTACATTCATATTAAACCCCTTCCTTTGCCATCTCATCAAAAAACTTCCCAAGTTCTTCTCTTGCTTTATAGGAGAACATGGAAGAGGAATCTACGTCATTACTTACATCTTTAGCATCGTAAACATAGCTCCCATCTACTTTCTTGAAGTAAGCATAGACCACTCTTCCGTTCAACGCAAGATGATGAATGTTTTCCTGAATGTTGGAAAGACCAAAGATGAAGTTTTCAGGAATGAAAACTTCTACTACAGCTTTGTCAGGGTAGATGTAAGCCTTCATGTTGCCTTCAAATCCACTAGGGGTCATCTTTGCATACAGTTCCTTAGTTACGTTTCTCATAAGTTAGTTCCTCCTTTAGATTGGTTAATAATAGAAAAGTGCAGGACACCATTATCCTGCACTTTGAATCTTTGCTTTTACTCGTAGTTCTTGATACGTTCTACAAGACCATCCATTGTTTCAAAAACTTCCTGTACAGGTTCTTTGTACCTTGGAACCTGGTAGTCCATGAAGAAGTGCTTAAACTTCCCATCTTCATCCTGTGTTACACTACATCCATATTTCCACTCTGAAGTTAAACGTCCACCTACAGTTACTGAAAAGCTTCCGTAACTTGAAAAGTGTTCTTTTATATCTTCTTCATTCTCAAACCCAAGAACATCCGTAAGCTTCCTACCGTCATAGGATAAGATATAGTTTTCAATCCTATCTTTCTTCTTACAACGAGGACAAAGACACTGACCTTCCCTGACCAAAAGCTTAGAATCTTCCTCTTCCTTGCTACCACTAGGGTAAGGAATCAAAATTCCAGAGAGAGTTACTCCCTCATAGTACACCTCTCCTCCAGGAATTTCTGGAACATCTCTTACAATAACGTACTCCATTCCAACCCCTGCAACAACAATTGCCCTCCCATTCCAGGTCATGAGGTTGTACTGATTCTCCCCAGACTTTGCGGAGTGAGTTCCCTCCACCACAAGAACCGGAAGAACACCAAGCGCCTTTACTGCAGGAGTACCAGCTTTCAGTACCCCCTGAACATCAATAGAGTACCGAGTGTTGTTGCACTCAGGGCATGTAAGCACTTTCAGTGAAGCTGCCACCACATCCCCGGGGTTCAGGGAGTCTACTTCGATCCCAAGCGCAGGAGCAATATCAACACACTTGGAGCTACCGCCGATAAACGTAAGGGAATACCATTTGCTGTTTGCCATAGTATGAACTCCTCCTTAAAATGGATTGTGAATTAGAGGCAGAGACCATTCTCTGCCTCTATTACCGGATGTTTAATTACTTACTGTCTATCTATCGTAATGTTCAAACAAATCAACAATAGTGTGGTACATTTCTTCTGGAACATTTATATAAACATCCATATGGTATACTACATCCCCACTACACTTAAAAAGTTCTTCTCTGGACCCACGTCTGGTCATATCAGTAAAACGTATTGTTTTAGTGATCATGTCTTTAAAAAGGTGTAAGCCATTATAAGTTCCTATGATAGGTCCAATGTGTTGAATGGATGACAAGTCTTCAGATTTTATCATTACGTAAAAACCTGTAAGATCAATGTCTGTACTTTTAATCTCAACAAATCCATTTTCAATATGTCTCAGTTCGTTGTTTACCATAATATGAACTCCTCCTTAAAATTAGTTGAAAAGTAGAGGCAGAGACCATCCCTGCCTCTATTACTGGCTATGCTGGAAACGATACAATATTCGTGTTCTTGCTCTTTGGGTTTCTAAGCTGCTCTTGAAACTTCATTACGAAATAGACTTGTCCTTTACCTGTCACCATGGTTGTACTTGTTGTCATTGACGTTCCATTAGGCTTCTCGATAACTCGTTCTTTAACTTCGAAAAGCCCCATGTCCTTAGCACGCTGTGTAGGCTTATTTCTGGAGTTTCCCGACTTAATTAAGTATCCTTCATCTCTCAGAATCTTGAAAAGACGATTCTGACCCATATCCATCCCCGCTTGCTGAATAAACGTTGCAAGCTCCCTCATTAAAATTGAGTTTTCGCTATTTTCTACAGCTTTTGTAAACTCAAGTTTAGGCTTGTCTGCCTCGATTTTTGCTTCCAGAGCTTCCTTCTCTTCTTGCAAGTTTGCTGCAAGTCTGAGAGCTTCTGCAAAGCTTGAAGGGATTTGATAAGTAGGTTGGGGGCTCAATGAATATGACCCAGTCTTACGCAAAGAGGGAAGCACCTCAGAAGTTACCCACTTTTTGAATTTCTTAGCTTCTGGTTTCCGAGAACGGAGGATGAGGGAGTAGAGACCAGATTCGTTGATAACATTAGCTTCTCCCTGACGACCTAAGGAATACTTAGACCGTTCGTCTTCCTCCAGTTCAGCAAGTGCCATTGAAGGATTCGTAAGCCCAAGTACGTCACAAATGTCCTTAGCGACAAACCACCACTCACCTTCATGCTGCACCGTTCGTACTGCGCCAAATTCTTCGTTATTGAAAATCTGAATGTCATTACTCATTAAACTCACCTTAACCTTTCTTTCTTAACTTAGAGTTAGTAACCCAAAAACAAAGTGTGAACCTCCTTCCTTCCCATAAGGGAAAAATATGAAAAAAGAGGACTTCAAAAAGCTCGAAGAAGTTCTCTATGACTCTTATAACAAAAATTTCAGAAAAACTATTTCCTGTTCTTCTCTAACCAAGCTTCCGCATCTTCTACCTCAGACCACACAGGCCCAAGTTCTACAGAAGCTACCATAGGAGTAAGTGCGAATATCTTCTTGATAGATGCATTCACCTTGTCTACTGCTTTGTAGAACAAGGCTACTGCAGCTTCCGCATCCTCCTCCTTGACTTCCACAGGAATACTGTCATGTACTGTACCTACAATACGAGCATCCAGGTTGCTCTCCTTAAGCATTCTGTAGAAGGTAATGATGGTGAGGAGAGTGATATCAGAAGCAGTAGACTGTATAGGCGTATTGATAGCTCTCCTTTTTGCTCCTTCTTCCTTTCCACGGTCTCTGCTAAAGATATCAGGAAGGTATCTCTTTCGACCAAAAGGAGTTTCCACAAAGCCATTTTGAGCGAGAAAGTAATGCTGTGTTTCAATCCAGTTCTTTATTGACGGAAGTCTGGAAAAGAACTGATTCATGATGTTCTGAGCTTCATCCTTTGAAATGTTAAGGTTAGCTGACAATCCACCAATTCCTTGACCATCAATTATGTTATCACAAAGGCTCTTTATCCTTTGCTTCTACGCTTTCACTCTGGATTGCCTTCCAGCGGGTATATGCGTAGTTCGGACTATCTCATCACTGTTTTCAGTGTCGGGGCCTCGTGGAAGGATTATAGCCTAACTATGGCGTCACCTTCTAGTCTCTGCGGCTGACTAAGGATTAACTTAGCCTTCACCTCGGATTACCCTTACAGGGCTTCCCCGATTTTTTCCCCGATTTTACTTCTGCTAGGCAGTTAACAGAAGACCAAAGGTAACAGACTTTGCAAGAAAGCGTTCTTTACTATACTTTTCCTTAACTTCAGAAGGGTCACAGGGGAGGTTGAACACGAGATGTGCAACAGATGAATGGATATCTTCCCCAGAGTCACAAATCCCCACCAGCCCGGGGTCTGCAGAAAGAGAAGCAGCTACTCGTACTTCAGCTTGGGAGAAGTCAGGGTCCATAAGGACATATCCTTCAGGAACCCCCCAGAAGCCTTTTACATGAGCATCCTTACCTTGGTTCTGCATGTTAGGCTCTGTGGATGAGAGTCTTCCAGTAGCAGTGGAGATCAAGTTAAAGTTTCCATGAACTCTTCCTGTTCTATAATCCAGGAACTTGTCAGCTATAGCAGTCTGGAAAGTCCCATTGAGCTTCTGCATCTTAGAGAAGGCTACAATATGGTGGTACACAGAGGGCTTTACATTCTCTTTTCCTGCGTTCTCTGCATCCTTTTGCTTTACAAGTTGGTTCCAAAAGGCTGAGGTAAAAGAAAGTGCTCCTTCAGGGGTTCTGGGGATGCTATCCATATTGTAGCCATTCAGCATCATGAAGAAGGTTTTCCAGACTACAGAGTTCAAAGAGCATACCTTTTTAATCTCAGGAGTGTCATAGACCTTTCGAGCGTAAAGTTTCTTCTTCTCTTCCTCTGTCATACCTTCTGTATCCATGAGCTTGTAGGTTTCTTTGCATATCTCCACGGATTCGTCATACACTTTCTTGAGAAGCTTGTTTGTATGCTTTGCAAGGAAGTTCTGTATGACTGGATTATCTCGGTAGGTTTCAAAGTAGAGCTGGAAGTCTTTTTGAGACATCTTCTTTATTGAATCGTTATTAGCAAAGAGAAACTGAGCTTCAGGAAGTCCTTTGTAGTATTCATACTGTTCTTTGTCTTTAAGTAGGGTATGGAGGTAAAGGGCTACTCCTGAAAGCCTTGGTGTTAACCTGCCTTTAATTACCTCATCCATGTCGAACACTTTGTGGTTACTCTGCATGTTGTAGTATACACAAGCTAAGCGTGTTTCACGTGAGTGGGTCAGGATATTGTAGAAGCTTTTGTGAAGCTGCTCAATTGCATCGTCCCAGTAGTATTGAAACTTCTCTGGGTTTACATGGAATCCTGTAGAGGAGATACGTGCAAGGATAGAGTTCACGGGTTTGAGGATGTATTCGTAAAGGTTTTTTGAGGAGAACTTGGAATACTGTACTGTTTTCCAGTTGTCTAACTCTTTTTTGAGGTCCTTGTAGAGAGTTGGGAGGTAAAGAACGTCTTTAGCCAGGTAGACTGTCAGATCCTTAAAAGGAATCCTCCCATAGTCTTTGGACTCTAAGTACTCAGGATTAGGCTGGTAAAAGGAAAGGTGCTCCATAGTCTCTGGCTTTGTTTTCAGCACCTTTATAGCATCATCTTCCTGACTGTGATCTACTAGACCGTACCTTGAAGACAGTATGGACTTGAGCTTGTTGGAGGTTACATCATTAGGGGCTGTGAGGTGGTTCAGGATCATAGTGTCATCAATATCCCAAGTGTCAAATACGTCTATATCCATAAGACTCTTCAAGGCTTTAAGGTCAAAGGACATATTATGACCAACCACATGGAAAGGAGTTCCTTCAAGCTCTTTCTTAAGATACTGTTGAATTACTGGCTTTGTTCTGGCATAGCCCTCAATCTGACAGTAGAAGGGGGAATCAAAGTGTGCTAGAGGTATGATAAGAACCTTTGTGCATTCATCTTGGGGCCTCTTGTATGAGAATCCCATGCAGGTCATGGTGTTCCCTCTTGCGTATGCTTCTGTACCATAGAGGTTTGTGTTTCTTGTTTCAGTGTCAAATCCAAGAATCTCTTCTGAGTCCTTTAGCCTTTGGATTCCATCCTTAAGTTCATCTAAAGTTTTGGGAATGAATATCTTATCCAAAATCTCTTTGTCAGTATCCTTGAAGGAAGAAGCAAGGTCTTTGTCTCCTCGTACTGTAGCAATAGCTCTCTTGATAGTGTTATGGAAGTCTGCTTCAGCTTCAGGACTTGAGTATTCTGACAGAAGATAGAAGGGATCATAAGTGGAGTACCATGTGTAGTTCCCCCATTCGTTCTCTATAACCTTAGAAGAGCCTAGACAGTCTTTGAGCTTTGTCTTCTTTCCTTCTACAGCTATAACAGAGGTGCCACCTAGTGTAACTACAACCTTAGGTTTTATGGCTTGAAGCAGAGCATGTATGTGTTTAGCACACTTCTTGTAATCAGTTACTGAAGGATCCTTTGCTCCATTTTCCAGAGAACAGGGAAAGCAGGAGAGGATAGCACAGTCGTTAGGTGAAAAGCCGAGCTTCCTTAGCTCGGCTTGCAGTCTATTCCATCGTGGAGACTTGTTGTAGATAAAAGCATCTTCCACTACATTATTACGTCCTGCTAAAAATACGATGGGTACTTGGTGTACTGTTCCTTTTGTTATTGCTTGAGGGTCTTTAGGCCAGAAGTGAATTTGCTTAGGGCAGTCTTTATACTTGCACTCCGCACATACTTCTTTAAGAATCATAGAATCTCTCCTTATATCTCGTCAAGAACGTCTTGAACTTCAGGAATTGTTTTCTTCTTTACTTTTTCATTAAATTCTATCTTCTTGTTGATAGGAGTGAGTGCGATTTTGAGATCCAATGCAGCTCTCTTAGCAGCTGCAAGCTCATTACTGTTAAAAGAAGATTCAAAGGTCCCATCATCAATAGTCAGGATGGTTTCCTGAGCTCTCTTAATGAACCGCTTGGCTTCAGTTATAGCATCTTGAAGCTGTTCTTTTCTGATTTTAGCATGTACTTTAGACATCTTTCATTTCCCCTTCCTTAACTAACGTAAACCTGCCATCTTCAAACATCACTTTTGGCCTTATGTAGAAGTCTCCTTTGTTACCTTGATTATTGCTTAAGCTCTTATAGACCACAAAGTACTCCTTAGTCTCAGAGTGCATCCCATAGCCTATAACAATGTAGTAGTTTCCTTTCTTGTGCTTCACTACATCATAAGGCTTAAAAGCTCTTGTTTCCTGCTTCTTCGTAAGTTCCAGCCACCTAGAGAGTGTATCAAGAATAAGACCGAAGTCATCAGCAGTAATGTAGGAGTTGAGTCCTTTGTCAGTTTTGAGGAGGTTCTGAATCTCTGTTGAGAAAGTAAGCCAGTTTTCCAGACGATGCCCCTCCCACCCCTCCTTCTTAGCCTTGAGTATCTGCATGTAATGCACGATCTTGTAGCAGTCTAAGATGGAGTCCTGTAATCCACGCTGATTCTTACCAACTCTGTTTCTGTACCTCTCAATATTCGCCTTGATAACTTCTTCGGACATCTCAGTTACAGGATCATAAGGGTAGTTTCCGTACTGAGGGATGGTGTACTTCTCGATATGATCCGCTACTGCCTGATAGAAGTTATACCAGTCTTCAAGTGTTATGTAGTTCATTTTAGTCTCTCCTTAGCTAAAGATTAAATCTAACCAGCTTTCGTTTTCCATAACATCCGTTTGCTTTAAAGAAGTGTTCAGTGCTAACTCAGATAATGAAGGCAGCGACACGTTTGGTAACAAACCTTCCAAGCCATCCAGCAAGTATGCTCCCAAATCCCCGGGGTCTCCTCCTCCATAGACCACACATTGTACATTCTTGAGGAAGTCATAGCTTTGATGGATACTGTTCTTGGAAAGTAACTTCGCATAGGATTGAAGAGTTTTGGTATCCTTGAGAATACCATCCCAACACAAGTAGATTCTGTGATAGCCTACCATACTTTGAAGGAGTTGGCATTGTCTTTCGCTTAAAGCTCTTCCTCCACTCATAACTACGTCATAGTTGGCTGAGAGCAGGAATCTTGATCTTTGGTTATACTCTCGTATGACCTTATGGAGTTTGATCATGTCAAACAAGCCTTCAACTATGACTAAGATACGCTTTCTAGTATCAGGTTGTTTAGTGAATCGGTAAAAGTTGTTCTCTGAGTAGAGGGGGTAGCCCTTGCCCTCTTGTACTCCTTGCCAGTAAAGACTGTCCCCTGTAGGGGTTATGAACATACTCTTGGATTCCATACCTTTGGACTCGAAGTACTTTGTACCGTTACTGAAGCCATCCTGATTGAGAGACCTGTGGACACATCCTGAAGGCATTCCCTGTACATAGACTGGAAATGCCAAGGATAGTCGTGACCTTGAAACGAAGAAGGGTATCATGTCTTCTGGGTTAAGTTTTCGTTTGGTTAAGAACTCCTCAAGCTCTGGGAACGTATAGTGCTCATTGTTGTAGGCTGAGAACTTCGCATAGTCTCCTGTCAGCTTGAAGTCCACAGGTTTGAACTCGTGTACTTCCTTTACTTGATTGTATGTACTCTGGAAGTTGAACTGTCTGATGGTCTCTCTTGGAACGTTCAGGTTTAGGAGGAGGTAAGAGGCATTCATGCTCTTCTTCTCACAGCGGTAGCATATGAATGCACCATTCTTGTTTACGTTGCTGACGAGAGTACCAGAAGTTCCTTTCTCATAGGGACGGGCACACCAGGGACAGGCTCCTCGGTACTCGCCCTCTTTGCCAGTAGACTCAAAGTCTCCGTAGTCGCTTAAGACTGATGCTAGAAGGCTTTCCGCAATGGTTCCCGCCCCCTTTCCTTAAGTGAATCTGCTACTCGTCTTCTTGCTGCAGCCTGCCATGTTCGTCCAAGTATTCTGCTATGTTTACGCCTAGAAGTGAACTTAGCTTTTTACAGCCTGCAACACCAACACTAGCCTTACTTAACAGCACTCTATAGAAATTATTGGTTAGACCTAACTCCTTTATAGCTGAACGAACACTACCATACCTGTCTTCAATAAGCTTTTGAAGGCTTTGACTAGTGTAGTTATTCTCACATCTATAGTGCTTAGCTTCTTTTGTTGCTTGTACTACTTTCGCTTCACTTTCAATAAGGGCACCAAGGTCATCTCTAAATTCTTCATAGTATTTATGTAGTTGGTCTCTAATCTCCAAAAGTCTGTTGTAGTCGTTTACTTTATTGTACGAGTTCTCATGAGCACAAACTAAGTGTCTATTGAGTTGAAAACGAATGAGACTTTTAGTTTTCTCCGCTTTTTCAAGAAGAACCACATGTGCTTTCCTTAGCTCTTCTAGATTTTCCCTTGCATTCATCTTTAGTTATCCTCCTAAGTTTTAAGCTGTTTACTTAGAAATTATACTACAGGTTTTACCTCAACCTGTCAACTCCAATTGAAGACATGCCTGAAAAAGTAACCTATTAATTTTTGTTGACAAGCTAGCTACTTTCGGTTATGATACCCCTACTCTACAGAAAGAGGAGGAACACTTATGAACTATAGCACAATTCCTAGCGAGCTTCGAGGGTTAAAAAGGTGGGCAGGAAGGAAGGGAAAAGTTCCTATGGGGAAATGCAACGACCCCTCAACTTGGAGCTACCTTGAAGATGTGTATGGAAGGTATAATGGAGAGGTGTCCTTCGCACTCTCCGAGGAGGACAACATTGTTTGTATAGACCTTGATGATTGCTTTAAGGAATCCAAGATCAAAGATACACCCCGGGCTATAGCCTCCCTCTTGCCCTCCTACACAGAGATTTCCATGAGTGGTAAAGGCCTTCATATTTTAGGGTATGCGGATATCCCTTTCAGTGGCAGGAAGAGGGGTAATGTTGAGATCTATAGCAGCAACAGATTTATAGCTCTTACTGGGGATGTACTTAAAGGAAGGGAGGAGGTAGTACATATACAAGAGGGTTTAGATCTTATCCTACCTAAGTTATTTCCACCAAGAAAGAAAACTGAGCTTAAAAGAAGGATGCCACCCTACGTTAAAGACATAGATGACATAAAGTATGTTATTTGTAGTTCAAAACAAGGGCAGAAGTTTGCAAGACTTATGAAAGGTAATTGCGAAGGGTATACTAGCCAGTCAAATGCCGAGTGTGCACTACTTAGTATTCTGTACTGGTGGCTAGGGGATGATGATGAACTAGTAAGGAGGGTGTTCAAAACTTCATTACTTAAGCGAGATAAGTGGGATCGTAAAGACGGAGTGTATGGTACTTATTTAGAGCGGACAATGGCAGCAGCTAAGGATCTACAAAAAGAAGAGGGGACCTCCAAATAGGTTGGAAGGCCCCCAGAAAGGAACTCACAGTGAGCCATAATAATAGCATGTACAAAGATACCTGTCAAGATATTGATATGCTTAGTAAAGAAGAAGCTTTGAGTAAACTTGAGGAACTTACACAAGAATCTTCAACAGAGCCTAAAGTAGTTACTGGAACCAAAGGTAAACCCATTAGAGACCACATAATGGACTACATAAAGAGCAAGAATTACACCTATGTCTCCACTCCTAATGACGTAGATTACGTCATCTATGATAAGGATGAGACTAAAAGAAGTTGTCATCTATATGACTCTAAGTTACTAAAAGACCTTGTAGGCTCTATTGCAGCCATCAAAAACAAAATAGTTACTAAGGAAGAAGTTAGCACAGTTTTATATGCAGTTCATGCACAAGAAAGAATAGAGTTAGACTATGAACCTGAAAACAGAGTTGCTAGAGACAACGAGGGTAGTATATGGATTGACCTAGGACTACCTTCTTGGGACATGGTGAAGGTTACTCCTGAAGGATGGGAAATTTTACCCTACACAGGAGAGCCTTTTATGATCAGGCACAAAAAGAGTCTCCCTCTTCCTATACCAGAAAGAGGAGGTTCCTTAAAGCTTTTCAAGCCCTTTGTAAATGGCTCTTATGATGAATTTATTAAGGTATGCGGCTTTATGATAGCTAGTTTAAAACCTGATTCTTCCTTCCCCCCTCTAGTCCTTTCAGGATCACACAGAAGTGGTAAAAGCACCTTAGCAAGCTACATAGTAAGGCTTATTGACAACCGCAAGTCTAGAACCATGAGAATGCCTAAAATGGATGACATCATCACTACAGCCACAAAGAACTATGTCTTAAGTTTTGATAACATAAGCAGTATAGACAGAAATACCTCAGACTTTCTCTGTCGGCTTGTAACGGGAGAAGCAGTCTCCAAGAGAAAGCTATACTCTGATAATGAGGAAGTAGAGTATATAGCAGCCAGACCCTGTATCTTAAACGGCATCGGCAACCTCGTAGACAAAGGAGACCTTACGGATAGAGCTATATTCGTAAATCTAGATCCTGTAGCACAAGCCACAAAAAAAGGGGACCACGAATTACAGGAACTCTGGGAAAAGGACTCACCTAAGATATTTGGGGGATTACTAGATGCCTTGGTTTCCTCTATGAAGAATTGGAAGCATGTTTCCCTTAAAGAGGATGTGAGGTTTGTAGACACAACACGGTGGGTAGAAGCAGCCACAATAGACCTCAAGGAACCTCTCTGGAACCCCGGGGATTACGAAAGACTCATCCACAGCAGCTCCCAGGCTAATAATGAGGATATCCTTGAAAATGATCCTCTAGCTTATTGGATTATGCATGAGCTAAAAGCAAGTAGAGTTATAGAGGGGACAGCACAAGACATAATCACAAGACTACTTAACTTCCAGCAAAGTAGTGAAACAAAGAAGATGTGCCCTCATACTCCTAAGTTACTGTATAAGAAACTCGAAGAGCTAAAGCCTATTCTTATAGAGCAGGGTATTTACATAGAACGAGCTTACACTAGAGTAAGTCCACAGTTAGGTAAAAAGCAAGAACGTAGAATAAAAATAATAGCAGGTAAGGAAAAGATTGACTATTTAAGAGTAGCTAATAACAAAAGTAATTTTAGCAGTAGCTACTAATAGTTCAGTTAAATTAGCTAAGAAGTAAATATGTAGAGTTTTTGCCAAGGTGTGTCAGCAAAATCAAAGGGTGTGTCAGCAAAATCAAAGGGTGTGTCAGCAAAAATAGAGTTTGCTGACACACCCTTTTTAGGTGTCAAGCCCTTGGCATCACTGAATGTATTCATTGATGTGTGCAGGGTGTGTCACGTGTGTCAGCAAAATGGGGAAAACCTATTCTAAGTAGAATCACAGCGGCTCCAGCCCCCTTCCAAAACCAAATTCCAAAACCTATACTCTTCTTTTTTTATCCAAAAAGTATAGATTTGCTGACACACCCCCTCTCTCCTGACACACATTAACTTTTTGCTTTTAAACCATTGCTATTACTAAGCTCATTTATTAAGAGGTGTGTCAGCAAACTCTATTTTTGCTGACACACTGCTGACACACCCCCTCTCTCCTGACACACATTAACTTTAAGTTTTAAAAATCTATCTCTTTTAACTCAATAACCATTGTAACTCTTACTCTCTTACTCCTTATGGATAGACCGGGGCAAAGCCCCGGTCTATCCTAACTTTATCTCTACTCCCTGGATAATGGCATGCGGAGCTCCCCTCTTTTTTGTGTTTACTGCTTGCCGACGCGAGCGGCGGCTGGTTACTAAGCGAAAAAGAAAATCCTTGTGGTCCGAAAAAGAAAAACTTGACAGCTTAAGAAGTTCCTCTATAATGCTTATAACAAACTCTAGAAAAAACTCTAAGTACTAAGAAAGGATGGTCCTCATGATCCAGTATGCAGACCAGAACTACCCTAAGTTTAGCCTTTTCATAGACAACTGGAATAAGGATATAGAACAGCTCTCTCCTCTCTTTTTCATGGAGGAGACTCTTAAGGATGTCAGGAAGAGAGCTCAAGACATGTACAAGCTTATGGAGTTAGACTGTCCTGATGATGTAGACCTTGGCTTTCACTGGGTCCGAGAAGTATTTATCGCCTACTATATACTCAAGCCTGAAGGCAGGAAGAATATTGAGAGTATCCTGGACTCTGTGTCCTTTAAAGGCACTGTGGCTCCAGAAGCCTGGCTTATCTTTGATGCCATCCTTGACCCAGAAGGAGTAGGAGCTAAGAAGCCTAAACCGATGGAATACTATACCGAAGGGCAAGGCCTCTCAGAGGAGGAGGCTGAGGAGGAGATAAGGAAAAACCAGCCTCCCTACCCCCGGGAGAAAGGATACCCATCCATATACTCCCTGCTTTTTTACACCTTACGGAAATACCAATTGGCTAAGCTTTATGAATTTGAACAGACTAAGCCTACAAGAGCACAAAGACTTAACTTTATGACTGATAACATGTATCTTGCTCAGAGTAATCTCCTTCTCAAGGCTACGAATAAGGGGGAGAGCGAGTTCTGGGACCCCTGGATTCGAAACAAGGCTAATGATTACCTTGTGAAGCTTTCAGAGATCCTGTGGCTGGATAAGAATACTAACCAGCTCTGCATTAAGAAAGCTCAAAAGTTCTGTACCTTCATTGAGGATGACGCAAAAGGAAGATACGTCCTTAACACTATGAACCACATTATCAGAAAGTGTTTTCATGCTTACTTCATGAAGATGAAAGACCTTGCTGAGACCTCTTCTAAAGGCAAACATAAGCTCGTATGGTCCTATGCTCCCTTTCTGTCAAACTCTATGCTAGAGAGCATCAGAGAGCTACCTGCGAACAGACTAGCTCACTCCCTTTCCCTTACAGAGCAGATAGCCCTTGAAACAAGGATAGGCTATAACGTAGAGCAGGAACTCTCAACCCCTAACAGGATATACCCTTACAAGCAAGGGGGTGAGTACTGCTCTACCCCTAAAGGCAGCCTGTGGATCTATATGGCGGGTACAGGTCAGGGGAAATCTTACTGGATGAGTATGCACCTTGCCAACATGCTCATGAACCAAGAGTTTAAGAATCCTCCTCTTTATTTCTCCTATGAAATTGATCCTGTACTTGTGTATGCCAGAACAGAAGCTTCCCTGTTCAATCAGATACTTCTTACGGAACTCAAAGCCATATATGCCAATCAGGATAAGCCAACATTGATTGACAATGAAATGGCTGAAGCTATTCATGAGGTCTATAAACAGACTGCTAACCCTGCCATCCACCCTATTCCAGAAAGTATAGTCAGGAAAGGTCACATGAGACCTTTTGCTGAGTATATGGGAAAGGAGATGCTGCATGTTCTTCAGTGTTACAGACAGTGGCAATCTAGAATGGCTACAGATGAGAAAGTAGATCCAAGGTTTCTTAACGGAACGAAAGACTACTCCTCCAAGAGTTCCATAGAAGCGGAACTTAACAACTACGTTACCCGTTATGGTGCCCCACCCAAGTTCATCTACATGGACTGGTTAGGCTACATAAATGTTAACCTCAACGAACTTTCTCTAGGAGCCCTCTGTGGTTCCGGCAGTAATGCAAAGAGCAGTTCATGGGAAAGAGGAGAAGCTGTGGCCCGTTATCTTTCAGTACTAGCTGAAACCTATGAAACAGTAGTAATAACAGCAAACCAAACAAACACAGCCCCTCATCACCTTGAGACAACCTTAGACAACGTATCGTACGGAAAGTACATCGTAAACCCTGCTTACTTTGCAAGTGTCTCAGCCATGCCATTCAGATTTAATGCTGAATTTGCTCATGTCAATGAGTACGCCAAAAGACTTGCTGGAGACTTCTACTATCCTATCCCCAAAACTCATACTGTCTCAGGCGGTATCAGCGGAGTATGTAAGATGCGAGGAGATACCCTGAATCCCTCTTCCTTTGGTATCATGAAAGACTTTGTATATGGTCTCTGTGAAACCAGTCCCCACTACCTCTCTATTCAGGAGTGTATGGACGAGAAGGAGATCATAAAAAAGGAGCAGGAGAGGAAGAAAGCAGCAGTCCTGTATAGTCTCTTTGGACATACTGCACAGTCTGTAGAAAGTGAGTACCAAGCTGCAAGCAGTGATTTCCAAGCCCAACCCCGGGCTGGAAGTTCTCTCTCAGGTACATACAACTTCTCTTCTCCTAATGCTTCTACATCTTCTGTCCCAATGGGAAATACTTTTGAGGAGCTAGACTATCTTTCAAGTGGGAACTTGGAAGTATTTATGGGAGAGACAGGGGAAGAAGTAGATGACGGATATCTTAGCAACAAGCAGAAAGTAAAGGGTAAGAAGGAAGAAAGCGATGATTTTGCTTTATAGTAGAAAGGTAGGTTACTTATGGGAAAGGTTTTAATTGCTTGTGAAGAATCTCAAGCAGTAACAAAAGCAATGCGAGCTATAGGGGTTCAAGCATACTCTTGTGATATTGAACCGTGTTCTGGTGGGCATCCTGAATGGCATATTAAGAGTGATGTTACAGCCCTTCTCGATCAAGAGTGGGACTTGGTGATTGCATTCCCACCTTGTACTGATTTAGCTGTTTCAGGAGCACGGTGGTTTAAGGAAAAGCAAGCGAATGGAAGTCAGCAAAGATCAATTGATTTTTTTATGTTGTTTACGAAGTTATCATGTAGGTGGGCCATCGAAAATCCTATAGGAATTATGAGTACTAAATACAGAAAACCAGATCAAATAATACATCCATGGCAGTTTGGTACAGGTGAGACTAAGGCTACTTGTTTGTGGTTGCACAATCTTCCTCTTCTTCAGCCAACAGATATTGTAGATGGTAGAGAACCTAGAATATGGAAAATGGCTCCTAGCCCTGATAGGTCAAAGTTAAGAAGTAAGACTTTTCTTGGTATTGCGAGGGCAATGGCAGAGCAATGGGGAGTTTTAGTTAGTGAGTAAACTCTATAGTAAATTTTCAAGGATTCTATTGACGGGCCTCAGACTTTTTGCTATAGTATGTGTATCAAGAGAGGAGGTATAAAAATGCTAGGTTCATTTTTTAGTCACTTCAATCCAGTTTCAGTGGCTACTACCATAGGTGGTCTGATAGTTGGATTGATGATAGGTAAAAGCGGAAAGAAGTCAGCGCAATATGGTGAATATATGGATAACTTGAATACAAAATTATGGGAGGATGAAGACGAAGATGGAGAATGGTAACGTAACACTCACGCAGGAAGACGCAGCTGAGGTGGAGCTTATTCTTGAGCAGGGTAACTCAAAATCTGAAGAAGTATTCAACAAGGTTTCTGAGGTTCTTGAAGAAGAGAAGAGCAAGCGTCAGCAACAGCAGGAGATCCTGAATGCTCTTAAGAATGAGCTTATTACAGATCCTCACCTTCTTGCAGAAGTTGCTAAGTACATTGCAGCAGTTCGTAAAGAGCTGTGGGATTGTACTAATGAGAAAGCTAAGGGTAAAGTTACAATCAATCTTACATACAAGATGGATAGTATGGAAGAGTGGGATGTAAAGGCGACTCTCCCTTCAAAGAAAGGATAATTTAATGTTTACAGAAGATAAAACACTTAACAGACATCTTAGAGACGATTTTGGTGTGTTTGTGACTAAGAATGGTGAGAAATGTATTTACAGTTTGAGTACACGTTTTGGTATTGTTATTATTTGTAAAGATGAGCAAAATATATCTAAGGAAGATGAGGATGATATACTTCGATTTTTTATATCCTCAAAAAAAATGTATAATGCTCTACTAGCTGTAAATAAAGCATTTGTAACAAATACTACCGAGCTAAATGAAAGTCAGACTGAAGCTTCAAAAATGTTGAATGAAGCTTTGGAGGCTGCAAATGTTAAAAAATTATTTGAGGCTACTATCGCAAAGAAAGGATAATTTAATGTTGGACGCTCTCTTTGAGAACTTAGTAACCCTTTTTAGAAAAAGGAAAAATCTGACAGTAATGGATTTGTGTGAGAAGCTTGGTATCTCCATGAATTATTACTATCAGTACAGATCCAGCAAGTATCAGTATCTCAAGAGAGAACGGGTTGAGCAGATTGTAGAAGCTTTGGAACTTACGAAAGAAGAAGCAGCAGTTCTTTGGACTGCTGCTCAGCTTTCTAACAAGAAGCTTGAGATTGGTGATATAAACCCCTCTCTTTCGAATGTAGGAATGCTATTCAGTATCTATGAGTGTATGAAGTATTTGGAGAGTGTAGAAAGCTGCAGCTCTTCACTTATCTTAGGAAGTACCCCCACAACCAGTCCTACAGAAAATCCAGGATGGTATGTACTTGATACAGGTAAAGAAAAGATACTGACATACATAAAGAAGCAAGATGATGGACCTTACCTCATCACCTATATCAAGCTTCAGCCCAAAACTAACGAACCTCTTGTAGACACTACTGAATACCCCTACTGGAACTATGACGATAATGACACTATCTCTTGGTATCCTCTTTCTTTCGAGAATATCATAATGAGCCCTAACTTAAAGCATGTGTCCAGGGTACTTGAGGGGGATTATGAAGATGCATAACTATTTTGTATATCACACAGAGTCTGGATTTTTGGAAGACTTTGAAACTTACAATGAAGCTTTAAGTTATTGTAAGAAGTTTATTGAAGACTGTTGCTACACTGATGATTCGGTAGACTTAGAAACTTCTGAAGGTGGTCTTCGGATATACAAGATGGAAGCGGAAAGCTATGTAGCTGAAGTTCGTTACCGCAAAGATTACTTTCAAAACGAAGAATCTATGACTGATGAGGAGTACGAAGAAGCTGTTGATGAGTACGACTGTGTAGATCCTGACTCTCCAGAGTGTTGGATTATAGGCATGAGAAAGGTGGAGCAGGATGTTTAAATTCCTTGAAGATGCTTCTCAGACAACTCTCTACATCACAAACTTCATGGCCTTCTGTGAAACCACACCTAAAGTTCACAATAACCTCGAAACAGCTTTTGATAAGTATCTTCCTAATGCTGAGTACATATCAGGGCCTAAGAAGATTAAGAGCTACAATGTCTCCAAGAAGAAGTGTTGTGGTTACTTCCTTACAGGTTTAGTCCCCATCTTGGTCCGATATCTAAAAACTCTAGGTATCGGACCTATCATCAAAGACCAAAGAACTAAGCCTGACCCTTGCTTTAAAAGGAAAGAGAAGCTCAAAGGCTTAGATACTCTCAGAACTTCTCAGGAAGAAGCTCTGAAAGCATGTGAGGAGAACTCAAGGGGTTTGATAGAAGCTCCCACAGGGTTTGGCAAGACAGAGTGTTTCATATCCTTAGTTAATGAGAAAGCAGTACCAGCTATGGTTCTTGTCTTCTCAACTTCCCTCCTTACCCAGACACGAGAGCGAATGGCTGAAAGGCTTGATATCTCTGAAGATGAAATAGGTTTAATAGGGGATGGAGTCTGTTACCTCCCAAATGGAGAAGACACTCCTATCATCATAGCCATGGTTCCAACCCTCTTCAAACAAGTTGTTCCTCCTCAGGTAAAGAGATTCTCCAACAAAAAGCAGCAAGAGAAGCAGCAGCAAGCTCTGGACAACTTTGATCAGAACGAACTCCTCAAGAAAGCCATGGAATCCCGGGATCTTGTGATTGTAGATGAAGTTCACCATTTCCATTCAGCCATGGGAGAATACAAGAGACTCATGGAGTTCTTCCCTAAAGCCTATTACCGCTATGGATTTTCTGCTCTCCCTTTCAATGATGTAACATCTAGGAAATGTAATTTTAATAATGCAAACCAAGTTCAGCTTACAGGATTGTTCGGAGATACCCTTTACTCCATGCTCTATATGGAAGCAGTAGATGACGGAATCCTTATCCCTCCGAAGGTGTATTGCGTAGACTATACACGAGATTACACCAGCCATATTGAAGAGAGACCTTATGAGTGGTCTGAGGAGTATAAAGAGTTCATCGTTGACAACCCTTACCGTAACAGCGTAGTAGCAGGAATGGTAAAGCAGATCTACGAAAAGAAGCAGTGTAAAAGAGTACTGGTCTTCGTAGAGCGAGTAGCTCATATGGAAAATCTCGCAGAACTGCTGGAGATAGCTGAAGTTCCTATAGAGACAGTTTATGGTGGAACAAAGACGCAAGATAGACAAGATGTCTTTGAGTCTTTAAGAGAAAGTTCAGATGATTGTAAGATTGTCCTTACAAACAGAGCTATGCGAGAAGGTGTAGACATCTCATCCATAGATTGCCTTGTACTTGCACAAGGCTATAAAGCAAAACAGATGCTTCTTCAGTCTATAGGGAGAGGGAGCAGGAAAGATGGTCAGAAGAAGCAGGTTCATGTCATCGACTTCATAGATACTTACTACGCAGCGCGTACAGTAGGAAAGCATTCTACACAGCGTATCCAGTTTTACAAGGCCATGGGATACCCAATTTCTAAATTGGACATAAACGACAAGGTTCCTGAATACCTTGCAATGTTTGATTGAGGTGAACACAATGTTAACTTATAAGGATGCTATAGATGATTTCAATAGGATGGTTTCCACTGTTCTGATTGAAAGCAATACACCAACTCTGGAAGGTTTCTGCGATGCGGTAAAGGTTTTGGAAATTCAAATCAGGAGCTATAACGAAAAAGTTCAAGAACTGACTATCAACAAAACAGCTCCTGATGCTAATGACGAAGCAACTAACAAGTTCTTTAGCAGGGAAAGAAGACCAAGAATCCAGCAGTTTGTAAAGATAGCGGAATATCTGACTGGTTCTCCAGATTTGACATTTGGAAGATCCATCCAAACCCCCCACCCTTCTAAGCTATATTTCCTATGGGGGCAGCTTGTGGAAGAAGCGCAACACTTGTCAGGAATTTTCTAAAAATTTGATATAAGAATGATAGAGGAGCTCAATGTTCCTCTTTTTCTTTACTTTTAATTAAGGGGGCTTTAAAATGAAATTCAAAAGTATGGATGGGGTCTTGTATTTTTCGATTAGCGGTCTGGAAACCCTGGAAGCAACACCGGAGATGGAGGAGAGGACGGCAATTTTAGCGGTAAAGGAAGTGGGGAGAATTATTTCGAAGTACTCTAAGAAGACTACTTCACTAGAGGGGGAGACTCCTATTGTTATCCCTGATGATGATGGTAATGACCATAGTTGTAAACTGTGGTGGACAGTTCAATCTCAGTTCAAGGATCAGGTGTAGTCATGCTTATCGTATGTCCTATTTGCGGTGGTCAAGTAGCAATGGTTTCCCAACTCCCGGGCTACAAGTGTAGTAAGTGTGGGCTGCTTCTGACTAAGGAATCTATTCTTGCATTTGAAGAAGTACAAGACACAGCAAGTAAGATTGCTAGAAAAGAGCGGGAGCTTTCAGATCTTAGGTTTAAGCACGAAACTTTAAAGAAGGAGGCGTACGCATGTCTTATAGAAGCGAACCAGAAGTCTGTCAGCTAATCAGTTGGGAAGAAGTTCCTGAAGACGTCAAAGAAGACTTTGACTGGGTCACGGAAGCTGACGCACCTTCATTTTTCGTGTACAACAACGACTACTACTGTTTGAGTGACTGTGTACGACTGGATGCAAACTCAGAGTACAACGACTATGATGCTATTCATTCCCTGACGGCTTTCTCTGGTCTACTCATCAAGATTGAAGATGAAGACCATGTCCAGGTTACATACTTCTATGTTTAGTTAAGGAGGAAATAAACATGACTATCCCTTTCAGTGAGCTTTCCGAGAAGGCACGTATTTCTGCTTCTGAGTTGATGTACACAAGTATCCCACTGGATAAGACTATGTATCTAGACCTGCTGGCAGTTGTAGCAAAAGCGTATACGAGTTACATTGCCACAGTTGTTACTACTGATGAGAGTATCAACTTCCTCTTTAATGTAGAGCAGGAAGAAGGTACTTTCACAGCTAGTAACTTCAAGCTTAACTTTGTGTTTAACAGCTATACAAACAGTATCGACTTCGGTATCCCTCAGGAAGCAACTTTCTACGGAACTGTACCTCTTGAGAGCTTTGAGGAAGAGCTTAACCTATGTAACAAGTACGGTTTTGTAACAAAGAGTCTTGCAGGGTATCTCAACAGCATTATATTTAACCTATACTCTCTTACAAAAACTGCGCACTTTGAAGGCTCTTACGCCGTAGTGAAGGCAAAGCATATTTTTGCTAATTATTTTACGCATTACAATAGCCTTAAACACAATGAAAAGGATCTTACCAAAGCTTACATGTTTGAAACTCGTTTTCTGGCTGCAGTTGAGAAGTGTGTGACAGACGCCTTTAGTCGTGTCGCTTACGAGATCTTTGAAACTGTAAGTGGCCTTGAGATGGCTCTAGAAGATAAGGAAGACTTTGTCGATTACATTGAAGCTCTTAACAATGGTGGTATTCAGATAGACAGTATCGCTCACGTTCTTCTTAGTGATACGTTTCAAGGTTTCGACGAGAATGGATCTCTTATCTTTGCTGCTAAGAACCCCAAACCAACCTACGAAGAAGGCATTAAGGTTGTAAAGGACATGTGTAACCAAGTCTACTGGGGAGGAAGGGACTGCTCCCTGTCTGAACTTATTGAACTTGTTGCACTTCTTAGAAACCATCTCAAGCATTACACAAACAAGTATTCTCAGGTTTGTGAGTTGGAGAAGAAACCAGAACATGAGAGTCTTTTCATTCTTCTCCATAAGCTTGAGAACTTTGTAGTTACCGAATACCTTATAGATGAATGCCTTACAGCATGGCATGATCTTTATGATGCTATGGTGGAGTACCGTAAGTCCTATTTTAAGAAAAATGACTAGCTACCTGTCTATAGACCTCGACTACTTCACAACACTCACTGCTAGAGGGACGCATGTGTTTGACGATCAAAAGGATTACCACAAGTTCTTTAACACTATTTTCACTAAAAATATCCCTGTGCTACTTGTAGACTCCCATGAGATGATTCTGGACCACGTAAACAGTTTCCCCTCAGATATTCTCTACAACATGGATTATCATAACGATGTTTTTCCTGTGTGCACAATGGATCTTAAATATGGTTATGGCCTTGAGTGTGGCTCATGGGGCAACTTTGTAAGTTGGAGGAAGGAGGGCACCTTCATTTGGTGCCTTCCTGACTTTGACGAGTGTTGGGTGTACGGTTATGGAGATTGTAATCTTGGGGATACTGGGTACAAGTCTAATCCAAGGCTTTTCAATAGCAGGAAGCCTTACTCAAAAACCATTGTAAGAGACTCCCTCTGGAAAGACTACAGGATATACAGGAAGCTACCTAACCTAAAAGATGTACAGGCAGCTGGAATATGCATGAGCAGTGCAGGTTTCGTGAGCCCCGGGGATTTGGATTTCCTGAGTGACATCTTCACTAAAGCCTACGAAGATGGTAGAATATGTCTCGGAGAAGACGTTAGTAAACAGAAGTTTTATGACTACTTTTTGCCTTACGAAGAAGTAGCACTTTAACCTCCCGTCGCGTTAATTCCCCTCTCCTCTACAGGGAGTGGATGGATTGCGATTTGTTCTTGAACAAATTCTAGACAACCCTAAAGAAAGGAGTCTTTCACATGTTGAACAAAACTTACAAATTCAGGATGTACCCGAACAAGAATCAAGAACGTCTTCTGTGGAAGACTCTGATCTCTTGTAAGAATATCTACAATGAGTCGTTAGCGCTTTGTAATGAAGTTTGGGAAGAATGCGGTGTTTCGATATCTCGAAACGACCTTCAATATTACTTTAAGAACACGAACGAACACCTTCATTCTCAAGTCAAGCAAGATCCAACTAACCGTTTGATGAAATCGCTCAAAAGGTTTTTTGATAGGAAAACAATCCGTAGAAAAGCTAACAGCTCTATATGGAGAAGCTGTATTGAAAGATAAATTGAATTCTTCTAATTCAAAAACCTATGGATTTACTTCTTCCGCTTCTACTAGACCTCTAGTTGTAGAGCAGATTATAAAAACCTGTAAAGAGAATAATGAAAATCTTAAATCATACAATATGAGATTTGAAGCATCAACTTTGGAAAGAAAAGCTGGAGGGAAGATTGAAGGGCATCCCAATGATGACTTGATATTCTCTTATGCTTTTTGTAAAGTGGCTAAGCAGTATTATTCTCTAGAAGAATTAAATGTTGCTTTTAATTTCGAAGTAGAGACTGCTGTTGAAATGAATGATAATTTATTTGCTTTGATGGATCCTAAGAAAGAAGAAAGAAGATTTTTTGAAAGACAAGAACCCAAAGAGTCAGATGGTATTTGGGATGAGATAGGAGAGATGTTGATATGATTGATTTTTCTACTCCTGAAAAATTATATAATTTTTTAGTGAAAGAAACAAAATACAAAACACATAAAGGCAGAATACAAACTGTAGATGAAATATGGAAAAGTAGAAAATTAGATTGTTGGGAAGCTGTAGAATTTCAAAATCATTATTTGAGAAAAATGACGGGAGTAAAAAAAGTACGTTCTTTTTTTGTTGGGTTTTTTAAAACCAGAGAATATGAAGACGATGGTATAATCCGAGGTGAATGGGTTTCTTATGGTTCACATACTGCATCGTTTTTTGAGTATAAAGGTAAAGTTTGTTATATGGAGTGCTCCTGGCGAAACAAACAAGGTATATACACTTTCACAACCTGGAAAAAAGCAGTCGATTATTTTGTTACATCGTTTATTAATAATTCTGATCGTGGTTCATCGTATATAGAAAGGTTAAAATTAACAGACTTGTTTGTTTATGAGTATTTCGATATTCCAGAGAAAGCAACTGATGCAAAGTTTATTGATAGTGTAATGGTGAATGGAAAAATGATATGTGATTTTTCTTGGAAAAATGGCAAGTGGAGAAAAAATTCGAATTATACAAATGATCCAATCAAACTTGAAATCAAAATCGTATTAGATTAAGAAGGTGAACATTGCGATGGAGAATCCTTTCTCGATAGTTATTATCAAACCAGATGGGTTTGATAAGCGTCAAGATATTCTAAAACATTTTTCAAAATATGAGAAAGAAATTCTTGTCGATAATTTTCAATTCACTAAGAGAAGCATTATGTCTTTCTATCGAATTGTCTCGAGAGTACCCCTTCCACTATAGGGAGGGGGATGGATCGCGTCTTGTTCTTGAACAAATTATAGTCAACCCTACAAAGAAAGGAGTCTTTCACATGTTGAACAAAACTTACAAATTCAGGATGTACCCGAACAAGAATCAAGAACGTCTTCTGTGGAAGACTCTCATTTCTTGCAAGAATATCTACAACGAGTCATTAGCGCTTTGTAACGAAATCTGGGAAGAGTGTGGGGTTTCGATTTCTTATGCTGATTTAGATTGGTACTTCAAAAACACAAACAAACACCTCCACTCGCAAGTCAAGCAAGATCCGACTAACCGTTTGATGAAATCGCTCAAAAGGTTTTTTGATAAGATTGCTCGGTACCCGAAGTTTAAGTCGATCAGACAGTACAGATCGTTCACGTACCCGCAATCGGGGTTCAAAATCTTATCGAAGAAACTCAAACTTTCAAAGATCGGTGAAGTCAAGACGATCTTCCATCGCGAGATCGTAGGCAAAGTGAAGTCGTGTACAATCAAGGTAAACGCTTCCAATCAATGGTTTTGTTGCATTGTAGTCGAGCAAACTGAAGAAGAGTTTTGCCAGAAGTCGAAAGCGGATATGGTTGCGGTTGGCATCGATGTCGGAATCAAAACTTTCGCATCGTTGTCCGATGGTACGGTTATCGAAAACCCTCGTTTTCTAAGCAAGTCACTCAAACAACTAAAGAGAGTACAGCGGAGGCTGTCTCGGAAAAAGAAGGGTTCGAAGAACCGAAACAAGCAACGCAACAAGGTTGCAAAGATTCACCAACGTATCAAAAATCAGAGACGAGATTTTCACTTTCAGATTGCAAATCGATTGGTCAACACTTATGACGTCATCGCAATCGAAAAGTTGTCTCCGAAGTTCATGATTCAGAATCGAAAACTAGCAAGACATGCTTCAGATCTTGGTCTGTCTCAGTTTTTCGAAATCCTCGAATACGAGTCAGCAAAATTTAATACAATTGTTGGGAAGGTTGATCCGAAGAACACGAGTCAACTTTGCTCGCAATGTAAACGGATTGTCTCAAAAGATTTGTCTGTACGAACTCATGAGTGCCCCTATTGCGGGTTCACCTGCGATAGAGACATCAACGCTGCAAACAACATCGTTGATCGGGTACCGAGTGAGATTGTTCAGAACCACAAAATTTTGAGATACGGTACGGTAGGAACTATCGGAACCTTAACGCCTATGGAGACGAATGCCTCTGGTTCAGTCGCATAGACTGATCTAAGCATTGTCGCAGAAGCAGGAAGCTCTCGCCTCTATAGGCGACGAGTAGTTCACTAAGGAGAAAACAATGCAAAAGACTGAAGTACTTCTCAAATATGCATTTCATCCTAAGTATAAGGACCTTGCCACTCCTCCTGAAAAGGTCATATATGAACAGGGTGACTATGTGGAACTTGGTTATGATATCTTTGCAGCAGCGAATGTAGATATCCATGTAGGTGAAACAGTAAAAGTTCCTACTGGTATTATCTTTGATATTGAACCTCATAACGTAGGTTACTTTGTCAAAGACCGTGGGAGCATGGCAGCAACTAAGAAGACTACTACAAGAGCTGGTGTAGTTGAAGCCAGTTTTAGAGATCAACTATTCATAGTACTCAGGAATGACAACTACTTCGATTACAAGCTGAGAGAGTATATCAATAAGTTTGATGACTTGATTAGTCTTCTTAACCGAATGTTTCTCAGGATGAGAACCTATCCTAAGTTTAGCAACTACTTGACTTTCGATGTAACCTTTATAACAGACGAACTTGAAGAACTTATGAATATCTTTACAAGCGACTACAAAGTCTACAGCCCAGGTGTCAGTAAGAACTGGGTCGAATACACAGCTAAGATAGAGAAGGCCCTTGATGACAACCCCATGATTGGTTGCGAAGCTATGTTGCCTGACATTGAGATCCTACTTGAAGAACTTGGTAAGGCAAGGAAGTTCATTGAAACCAGATGGGATGCTCAGAATACATTTAAGGTTAAAGTAGGAGATAAGATAGCTCAACTAGTTCTTGTAAAAGCTTACAAAGGAGAAGTAAAAGAGATTCCATACGAAGAGTTATCTGAGTCTCCACGAGGTAAGAAATGCTTAGGGTCATCGGATAAGCTAAAGAAGTAACTGTATATACTCTAAGATATTTCGTAGCGTCTATAGTAAATTGGCTATAGACGCTACTTCTTTTTTTTGGTAATATAGCTGTAGAAAAGGGAAGGAGGCTTACAATTTTGGCTAGACAATTTCATTTTAAGAAAAGTGCAAGGTATGGTAAGACTAAGGGACAGAATTACACAAAGGAAGTACGACAGAAGATACTTGACACAGTATTTCAAGATTACCCAAAGGAACTTCATGAGGATTTCCGGTGTACACCCGGTGGAGTTAATGGGCCTGACTTCATGCTTTCTACAGTTATTAAGAAGAAGTTCCCTTTTGCTGTAGAGTGCAAGAAGACTGAAACATTAACTTTGAAATCAGCTTGGATTCAGGCTCTCAGTCATGTTTTGAGTGAGCGAAACTATCTTTTTCCTCTCATCATTTTTTCGAAGAAAAACACTCCATCTAGGGTTATACTAGAATGGAACCCCTACAAAACTATGGGGGTTTCTTCGCTCCAGAAGGTTTACAATGAGGACAGGAAAGCCTTTGATAAGTTTGAAGCCCCAACACCAACAGTGTTCAACTACAAAGGCTTCATTCTCTGTCTCGACTCACTGGACAATTTCCTGGATATAGTAAAGGACAAGACTCCAGAGTACTGGGAAACCTTCCAAGAAGACTATCAGAATAAAGTATACATAAAGAGACGAGAAAAGCTTTACCTTGAACTCACTTCAGGAGATGTCATTGACTCTCTTGAGACAACTGAAACTCCATTTTTTTTAAGAGAGGACTAACTTTATGCCTAAAGAAAAGGATGCTGTTACTAGTTTTCTTGTTGATCGCGTAGACTCTTACCTCAAGGATATAGACTGGCGTGTAAAAGAGAACGCCAACACTGGAAAGTCATACCCCAACCTTCTACTATACCTCTCAGGGTATGGTATTGCAAAGTATGGTCTTGATCGTATCTATGATGAGACTATCCAAGATGCTCATAATAAAGGCTTTCTTCATATCCACGACCTTAGTGGTTCCCTTGCTGGCTATTGTTCTGGTTGGTCTCTTGAGACTATGCTCAATCAGGGCTTTTGTGATTCAGGGGTAAGCGTACAGTCTTCTCCTGCAAGACACTTTGGTTCTGCAGTTAATCATATTGTTAACTTCCTTGGTACTGTCAGCAATGAGTGGTCTGGTGCTCAGGCTTTCTCTAATGTTGACACTCTTCTCGCCCCCTATATATACAATGACTTCCTTGGAGAAGCTGCAGGTATTGTAGAATCTTCCAAGCAGCTTCTTGGTACAAAGGCTTTTACTCCTGATTTTGCAAGGGCTCTTGTATCGAACACCTTCCGCAAAGGTGTATCCCAGAACATTCAGAGCTTAATTTATCATTTAGGCTTCCCCACACGTTGGGGCGGTCAGTCTCCCTTTTCCAACTTCACTCTTGATCTGCTTGTCCCTTCAGGATTCTCAAAAAGAGAAATCCCTGATACGTTTAAGCACATCCCCAAGGGTACGAAGTATGGAGATCTTCAGCCCTACCTCGATATGTTCAACTCTCTGTTCTTCAAGACCTTTGCTGAGGGGGATGCCAAGAAGAGACCCTTTACCTTCCCCATCACTACAGTTAATGTAACCCCAAGATTCTTTACTGACATCTCTGAGTCTGTCATGGACCCTCTCCTTGAGTCCACAGCTCAGTATGGTTCCTGCTACTTCCAGAACATCATCAATGGTCACAGCAATGGTGAGAAGCTTCATGAAGATGACTCCAGAGCCATGTGCTGTAGGCTTCAGCTTTCCGTCAAGAAGATGATGAAGCATACTGGAGGCCTCTTTGGTAATGGGGATAACACAGGTAGTATTGGTGTCGTAACCCTCAACCTCCCCCTCATAGCCCGGGATATAATGCAGAAGCATCCTACTGGAGATTTCTTCAGACTCTTTATGGATGAGGTATTCAAGTACTGTGACATGGCTAAGGTAGCTCTTCTGGAGAAGAGGAAGATGGTTCTAGATCTTCTTAACAAAGGTCTCTTCCCTTTTACTTCCAAGTACATGTTTGATAACATGGCTCATGTTGAAGACTTTGAAACTCATTTCTCTACTATAGGGTACCTCGGTATGCATGAAGCTCTTCACATTCTAGGCTACCCAGAAGGCATCGTTTCCCAAGAAGGTCATGATGCAGGGACAGTTATACTTGATGAGCTTAGAGAGCGTCTGGAGGGCTACTACGAAGAAACTGACAAGCTCTTTAACCTTGAGGCAACTCCTGCTGAGTCTGCAGCGTATCGGTTAGCAAGAAAGGCAAAGCAACTTTACCCAGACATCTACCATGCAGGGTCTCAAGATAATCCTTACTTCACAAACTCCTGTCATCTTCCTGTTCAGTATCAGAATGATTTTGCGTTTATGCTCCATCATCAGGAAGAGCTTCAGAGTCGTCATTCCGGTGGAACAGTGGTACACTTCTACTATGATGGGGAAGTAAGCAAGGGAACTGTGCTAAGGCTTATCCAGCAGATCTCCAAGACAAAGATTCCCTACTTTACCTTCTCACCTGTAGTTTCTATCTGTCCTATTCATGGGGTTATACATGGAGAGCATCACTTCTGCCCTATCTGTGAAGAGGAAGCGAGGGTTAAAACGGAGTTAAAGAAAGGTGTGGTTTAATGTTATCGGCAGTCATGAAAGAGATGAAGCGGAATAACTACAAGGTTTTTAACTACCAGCATCCAAGGGACTACAATCTCAACATTGTAGGTATCAGGTCAAAGAGTCAGACAGCTAATGAGTTTAATGACTACCTTGGAGCCTTTTACGAGACAGAAGATGGAAAGTGGCGATCTAAGTTTTGGCAAGCAACCACAGACCCTGGAACCTATTACTTACTAAACCCAATGAATGTAACAGGCACAGCAATTCTCGTACCAAACCAGTACAGGTCTTCTTTTAAGGTAGGTTATCACCAAGGAAGGTATAAAGCATTAGTACAGTGTAAGCCAGTTGAAGTCTATAGAGACAATAACAGAGACAGCAACTTGGACTTTGACAGGAGTTCCATAGAGCGAGGTATGTTTGGTATTAACATTCATAAAGCAGAAACTAATACCAAGCATGTAGATAAGTGGTCTGCGGGATGTCAGGTATTCGCTAACTTAAAAGACTTTAACGAGTTTATGCAGTTAGTGGAAGCCTCCAGCAGGATATGGGGACCCAGATTCACCTATACCCTGCTGGATGGAAAAGAGATGGGGATTTAACCCCTAAGAAAGGAAGATGAAATATGTCTAGAAATCCTGAAGTACAACCTTGTGAAGTATTCGCCCGTGTAGTAGGTTACGTCCGTCCAGTCAAGAACTTCAACGCCGGGAAGCAGGAGGAGTTTAAAGACCGGAAGATCATTAACTCTTTTGCAGATTATAGCATGTAGGTAGTAAAATGTCTACACAAGGAATTCCCATAGTCCAGCGTATAACATCATCCTTTGTGGAATTCCCTCCTTTTGTATCGGAAGTTCTCTTCTTTCCTGGATGCTTCCTGAGATGCAATTACTGTTACAACGGAAACGTGGTCAATTACAAAGCGGAGAAAGATCCTTCTCCGCTTTACCTTTCCCAAGTAGTAGCAGACCTCAGAAAGCCTTACAGACGAGAGTTTACTGATGCCATCGTTATTTCAGGAGGAGATCCACTGATTCATCTTTCTAATAAGGAGTTCATAGATACGATCCACACACTATCAGGCTTAGGATACAAGCTGCGAATCGACACATCTTTCCTATCGGAGAAACCCTTGAGAGAATACGAAGGAATAGAAAGCCTTATGCGAAACGTTTCCTTCGGTATCACTATAAAGCCGTTGAAGTACTATGGCCCCAAGTTCCCAGACATACTTAAAGATAACTTAACATTCCTCATAGAACACCACAAGAAGAGACCTTACGTACACAACAGCTTACGCTTTACCATCCCCGGGGGATCGGGGCTTGAGGAGCTTCGAAACAGTGTCCAACTTTTCCATCCTCTTCTATTCAAAGAAAAGGAACTGTGGAGTAACGTTCAATACAACCCAGTACGCTACTTCAAAGATGCGGAGTACTTAGGAACTCCAGAAATTCCATACCATGATGAAGTAGAGGGTTTCAAGAATATGGTGGAAGTTTTAAGGAAAAAGTAATGTAAATGCCGAGGGTAAATCCTCGGCATTTTTTGTGTATTTTTGATATAAGCATCGCGAGGGAGGTAGTTGCATATGCGACTCCACCCTTGGTTTGCTGGTTAAACTTAAAACCAGATAGGGCTTGACATGTTGCCCTGTAGCCCCTGAGCTACGAAACCTTTAAGGAGGTGTTGAACATGTCTATCACCCTAATTCTTCAGGGGATACTGGTTGTAACTGAACTAGCCAGCAGAATCATTGCTGGCTAGTTCAGTTACACGTCCTGAGCATGACGTTAAACTGCTCTTTTTTTGCTTTACCACACATGCTGTAAACTGTCTATTTTTTGTTATAAGAATGATAGCAGGGATTCTTCTTCGAGAAGATACTGCTCGGTTTGCTCTTTAACCGTTAAAAAGAGATGGGACTACCCATACAGTCCTGCAGACTCTGATCTGCAAAACCTTTAAGGAGGTGTTAGTATGGTGTACTTGTTTGATTTTATCCCCCACTATGATGGGGGAACAGAAGTAGACATCATCCCCCTGCAGGAAATTCCGTGGGGGAAAATTGTTGTCGTGTCCCCACCAATGGGGACACGAGTGTCCTTGAGGGGGGATGGTTCCCCCAACATAGGGCACGTGTTCCTGGATGCATCTGGAAACGGCTACATCCAGAAAATTGGGGCAGACAGTGTATGTTTCTGCCCCAACCTCCAGGCTGGATACTCTAGTCTGGAGTTCCACAAGATCTTGGACTGCTGCAAAGTCTAAGGTCTTGAGCGTCGTGCCGGAAGACGTTAAACTCCGGCTTTTTTTGACTAAATTGCTATAAGTAAGGTAGCAGAAGTTTTGACTTCTGACTATTATGAAAGGGGGTGGTCTTATGACCACCTGGATTCTTAATAATGGTTTTAGCATAAATTGGAGCTTCAAGGCGTGGGCTAACATAACGCCTTGGGGCTTCACAGTTTTGAATCCCCGAGGACGTGTAGTGTCCTCTGGGAGGATGACCAGGGAGGAAAGGATCTCCCTGGTCAAAAAAGAGAGGGCTAGGATAGTAGATATTATCTAGCCCTCTCACGTCCTGAGCATGACGTTAAACTGCTCTTTTTTTTGTACCTTTTTGTTATAAGAATGATAGCAGGGATTCTTCTTGAATCCTTGACTACTTTTAGAAGGAGTGATATGTATGCTTTTTACTATCTGGCAGTATAACTGTAGCATGGAAATGGTCCTGTGGTTCTTGGAGGATAGTAACCTCCGTGGACTTAGGATTCTTTCTGATGGCCGTCGTAAGTTTGGCGGTCAGTACAGTTTTACAGAGTTCCTTGAGTTCGAGGAGCTCATGGCTTCAGATACGAAAGGAGGTATAACTATTAACCGCTTCTAGAGAGTAGTTAGGCCAAGGGTAAAAACCTTGGCTTTTTTTTACGTCTTTTTTTGTTATAAGAATGATAGCAGGGATTCTTTTGAATTCCTGACTTTTACGAAAGGGGGAATTCTCATATGAGAATTCTCAACTTGACGCAACATCCCTGCTCTTCGGAGCAGGCTGACCTCGGGGTTATCGAACCCCGAGGGGAAGGTCAGAAGGCTCTTGTACAGAACCTTCTGACCTTTGAGACTCCTCCTTCTGGGGAGGAGCTTACCCGTAGAGCTCGTGCTCTGCGGCATGTGGCCCTTGGAAACAAGATTTCAAGGGTCATGATAGGAGGGGCGCCGTTCTTTATGGCGCCCCTCGAAGAAGCCCTCCTTCAGGAAGGCTTCATAGTGCTCTATGCCTTCTCGAAAAGAGAAGTCATAGAGCAGGAGCTTGAGGATGGGCAGGTGAAAAAGACTGCCATCTTCAAGCAGGTAGGTTGGGTGGAGGCCCAGGACAGGTATAAGTCCTAGTCTCCCCCCACGTCATAAGGGCTGACGTTAACTGCCCTTTTTTTCTTTTTCTCGTAGAAGGAAGTTGACAAGAAGGTTTTTATGGTGTAAGCTATCATTGTAGTTTACAAGGAGGTAGCATTCAAAATGGCACAAAAATCAGTAATTAATGTTCAAGTACCTAAAGCTTTACACAAGAGGTGTAAGCTTAAAATGGTAGATGAGGAGGAAGGTATGACTTTTACATACCTTGTGGTTAAAGCTCTTTACGACTACTTAGGTGAAGAGTTTGATTGGGATGAAGTACAGGAGGTGAAGAAGAAAGAAAAATATGGAACTCTTAACGAGCGCTAATGTCTACTGGCAGATTTTCTTTTTCTAATGAGGAGATGATTAGATGCAAAGTGCTATTCAAATTTTTGAGCATGAAGAATTCGGTAACGTGCGTGTACTTTCAAAAGATGGAGAAACTTGGTTTGTTGGTAAAGATGTGTGTGATGTGTTGGGGTATACAAACTCCCGAGATGCCATTGCTAAGCATTGTAAGGCTGTGGATGATGTCGCGATTCGCGACGCCATCGGTAGAGAACAGAAAACTACCATCATCCCAGAACGAGACCTTTATCGCCTTATCATGCGCTCCAAGCTCCCCGCAGCAGAAAAGTTTGAAGACTGGGTTGTATCTGAAGTCCTTCCAACTCTTCGAAGAAATGGCACGTACACTATGCCCCAAGTTCAGCAGC
>NPIF01002659.1_pt1 | contig 37668 bp, 32 predicted proteins | sample 8637461 | NCBI WGS metagenome assembly NPIF01 (sample SAMN07420641, study PRJNA396082) | bioreactor metagenome | isolation source: sample BR12 brine-fed electro-methanogenic bioreactor BR | place: Japan: Kochi | collected 2016-12-09
CCCGCGTGGGCGCGAGTGAGGCATGGCGCGTTCGTCGTGGGAAGAGGCTCGGCGGATGTCGCCGGATCCGGCTGCGAGCAACTGGACGAAACCGATCTTGGACAAGAGTGGGATAAACCCTTGCCCTACGGCGTGGTCCTCGGGCGTAGGCGTGCCGCATGGTCGTCGAGCGTGGCCGTGTCGCGTGGTCGTCGGGCGTGGCCGTGCCGCGTGGTCGTCGGGCGTAGGCGTGCCGCGTGGTCGTCGAGGTTGGGCCGGTGGGGCTCTGCCCACCGGCCGGCACGCGAAACCGTCTGTCCTCAGACCAGTTCGCCTATGTACTTTTCCCTTGCCAGGCGCCAGAAGACGACGAGGAACGCCGTCAGTGGGATCGCGAGGATCATGCCGACGATGCCGCCGAGCGCGCTGCCCCAGAAGAACATTGCGATCATGATCACCATCGGGTGCAGCCCGGTACGGTCGCCCATGATCCGCGGCGTCAGGTAGTAACCCTCGATCATCTGCACGATCGCGAAGACCGCGAGCACGAGCAACGCCGTGATCCAGCCGCCCCCACCCTGGAAGAACGCGAGCGGCAACGCGATGCCGAGCCCGATGATGCTGCCGAGGTACGGGATGATGTTGAGGAAGCCGAGCATGATCCCGAGGATCAACCCGTACTTCAGCCCGACCAGGGTGAAGCCGAGCGCAAAGAGCATGCCCTGCGAAAGCGCGACCAGGAGCTGCCCGCGGAAGAACGCGACGATGATGTTGACGAACTCGCGCGCGAGATAGACCGCGTCCTCACGAGTCTTCGTCTTGAGGAAGGGCAGCAGTTTCTGGGTGTCGATCGGACCTGGGCTCATCAGAAGGAAGAACGCGATGTAGACCGGAAGCACGGCCCAGGAGAAGAGCGTGCCGATCCCGCGCAGAACGCCCGCACCCGCCGAGAGCGCCTTGCCGCCCACGAGGCCGAGCCCGGCGAGCAGCTCCTCCTGCCGATCCTGAAGCGCCTCCGTCAACTTGTGAGCGATGGGACTCTCGGAGAGGAAGCGCTGCACGGCCGGCCACCGCTCTTGGGTCCAGCGGCTCGCCTGCTCCCACCACGCGGGGAACTCCCCTACGAGGTCCGAGATCTGACCGACGATCACCGCGCCGAAGAACCAGCCGATCGCGACGACGGGGATCAGCAGCGAGATGAAGACGAGGACCAGTGCGAGCACCTTCGGGATACGCCGGAACGAGCTGAGCCAGTCGAAGTAAGGCTTGAGCACCAGGGCGACGACACCCGCCACCGCAACAGGCAGGAACACGCCCGAGAAGGTGCTGAAGAACATCCCGATGGCGAAGAAGATCCCGCCGAGACTCGCGAGAATGACGACGGCGGCGAGCAGCGTCAGCGCCGTCCCGATCGCGCTCTTCTGCCGAGGGCCAAGCGACAGTTCCATCAGCGTCTCCCCTCTTGCCAGCCCGGACTTTTCGTGAGCCCTTCGGCACCGAATCCGGGTTAGTCTCACGGCGCGCGCTACGCGCCGGGCCGCCCATTCTTCCACAACGGGGCGGACGAGGGCCTCCCCACCCTCCTCATCCGGCACGAGTTAGCGACACTATGAACGGTTCGGCCCGCTCAATGGTCGGAAACCAAAACGGCTCCCCGCGGGCGATAATCCCGGGAAGCTGCGATCGACGTGCACGCGATCTCGCCCGGAGGTTTGCTCAGATGTCCCGCCCCATCGCCCTGTCCGTCTTCATTCTCGCCGCCGTTGGCCTCTTCTTCGCGTCGTGTCCCGCACCGGACGTGGAGAACCCGCCCGCTCCGAGTTACGACGCCCGAACCTTCTTCGAGACGTTGAACGTCTACGGCGCGTCCTTCTCCGCGGATGAGAACCGCGTGCTCGTCACCATGGACGAGACCGGCGTCTTCAACGCGGCGACGATCAGCATTGCGGACGGCGAGGTGAGCCCGCTGACCAGCTCGGACACCAATGCCAACTACGCGGTCAGCTTCTTCCCCGAAGACGACCGCATGCTCTTCCGTGCCGATGAGGGCGGCAACGAGCTCGACCACCTCTACGTCCGCGAGCTCGATGGCACGACGACGGACCTCACGCCCGGCGCGAAGCTCAAGGCCCACTTCGGTGGCTGGAGCGACGATGGCCAGCGCTTCTTCGTTCTGACCACCGAGCGCGACCCGCGCTACTTCGACCTCTACGTCTACGACGTCGACGGCTACGAGCGTCAGTCGCTCTTCGTGAACGAAGAGGGCTTCGACATCTCGGCGCTCAGTCGCGACGGTCGCTACGTGGCGCTGACCCGGAATCGCAACAACGCCGACAACGACCTCTACCTCTGGGACGCCCGCGTACCGCAGCGCCAGCCGAAGAAGATCACGCCGCACGAGGGCAACGTCCAGCACGGCGGTGCCGAGTTCACCCCGGACGGTGCGCAGCTCTACTTCCTCAGCGATCAGGAAGGGGAGTTCCGGAAGGTCTTTGCCTACGACATCGAGTCCGGCGAGACCACCAAGGTTCTCGAAGCGGATTGGGATTACAGCTTCATCGCGTTCTCGGACAACGGCCGCCTGCGCATCACCGGCATCAACCAGGATGCACGCACCGTCGTCGAGGTCTTCGACCTCGTCACCAGCGAGGTGCTGCGTTTCCCCGAGTTCCCTTCCGGCGACATCACGGGTGTCCGCGTCTCGCGAAGCGGCAAGAAGCTCGCGTTCTACGTCGCCGGTCCGACGTCGCCGCGCGACCTCTACGTGCTCGAGCTCGAGTCGGGCGAGACGCGCCGCCTGACGCGCAGCTTGCATCGGGGTGTCGACGAGTCCCACCTCGTCGATGTCGAGATCGTGCGCTACCCGAGCTTCGATGAGCTCGAGATCCCGGCGCTTCTCTTCCGGCCGCACGGGAGCTCTTCATCGGATCCGGTGCCGGCGCTCGTTTGGGTCCACGGCGGACCGGGTGGCCAGAGCCGCGTCGGCTACCGCGCGCTGACCCAGTACATCACGAACCAGGGTTACGCGGTGCTCGCCGTCAACAACCGCGGCAGCTCGGGATACGGCAAGACCTTCTATCACCTCGACGACCGGAAACACGGTGAGGACGACCTGCAGGACTGCATCTACGGCCGCCACTACCTCGAGTCGTTGCCGTGGGTCGACAAAGAGAAGATCGGGATCATCGGCGGGAGCTACGGCGGCTTCATGGTCGCGGCGGCGCTGACCCTCGAGCCGGAGTCCTTCGATGTCGGCGTCGACATCTTCGGCGTCACGAACTGGATCCGCACGCTGACGAGCATTCCGCCGCACTGGGAGTCGTTCCGCGAGTCGCTCTACGCCGAGATGGGCGACCCCGAGGTCGACCGCGAGCGCCTCGAGCGCATCTCGCCACTCCGCCACGCGGACAGAATCGTGCGGCCGCTTCTCGTCATCCAAGGGGCCAACGACCCGCGCGTGCTCAAGGTGGAAAGCGACGAGCTCGTCGCCGCCGCGCGCGAGAACGGGACGCCCGTCGAGTACCTCGTCTTCGAGGACGAGGGGCACGGTTTCGAGAGCCGCGAGAACCGCATCGACGCGGCCGAGAAGATCGTGACCTTCCTCGACAAATACCTCAAGGCGAAGGGCGAGGAATAACGGATCGATTAGCGTTCTCTCGGGCATAATGCCGAGACGGGCCGCCCTCCCGGGCGGCCCTTTTTCGTTGGAGGAACGATGGACGCCACGCTCCCGACCAAGGACGACTTCCCCGCATCGACCCCTACCCGCCTCGCCGAGCTCGTCGAGTACGGCGAAGGCGCCGTCGTCAGCCGCACCCTGCGCAAGGGCGCCGGCGGCACGATGACGATCTTCGCGTTCGACGCGGGGCAGGAGCTCAGTGAGCACTCGGCACCCTTCGACGCCTGGGTAACCGTTCTCGAAGGCGACGCGCTGCTGACCATCGGCGGCAAGCCGATCCCGACCGCGGCAGGCGAGACCGTCCTGATGCCCGCGAACATCCCTCACGCCGTGCGCGCGACGAGCCGCTTCAAGATGCAGCTCACGATGTTCAAGGCACCCAAGTAGTCGAGGAAGGCGAGACGATGAGCGACGAGAGAGGCTTCGTGCCTTACGAGGTACCGCCCCGCACGGCCGACGAGCTCGCGGAGCGCGCACGCGACTTCTTCGTCGACATGGATCGCCGGCGAAGTGTGCGGCACTTCGCGCCGGACCCGGTGCCGCGTGAGGTGATCGAGACGGCGATCAGGACGGCATCGACCGCCCCCTCCGGCGCACACATGCAGCCATGGACGTTCGTCGCCGTCTCGAATCCCGAGATCAAGCGCCGTATCCGCCTCGCCGCCGAGCACGAGGAGGCGCTCTCGTACGGCGGGCGGATGCCCGAGGAGTGGCTCGAAGCGCTCCGCCCTCTCGGCACCGACGCGAACAAGCCCTATCTCGAGACGGCGCCGTGGCTCGTCATCGTGTTCGAGCAGGTGCACCGGCTCGCGGAAGACGGGCGCAAACTGAAGAACTACTACGTGCGCGAGAGCGTCGGCATCGCCTGTGGGCTGTTCATCGCGGCACTGCACCGCGCGGGTCTGGCGACCTTGACGCACACGCCTTCGCCGATGCGCTTCCTGAGCGAGATTCTCGAGCGCCCCGACAACGAGCGCCCGACGATCCTGTTCCCGGTGGGCTTCCCGGCCACGGACGCGCGCGTGCCCGACCTGTCGCGCAAAGCACTCGAGGACGTTTCGGTGTGGTTCGACTGAGCTCCGCGCCTCAGTATTGACCCTGGAGTGAACGCACGGAGCCGACCTTGAGCGCTGACTTCCTCGAACCGTACGACAAGTTGATTCGCATCACGATCCTCGGTCGCCCCGCGGAAGTCCCCGAGAACAACACCCTGCTGCGCTGTTTTCAGTTCCTCGCCCCCGAGACGATCCCGTGCGGGCGCTTCTGCTGGAACAACGAGTGCGGCAACAGCAAGTTCTACTACAAGCGGCCCGACGACCCCCGCGAACGAAAGTCCCGCGCGTGTTGTTTCCGCAAAGTGAAAGAAGGGCTCGAGATCACGGTTCTCTCCGCCGAGCTCAAGTTCGCGCTGCGCAGCTTCTTGAATAGCACACCCATCGAAGTCCATGATGGTGGAGCGGAGGAGCCGGATCCTTTCGAGCTCCCCGAGATCCGCTTCAAGGACTGAGACTCTCCTCTCGGCTCCGACAGCGCCTCGGGTGACGCTCCCGGCTCGGGGACGGCGACCATCGGCCAGCGAAGAGTTCGGCGAGACAACTCGCCCTGCGATTCGTCGGCCATGTGCATTGGGACGCGGCCTCGCCGCCGGTCGCTCCGATGCGGGAGCGCCCATGTCCACCGAATCGACACGGATCGAGGGCCGGAAGTACCGCGCGCTGACGCGCAAGGACATCGACCGCATCAAGCAGCTCCTGCACCTTGGCCCCGCCGAGGTCCACGCGATGAAGGCGGTATCGGCGGTGTTCCCGTTTCGCGTCAACCAGTACGTCATCGACGATCTCATCGACTGGGACGCCGTCCCCGACGACCCAATCTTCCAGCTCACCTTTCCGCAACCCGGCATGCTCGACCCCGAAGATCTCGCGCGGATGCTCGCGCTCACCGAGAACGGCGGTGACAACGGGGCGATCGCCGAAGCCGCGCGGGAGATCCAACTCCGCTTGAACCCTCACCCCGCGGGCCAGCTCGAGCTCAACGTGCCGCATCAAGGCGGGCGGGCCCTCGCGGGCATTCAGCACAAGTACCGCGAGACCGTGCTCTTCTTCCCGAGCCAGGGGCAAACCTGCCACGCCTACTGCACCTACTGTTTTCGCTGGGCTCAGTTCGTCGGCATCGACGAGTTGAAGTTCGCCTCGCGGGAAGCCGCGATGATCGAACGCTACCTGAGGCACCACGACGAGGTGCACGACATCCTCTTCACGGGTGGCGATCCGCTGATCATGCGCGCCGGGCTCTTGCGCCGATACATAGAACCGCTGCTCGAGATCGAACACCTCACTTCGATCCGCATCGGCACGAAAGCCCCTGCGTACTGGCCCTTCCGTTTCCTGACCGATCCCGACGCCGACGACTTGATGCGCCTGTTCGAAGAGGTGACCGCACGCGGAAAACACCTCGCGCTGATGGCGCACTACTCTCACCCGCGCGAGCTCCAGACCGCGGCCGGACAGGCCGCCCTTCGGCGCATTTGCAGTACCGGAGCCATCGTGCGATGCCAAGCGCCGCTCGTGCGCTACGTCAACGACAACGCGGCTGCCTGGACCGCGATGTGGCGGCTTCAGGTGCATCTTGGCGCAGTGCCCTACTACATGTTCGTGGAGCGGGACACGGGGCCGAAGAACTACTTCGAAGTCCCGCTGGCTCGCTCGCTCGAGATCTTCCAGAAGGCGTATCGCCGCGTCTCTGGGCTCGGGCGCACCGTGCGCGGCCCTTCGATGTCGGCCACGCCCGGCAAGGTGTGCGTCGAGGGCATCACGGAGGTCCACGGCGAGAAGCTCTTCGTCTTGCGCTTCATCCAGGCCCGCGACCCCTCCTGGGTCGGGCGCCCCTTCTTCGCGAAGTTCGACCCCAACGCAACGTGGCTCAGCGATCTGGAACCAGGACTCGACCAGGACGAGTTCTTCTTCAAGCGCGCCCTCGAGAAGATCCAGAAGATGGGCCGCGCGCTCGCGTGGGGCGAGATGAAACCTTCGCGCCGAGCCCCCCTGATCTTCGGCCACGTAGAGTGGGAGTAGCCCGGCTTCGTCCGCTTCGCGAACTACGCCGTGGCGAGGCCCGACGCCTCCGTGAGGCGTCGTCAAGAACGTAGCAAGGACAGGCCGATTCCGATCCGGGTGCCGTACCCGGGCGAGGGTCAGTTCAACGAAACCGGGAGCTCCAGCGCGAACGGCGCGATCTCGGCGTCGAAGCTGCGGCCGTCTGGGCGGCGCATCTCGTAGGTGCCTCGCATCGTGCCCTGCATCGTGGAGAGAGGACAGAAGCTCTGGTACTCGAAGCTCTCACCGGGCTCGAGGCGCGGCGTCTCCCCCACGACTCCAGGGCCGCGCACTTCCTCGACGTGCCCGTCGCCGTTGGCGATGACCCAGTGACGGCTGATGAGCTGCGCCGTCTCGGGACCGTCGTTTTCGATCCGCACCTTGTAGGCGAAGAAGTAGTAGTCCTCACGCGGTCGTGAACGCTCCGGCACGTAACGCGAGTGCACCGTCACGCGGACCCCGTCCGTCTCCGCCACGGACCTACCCATGCTCGACCTCCAGCGCTGCTTCTGCGAGCACCTCACCCTCCTCGACGAGGTGCAGAGTCTGGCCCGCTTCGAGCGCCCCGAGCGGGACGACGGCGAGCATGTCCACGGTCTCGTGCTCGTTCGCCGCAGCGTAGAGAACGACACCCCCCTCACGCTCGCCCTCCGCGCTCTTCGCGCGCACTCGGGTCCCGGGCCCAGGGAGCTCCCCCTCACCGCGAAGACGCACGAGCTTGCGTTTCGGCGCTCCGAGGTGCTCCATCCGGCTGACGATCTCCTGCCCCGGGTAACACCCCTTCGTGAAGCTCACCCCGCCCGCCTCGGGCAGGCCGACCATGTGTGGCACGAAGGCCTCGAAGGTGGCGTCGTGGATCCGCGGCACGCCAGCGCGAATGTCCAGCAGATCCCAGGCCTCGCCCGGCAGCGACGCACCGAGGCCCTCGACGAGCTCGGCGACGCGATCTCGGCGCCCCCACAGCTCGCAGCGCGCCGCCGAGCCCTCCATGCGCAGGGCGACGCACCCCTCCAGCGAGCGAGCCTCGCCCGGCTGCGCGGGCAGGGCCCCGCGCGCCTCGAGAGCCATGAGCGCGTCCTCACCCACGACGCCCACGCCGACGAGCTCCTCTTCGCGGCGGGTGAATGTCACGCGGGCGCGCATGCGATAGAGGGTCAAGCGCTCGAGCAGAGGCTCCGCGACGTCGCCCGCGACGGCGAGGATCGTCGCCTCCTCGAAGCGGAAGACGCGAAACACCGCAAGGAGGCGTCCCTTGGGGTTGCAGTAAGCGCCGAGCAAGTGGCGCTCGGCTCCGAGAGTCGCCATGTCGCACGTGAGCTGATTCTGGAGGAAGCGCTCGGCCTCGTCGCCCGTGACGGCGATCAGCGCGCGACCCTTGAGCGGGACGACGGCGGCGCAGCTCAGCGCTGCCGAGAGATCGCTCACGAAGCGGAGCGCATCCGCTCGCCCGGCGGTCGGCCGATCTCGAGCATGCGGTCGACGGCGCGCTTCGCGCGCACGCGGATGTCTTCGGGGACCTCGATCACCTGCTGGCCGTGCAGGAGCGCATCACGCGTCTCCTCGAGGGTGATCTCCGCCATGTGCGGGCAGCGGTGGGAGCACAGCCGCAGCATGTCCTTGTCGGGGTTCTCGGCCGCGATGTTGTCACCCATCGCGCACTCGGTGAGCAGCAGGTAGCGCGCCTTGTCCGACTCCTCGACGAATCGCACCATCTGAGAGGTGCTACCGGAGTAGTCGGCGGCCTCGACGACCTCGGGGCGACACTCGGGATGCGCGAGCACCGTCACGTCGGGGAACTGCGCCCGCACCTGATCGACATCCGCCACGGTGAACAAGTCGTGCACCTCGCAGCGCCCGCGCCAGCCGATGATCTCCGGCTTGACGTCGGGGTCCTTGACCACATCGCCCTCGCGGGTCGGGAAGATGATGGTCTTGCCCGTCTCGCGCGCGACGTTTCCGGCGAGGAACTCGTCCGGGATCATGATCACCGAGTCGGTGCCGAGGGATTCGACGACCCACGAGGCGTTCGAGGAGGTGCAGCACACGTCGCACTCCGCCTTCACGTCGGCGTAGGTGTTGACGTAGGTGACGACCGGGACGCCGGGATAACGCTCACGCAGCGCGCGCACGTCCGCGGGCGTGATCGCTTCGGCGAGCGAGCAGCCCGCTTTCTTCGCGGGCAGCAGGACGGTGCGCTTCGGGTTCAGGATCTTCGCGGTCTCGGCCATGAAGCGGACGCCGCAAAAGACGATGATGTCGGCCTGGGCTTCCGCCGCGCGGCGCGCGAGCTCGAGCGAGTCCCCCGTGAAGTCCGGCACCGTGTGGTAGAGCGCCGGCTCCATGTAGTTGTGTCCGAGGATGATGGCGTTCTTCTCGGCCTTGAGCTCCTGGATCTCGTGGACGAGCTCGGCCTTGAGCTGCAGCTCGACGTCCGGCACGACGTGCCCGAGCAGCTCGCGCATCTTGAGGTAGGTGTCGTGTGCACTCTTCTCGCGAATGGCCATCGTTTCAGCACTCTCGGGAGCGGCGGAGGCTCTCGACATGGAGCCTCCCCAAAGGGGGTACGACGCCCATATCACCCTAGGGTCGAGGCCTTGTCAAACCGCGGACAACGCTCGCCTTTGCCGCGTGCTGAGCGGTACGGCGACGCCCCCGCGGCGGGCGCGGGGGCGTCGTCTTCGAAGGGGGGCTCAGCCGATGGCCGGCGACTCGTCGAGCCAAGCCGAGAGCATCCAGAGGGTCTTCTCGATCTCGCCGAGCATGCCGTCGAGGAGGCCGACGGTGCCGCGATCGCTCGCCGCCTCGGCCAGCTCGAGCGCCCCGAGGACGTCGCCGCGCAGGGCGAGGAGGTCGGAGCGGACGTCGCGGATCATCTCCTCGGCGCTGCCTCCGGGCTTCGCCTCGCTCAGGGAGGCGAGCTCGAGCATCTCGGCGAGGCTCGAGGGCGGGCGGACATCGAGGGTCAAGAGGCGCTCGGCGACCTCGTCGATCGCGCCGGCCCAGTGGCCGTACTGCTCCTCGAACAGGCCGTGGAGGTGGAAGAACCCGCGCCCCCGGACATTCCAGTGGAAACCGCGCAGCTTCTGGTAGTGGACGCTCGCGTTGGCGACGAGCTGCTTGAGGGCGTCGTTCAGCTTGTTCTCGGACATCGTCATCATCTCCTGGGAAGCGGGCTCAGCCGCGTTGTCGTTCACGCCCCTTCTATAAGCAGGAGCCGTGCCAAGAACGAGAATCCTTGCAAGGGTCCGTAAACAAGCCACTTAGAGAACCGCACAGAGATCACCCGCGCGCCGGATAGCGAAATATCGTCAGCGGCGATACGCTATATCGCCAATCACGAGATATCGTCATGCCGAAAGACCGCCCTCAGTCCGAGACCATGCAGGCCATCCTCGACGCCGTCAGCCGCGTCGCGGAGGCGGACCTGATCTCCGTCCTCGCCCTCGTGGCTCCCGACGAGCTCGAGGTGCTCGGCGCGACCGGCCGCTACGCGAGCCCCGAGATCGAGGCGCACCGCGTCAACCTGGGCGCGCGCCCCCAGCTCGCCGCGGCGATCACGCGCGAGAGTCCCACCCTGCTCAGCGAAGAGGAGGACGACGACGAGCCGGACACCTTCAGCGAGGTGCTCCATCTCCCGGGCGACCACTCCTGCCTCGTCGCGCCGCTGAGGGCCGACGGCGAGAGCCTCGGCGTCATGACACTCGACGCCGCCGCCTGCGGCGCGTTCAGCCCGGACCAGGTCCGCGCGGTCGGGGCCTTCGCCGAGCTCGCCGCGCGCGCCCTGCGAGAGACCGAGCGCGCCGAGTCGCTGCGCCGCGACATGGCCGGCCTCGCGACGGAGTTCGCCAGCCTGCGCGCGGACGGACCGGCGGGGACCCGCCTCGTCGGCGCCTCACCGGCCTGGCGCGCCGTGCTCGAACGCGTGCGCCTCGTCGCCCCCACCCCCTCGACAGTGCTGCTCCTTGGCGAGACCGGCACGGGCAAGGAGCAGGTGGCTCGCGCGATTCACCAGCTCTCGACGCGCGCTGCCGGGCCGTTCATTGCGCTCAACTGCTCCGCCCTGGTCCCCGAGCTCGCCCTCTCCGAGCTGTTCGGGCACGAGCGGGGCGCGTTCACCGGCGCGGAGCGTCGCAGACCAGGCCGCTTCGAGCTCGCCCGGGGCGGCACGCTCTTCCTCGACGAGGTCGGCGAGCTGCCTCCCGCCGCCCAGGCTCAGCTTCTCCGCGTGATCCAGGAGAGACGCTTCGAACGCGTCGGGGGGAGCGAGAGCCTCGAGGCCGACGTGAGGCTGATCGCAGCAACCCACCGTGATCTCGAGGCGCTCGCCCAGAGCGGGGAGTTTCGCGAAGACCTACTCTTCCGCCTCTCCCCATTCCCGCTGACGCTTCCCAAGCTGGCGGAGCGAGAAGGCGACGTCGCCCTCCTCGCTGCCCACCTCCTCGACGGGCTGAAGGCGCGGCTCGAAATGCCGGAGCTCGCGCTCTCCGAGTCCGCCCTCCACTCGCTCGAGGCGCGCGCCTGGCCCGGGAACGTGCGCGAGCTGTCGAACACTCTCGAACGCGCCGCCATCCTCGCGGGAGGGGGCCGCATCGCTCCACGGCACCTCGGCGGGGGCGCGCGCATCCGAGAGAGGAGCCCCGAGCCGGCACAAGTCCCTGGCTACCAGCTCCCGAGCTCGCTCGGGAGGCTCGAGCGCGCGATGGGCCGAGAGATCCTCGAGGCGATCGCCGAGAGCGGCGGCAAGATCTCTGGAGCGGGCGGAGCCGCAGAGAGCCTCGGCATACCGCCAACGACGCTGCACAGCACCATCCGGCGCCTCGGTCTCCGCCGAGTGGAAGCCCGGCGCCCCCGGAGACCCGATGGCGAAGTGTGACACCGGCTACTTCTGCGAGAAGTGCGGCGAGTACGTCGACACCATTCAAGAGAGCGCGCTCTACCTGCGCTACGTACTCGGAGAGGTGCCCTTCGAGGAGCTCTTCTCCGCGAGCGAAGCCCACATCCGCTGCGTGCCAGAGCTCGCGCGCTTGATCGAGCACCCGGACTACGACCCCCCCGAGAATCTCGGCGAGTCCCCGACGCAAGAGGGCCCAGACCTTGGGCGTACTGCCGCGCGGGTGACCCGCGCCTGGCAACGCCTGCGCGCGATCCCCTACCTCGAGCTGTCGATCGAGGACTACCCGCTCGCCGACGAAGCCGGCGAGTGTGGCAAGATCGAGGCTCCACGAGCACAGGAAGGAGAGCCGGAATGAAGACCGTCGCCATCACCGAGCAGCCCGGGTTCAAGAGCGTCGCGCGCGCCATTCGCTACGCCACCGTCTACGCGACGGAGAAGGGCGGCTCGAACCGCGAGGTGCAGAGTGGCCTCGCCGACGCGTGGCGGGCGCAAATCGCCGAAGGCGAGAAGGCCCTGATCGGCGCTATCGCCGACTTCGTCCAGCGCTTCAACTGGGAGTCGACCCAGATCGGCGCGAAGGCCCACACGGTGAAGACGGCCGAGCTCGACGACCTCTTCGCGCTCGTCGAAGCCCACGGCGCCGAACTCGTCGGCAAGCTGCTGCTCGCCTACGGCCACTCCCGCGCCCCGAAGACCACCGCTCCCGCGCCGAAGAAGAAGGCGGGCAAGAAGGCCTGAATTCCGTGACAGCAAAGAAGAGCGCAGAAACGTCGGCCGCGCATCCGACGCATTGCCTGAACTGTGGCGTCGGGCTTGCGGGTGACTACTGCCATGAATGCGGTCAGCGCAATACTCGCGCGCGCCTGACTCTGCGCGGCCTCTTCTCCGATATCTTCGACCACGTCTTCAGCCTCGACTCACGATTGCTGAGGACCTTGCGCGGGCTCTTCACCCGGCCAGGCGCCACGATCCGCGCTTACATCGCGGGAGAGCGCACGCGTTACGCGAACCCGCTTCGCTTTCTCGTACTCGCGGTCGCGTTGTTCTTCATCGTCCGATCGATGCTCGGCATCAACGTCACAATGGAGGCTCCGGAGGAGTTCGCCAAGCTCTCAGCACCGACTCCGGAAGGCGTGTACATACAGGAGAAGAGCTACGAGTTCTTGGACCGCTTCTTCGACTGGTTCACGATTGCCGCCACGCCCCTCTATGGCATCCTCTTCCCGATCTTCTTTCGGAAGCGTGGCTACACGCTCGCGGAGAGGCTGGTCTTTGCGTGTTTCATGCAAGGCCAAATCACGTTGATTCTCCTGCCGCTTCTGCCGTTCATACTGCTCGGCTCCAGCCTCTACGCACCGGCGAGTTTCCTCGTCTACCTAGGCAGCGCCGTATGGATCATCGTCGCGTTTGCAGAGGCGCGGGGCTTCTGGGGCATCACGCGAGCGATCCTATTCGCCCTGACCTACTACTTGGCCGTGGCAGTCCTACTGATGGCGTGTCTTGTTCCCTATTTGATTTGGCTTGCCGTGGAGCTCCATCTGGAAACGCTTGCCGCCCCCTGATCTACCGGGTCTTCGGGACCTACGGCTTCATCGTCTAGTCGAATGAAGAAGGGCGGCCGTGGCCGCCCTTCGTTCGTTCCATCGCTGTAGATCGCTCAGTTGCCGAAGCGGTACGTCATCCCACCGTACGCATAGCGGCCACGCAGCGGGCCCCAGTTGTAGTCCGTCGTGTAGATGCCGAGGTCTTCCTGGATGTAGTCGCCGATGTTGTCGACGCCGGCGAAGAGCGAGAAGCCGCCGCCGAGGTCGTACGAGGTGTAGAGGTTGACGACCCAGTGTTTGTCCGTCGGGAAGAAACCCTGGTTGAGCTCGGAGCCGATCACACCCGAGAAGCCCGCGTCGAAACGTTGGATCAGCATCTCGCCGGTGTACTGCGCCGTGACACTCGCGGAGGCGCGCTTGCTCAATCGCACGTCCGCGCCAAGCGTCGCGGTGAGCTCGGTCAGGTAGGGAATCTCGTCGACATCCTCGAAGACGTACTCGTTGGGGTTGCCGAAGAAGTCGAGCAGGGCGGGGATCTCGCCACCCGGCGTGCGGTTCTCCGCGTCGAGCCAGGTCGCGGACGCGCGTAGCGTCAGCCAATTGGTCGCGTCGAAGCGCACGTTGAAGCCGAAGCTCGTCGTCCGCGCCTCGGGGACGTTCACGTTCTGATAGGTCGGCTGGTACTGGTACGCCAACACCGCGATGTTCGCGAGCATGTTGTCGTAGTCGGTGAAGAATGCCGAGGCGCCGACGCGGAACTTCGCGTCCGGCTGGTAGGTCCACTCGAGCCCGAAGCTCGTGGACTCTTCCATGCCGATGCCGCGGTTTCCGCGATAACGCCGGCCGCAGCAGACCTCCTCGTAGGAAGGCTCGGGCTGGCGGTAGCCGGTGCCCGCGGACAGGCGCAGCGTCGTCGAGGAGTTCGGCTTGTAGGTCAGCGCGATGCGCGGCAGGAACTTGTCACCGATGGGCAGGTCGTAGTCCAACCACTGGGGACGGTCTTCTTCATCCTTGTAGTCGTAGTCGACGTAGCGGAGGCCGAGCGCGAGATCGACCTTGCTCCCGACGGTCCATTGCCCCTCCGCCCAGGCGCCCATCTCCTCGACGTCCTCGTGCTGCGCGTGGGTGAGCGCATCCTCGAATCCGAGGCCCAAGGGGAAGATGTTGTAACGGACGTCGACGACGGCGAACTGGCGTTCGGTGACCGCGCCACCTGCCCGGAACAGCACCTTGGAACCGAACGCGCGGGACCAGCTCAGTTCCGCGTGGTCGTGATCTTCGTCGATGAAGTAAGTCGGGACGCGCTGGCTCTCGCGGCCCTGGAAGGTCTCGAGGATATCGGACTCGCGCTCTGCGCGGACCGCGCCGAGCGAGAGCTGAGATCCGTCCTTGAAGAAGCCCTCGTAGCGCAGGTCGAACTGCGTGCGCTCGAGCTCGACGTCCTCGACGTTGTATGGGCCGCGGTCGGCGCCTGGCTCGGCACCGAACGCGTAGGGTGCGGCCGGGCCATCGACCTGGCTCTCATCGTAGAAGGTCGCGCCGAAGTCGAGGAGGTGGTCGCGGTTGAATGCAATGCGCCCGCGCGCCTCGACGGTACGGCGGTCGAACTCCGGCATGTCCGGGTTGTCGTCGGCGTTGTCGTCGACGATGTCGGACTCACCGTACGTGGCGACGAGCGTGCCGCGGAACCAGCCGAGCTCCGACGCGAGGTGCGCGCGTGCGCCACGCCATCCGTTGCCCCCCACCTCGAGAGTGGCGAGTCCCGTGAAAGGATTCTCGGCCTGTGCGCGTTCGAGGCGGATCTCTCCGCCGACGGCCGCTCCCGAGCTCCGCGCCCGGCCAGCCCCCTTCTCCACTTCGATGTTGTGGATGACGGTGGGCGGCAGAATGCCCAGCAGATAGACCTGTGCGAGCCCGGTCGGCACCGGCAGCCCGTCACAGACCATGTCGACATAGGCTGCATCGAAACCGCCGAGCGAGAGATCAGCGCTGTTGCAATTCGTGCACATCGTCTGGATGACGACGCCCGAGTCGCCCTGCAGGGCTTGCGTCAGCGTAGAGCCCTCCTCCGCCGCGCTCTTCGCGCTCTCTGCCTTCGTCTTCGAGCCCTTTGCCTCGGAACCCTTGCCTTCGTCCGCGACGACACAACCCACCGCCAGCACAAAGGCGGTAAGGCAGGCCGTAGCCGCGGCCCAACGACGATTCATATTCGCCTCCCCGACGAGAAAACGCTGGCACGGCGTCCTGCCGTGCCAGCGTACGGATCATGCTTGATTCACACTACGGAAGACAAGTGTCCGCAGCATCGAGCATCGCATCGAACTTGGCCTTGATCGTCGCCTCGTCGTAGCCGGCGCTGTTGTAGACCACCTGCATACCCGAGTCCATGACGACGTTCGTCGGGAAGGCGCCGTCCTTGTTGTACAGCGGCCAGATCTTCTGGCTCTCACCCGACGGCGGGTTCGGGTCGAGCAGACACGGGAAGGTGTGGTCCGGCGCACCGTCCCGGTCCGACCAATCGCGGCACTCGTGCGGCACCGGACGACCGATGAAAGCGTTGAGCTGATCGTCTTCGTCGACGAGCGCGCTGAGGAAGACGACGCCGCGCCCACGATACTCCTGGTAGAAGTCCTCGAGCCGGTCGGCCTCCGACTGGCACGGACCACACCAGATCGCCGAGAGGTCGAGCAGGATTGGGTGTCCACGGAAATCGGAGAGCTTCACGAGCTCGCCGTGCTCGTTCTCGACCTCGAAGTCCTGGCCGCAGAGCCAGTCCGCGAAGCCGTTCTCGGAGGAGTGGAAACCGATATCGGTGCACAGATCGGTAACGGCCGCGCCCGCGCGCTCGGTTCCGCCCGAGGCCGCGCCGAGGGTGCCCTCGAGGTTGGCAGACCGCGCCGAGACGAGGAAGTAGCTGTTGCCAGCTCCCGGATCGAAGGTGGCGCTGCGCAGCGCGCTGTTGACCTCGGTGCCCTCGATGCCCGTCTGCCCGGCGACCGCGCTGTGGCTGTCGAAGGTGCCGAGATTGCCCTGCCACACGGTGTACTCACGGACCGGCAGCGCCGGCTCGTCGCCGTTGCGGCGAGGCTGCTTCGCGTCCATCCGCAGGTCTTCCCACGTGAGGGTCACGTCGTCGCCACTCGACTTGTCGAGCATCAGCGGGAAATGGGAGCCCTTCTTCGCCACCTCGCGCGGGCCCGCCACGGTGTCGTGGATGACGCGGTAGAGGCCACCCGCATCCGCACCGCCGCCGTTGCCGGCGACCGCGTAGAGGAAGCCGTCGTTGCCCGTCGCGACGCCCGTCCAGTCCGTCGGGCAGTCGGCGATCGCGCTCGAGTCGAGGAAGACCGCATGGTTGGCCAGCTCGTCGAGGCCGGCACCCGTCAGCACCGCGCGGTAGATCTTGTCGCCATCCTCGCCCGGCATGAAGAGGTTGTTGACGAAGGACTCGTCCGGCTCGTCGATGCCTCCCGCTCCCGTCGCGCCGCAAGCGTCGTCGCCGAACGGCGTGCCGCCGGGGCAGTACTCGTCCGGCTCGTCGATCTTTCCGCAGAAGGAGCGCTCGTTGAAGATGAAGCCCGGACGCGGCGGGCAGTCCGTGTCGGCCGTGCAGGGCTGGCGGTTGTTGTTGGAGCCGACGCAGAGGCCGTCACCGTCATCATCGACGCGATACGCGCCGGGGAAGCGGTTCGGACCGTAAGCATCGTGATCGCTGTCGTGGCCGTCGGTCGCGAGGTCGGGGAAGGCCGTCGCGCCATAGAGCGCGAGACCCGCGGCGCCGACCGGCGTCGCCCAGGAGACGAGCGGGTCGTCGTAGGTCCCGCCGGAGTTGCCACTCGCGTTCGCCCAGCCGAGGTTGCCACCAGCCGGGACCGCGTTGAGCTCGTCCTCGGAGGTGTCCGCGGTCGCACCCGCGTCGGCGAGGTAGACCTGGCCGTTCGAACCGACCGCGAGGCCCACACCGTCCCGCACACCCTTGGCATAGACGGCACTGCCCGAAGTCGGGTTGTCCGCCGGAACGCTGCCGTCGTCGTTGACGCGCAGCACTTTCGCCATCAGAAGAGCGTCATCCTGTCCGGCGCCGGTGTTCTCGGTGTCGCCCGTCGCGACGTACAGCTTGCCGTCGGCCCCGAAGGTGATCCCGCCGCCATTGCGCAGACCGGCTGGCGCCGTCCCGAGGTCGCCGAGGATGTCGAGCGCGCCGGAGCAACCGCTCGAGCCGAGCGTGTAACGGGTCACCTTGTTCGTGCCGCTCCCGGCCGCGGAGTAGTAGAGATAGACCCAGCCGTTGTTGTTGAACTGGGGATGCACGGCCACGCCGAGGAGGCCGCGCTCACCCGAGCTGTCGACGGACACCTGGCAGGCAGCACCCGCCTGAAGCTGGCCGTGAACGACCGCGCGCAGGCTTCCGGTCGTGCGCTCGGTGATCAGGATTCGGCCGTCCGGCGCCGCAACGACGGAGGACGGCGCCGTCAGGCCCGTGAAGACAGGCTCGAGACGGAACCCCTCCGGGAGCGCGTCCGCTCCCACGGCTCCCGCCGCGAGCCAAAGACACGTGCAGGTCAAGACCAAAAGGACCTTCGAACGACTCAGCATGACTTCTCCCCTGCAGAGCGCCTCCTCGGACGCCCTGTCCACTCGATCGTGGCCTGCGCGCGAGGCGCAGCGTCTCGTCTCTTCCGCGGAGCCCCCCCTCCCATGAGGGTGCCCCGCCTTTGTATACCGGGAATAGGAAGTGGAGTGAATCGATGATTGGGAGGAATGTCACGATAGAAAACGGGTAAATATGAACAATAGAAAGAAAAAACGAAGCGGTTCAACGTTTGACTGGAATTCGATTTCCGATTACGCCCCACCAGAGCGCGGCAAAATAGGGCCGAGAAAGACTGAGAATGGAGCCGATTCTGGCTTTTGACCATCTCCGATAGAAACGGGCTCGACGCATCGCGAGGCGCCGCCAGAAAGCCCGCGCATTCCCCCCAAGCCGAGAGAGTGGCGACCGCGCTCCCCTCGCAGAAGACCCTCACGGGTCGCGTCAGCGGTCTGGAGTCCAGGCCCCTCGCCAGGCCGCACGTCCAGCGAAACACCCGCCGACCAAGAGCCCGAAAACTCTCAGCCGCCTCCGTGCGGAGTGATCAGCATGCTTGCTTCGAAAGCAGGATGGCGGATCCCCGAAGAGATCCGCCATTCCAAGCAAGCCAATGATCCGAGGTCCGGCAGAGCCGATTCGGTTCAGTTCAACACGCCGTGCGCCTTTCCAACCTTGGTGAAGGCCGCGATCGCCTTGTCGAGCTGCTCCCTTTCGTGCGCCGCGGAGAGCTGCACGCGGATGCGCGCCTGCCCGCGCGGAACGACCGGGAAGGAGAAGCCGATCACGTAGATGCCTTCCTCGAGTAGGTCGTCTGCCATGCGCCCCGCGAGCACCTCGTCGTGGAGCATCACCGGCACGATCGGGTGCTGGCCCGGCTTGAGCTCGAAGCCCGCCTTCTCGAGACCGGCGCGGAAGTATCGGGCGTTCTCCTCGAGCTTGTCGCGGAGCTCGGTCGTCTCGGAGATGCGGTCGAGCACCGCGATCGAAGCGCCGACGACCGAAGGAGCGAGGGTGTTCGAGAAGAGGTAGGGACGCGAGCGCTGGCGCAGGATGTCGACGATCTCGCGGTGCGCGGCGACGAAGCCGCCGCTCGCGCCACCGAGCGCCTTGCCGAAGGTGCCCGTGACGATGTCGACGCGCTCCATCACGTCGTGGTACTCAGCCGTCCCGCGGCCCGTGCGTCCGACGAAGCCGGTCGCGTGGGAGTCGTCGACGAGCACGAGAGCGTCGTAACGCTCGGCGAGGTCGCAGATCTCGCGCAGCGGTGCGATGTCGCCGTCCATCGAGAACACGCCGTCCGTCGCCACGAGACGGAAGCGCGCGTCCTGCGCCTCCTGGAGCCGCTCTTCGAGCTGGCCCATGTCGGCGTGGTCGTAGATGTAGCGCTTGGCCTTGCACAGGCGGATGCCGTCAATCAGCGACGCGTGGTTGAGCTTCTCGGTGATGATCGCGTCCTCGGCACCGAGCAGGGGCTCGAAGACGCCGCCGTTCGCATCGAAGCAGGCCGCGTAGAGGATCGCGTCCTCGCAGCCGACGAATGCCGAGATCTTCAGCTCGAGCTCGCGGTGGATGTCTTGGGTGCCGCAGATGAAGCGCACGGAGGACAGGCCGAAGCCGCGCTTGTCGAGGGTGTCCTTCGCCGCTTCCGCGACCCAGGGGGCGCCGGAGAGGCCGAGGTAGTTGTTCGCGCAGAAGTTGAGGACCTCGCGGCCGTCCTCGAGGCGGATCGTCGCACCCTGGGTGGAAGCGATGATGCGCTCGCTCTTGTAAAGGCCCGAGCGTCGCGTCACGACGAGCTCGTTCTCCAGGAAGGCCTTGAGCTTTCCGTACATGGGGTACTCCGTTGTGGGCTCGGAGCCGTCGCCGAACGCGCGGCCCCGGGAGGGGGGTGCCGGGATTGTCGGCCCCGTCTCGACAGCGTGCAAATCCTGGGAGAGAAAAGAACTACGTCGTTTTGACGCGCGGCAGGCAGAGCACCCCGCCGACCGCACAGATCGCGAGCAGAGCGGCCAACTCGAAGGCCGTCGCGAGGCCCCGCGCGTCCGCCACGGCGCCCACGAGCACGACCACGCCGGAGCGCAGGACGAAGCCGAGCGCCATGAAGATCCCGGTCGCGAGAGCCGGCCGCGAGCCCGCCTTCTCCTGGACGAGCGCGAGCAGCGGCGGATTGCTCGAGAACGCGAGGAGCCCGAGCACGATCAGGAGCGGCGCCATCATCGCCGGGCTGGCGTGCACGAAGGCCAGCATGGCGGGTGGCGATAGAACGGCGACGATCAGCAGCACGCGGCGGCGGCCGAGCTTGTCCGAGAGCGTGCCGCTCGCCAGCGCGCCGGCCGCACCGGCCCCCTGCAGAAGGCCGAGAGCCGCGCCGCCAAGCCACACGCTACCCCCGCGCTCGACGACGAAGACCGGCAGATAGGTCGCCAGCGCCGCGACCAGGAACGCGCGTCCACCGATAACGAGCGCGATGGCCGCGAACAGGCGCACGAGCGGTGCCCAGGGCTCGCGCTCGCCATCCGCGACCTTCGGTCGCGGCGCGTGGCGTTCGAGATCCCGCGTCGCCCACAAGAGCGCGAGCGAGGTTGCGAACGCGAGCGGGAGCAGTGCCGTCAGCCCGATGGGCCCGAGCCAGGAGACGAGGCCGAGCGCGACGAAGGGCCCAGCCGTCCGCGCGCCCTCCCCCGCCACCATGAACAGCGACATCCCGAGCCCGAGGCGTCGCCCGCCGAGGCGTCCGAGGATGACGGGAGCCGGCACGTGCCACAGCGCCGAGCCGATGCCGGCCACGAGCAACATCAGCCCGAGCGACCAACGGCTGCCCGCAACGCCGATGAAACTCATCGCGACGGCGCTCAGGCTCGGCGCGAGCACGAGCATCACACGCTGGCCACGCCGATCCGCGATCACGCCGAGCAGAGGATTGGCGAGCGCGGGGACGCGCTGGAGGGCGGTCAGCACGCCCGCCTCGGCGAAGCTGATCCCAATTGTCTCCCGGATGATCGGGAGCAAGGGTGCGAAGAAGGCGGTGAAGACGTCGTGGGCGAAGTGTCCGAAGGCGATCACCGAGAGCCGCCATAGGCGGCCGCGGCGCGCCGCGGTGGCCGCCCTGTCGGGGCTCGGGCTCATCGGCGATTCCGTGGGTGAGACGTGAGCATGGGCGCCCCGCCCTTCTGGCGCCAGCGCGCGCGGCAGGCTCGTGGCATCATTAACCGGCTTACAGGAAGGGGTTTTCCAATGAGCTTCGATCCTCTCGGCCGCCGCCGCGGTGCCCTCGCTCCCCCCACGCACGTCCCTCGGGTCCCCGAGCTCGGCCCGGGCGAGCTCGCCCGCCGCCTCGCCGCCGGCGCGACGCCGCGCCTCCTCGACGTGCGGGAGCCCTGGGAGCGCGCCCAGGCGCGGATTCCGGGCAGCCACGGCATCCCGCTCGGAGAGCTGCCCCGCCGCATAGCCGAGCTGCGCGGCGAGGGAGAGATCGTCTGCATCTGCAAGGTAGGCGCGCGCTCCGCCATCGCGGCCGAGTATCTGCTCCGGGCCGGCGTCCAGGATGTCGCGAACCTCGCCGGGGGCGTTCTCGCCTGGGTACGCGAGGGACACGCCTATGTGTCCGGGCCCGAAGACCGTCCACCCAGAACCCCCTGCCACTGAAGCAGATTCGGCCATAAGGCCGTTTTGATGTATGATCTCCTGGCTTGGCGCGCTGATCAGTGCGCCACAAGTCTCTCCCTTCAGCCGCCAGGAGCAGTGTCATGGCCCGTATCGCAATCCGTCGAGAGGACAAGAACCGCTGGGAGCGCCGCGCGCCCCTCACCCCCGAGCACGTGCGTCAGCTCGTCGCTCAAGGGATCGAGGTCACCGTCCAGCCGTCCCCGATCCGGGTGTTCACCGATGCGGAGTACCAGCACGCGGGCGCAGCGATCCACGAGGACCTCTCCGAATGCCCGCTCGTCTTCGGCGTGAAGGAAGTGCCGATCGACGTCTACGACGCCGACACGAGCTACATGATCTTTTCCCACACCCACAAGGCGCAGGGCTACAACATGCCCATGCTCAAGCGGATCCTCGAGCAGCGCGTCACGTTGATCGACTACGAGATCGTCTGTAACGACGCGGGCCAGCGCTTGATCTTCTTCGGCCGCTACGCGGGCCTCGCCGGCATGATCAACACGCTGTGGTCGCTCGGCCGCCGCCTCGTGGCCGAGGGCACCCCGAATCCCTTCGACGAGATCAAGTGCGCCTACGAGTACAAGGACCTCGAGGAGGCCCGCGCGGCCGTCGCCCACGCCGGTGAGCGCATCACCTCCGAGGGCCTACCCGCCGAGCTCTCGCCCTTCGTCTGCGGCTTCTCCGGCTACGGCCGCGTCTCGATGGGCGCGCAGGAGATCTTCGACCTCCTGCCGCACCACGACGTCGACCCCGAGACGCTGCCCACGCTCGACGCGGGCGACGGCGCGCGCCACACCGTCTACAAGACCGTGTTCCGTGAAGAGCACATGTACCGGCGTGCCGATGGTGGCGAGTACAGCTTCGAGCACTTCGTCGCGAACCCGGAGAGCTACGCCCCGAACTTCGAGCGCTTCCTGCAGCACATGGACGTGCTTGTCCACGGCATCTACTGGGAAGAGCGCTTCCCGCGTCTGATCACGCGCGAGGCTCTCGCCGAAGCGTGGAAGGACGGCAAGAGCGCCCGCCTCAAGATCATCGGCGACATCACCTGTGACATCCGCGGCTCGATCGCCTGCACCGTCAAGCCCACCGAGTCCGACGACCCGGTCTACATCTACGACCCGAGCACCGACGACGCCGTCTCCGCCCATACCGGCCAAGGCCCGCTCGTGCTCGCCGTCGACAACCTCCCGTGTGAGCTACCGCGCGACGCCTCGGAGGAGTTCGGCCGGGCCCTCTTGCCCTTCGTCCCGGCGATGGCCCGCGCCCACGCGAGCGGCCAGGTAGAGCTCGACGCGCTGCCCGCGCCGATCCGCGGCGCGATCATCACGACGGGCGGCAAGCTGGTGCCGCCGCACGAGCACTTGGAAGCGCATCTGCCGCGGTAGTCGCGGCGGGCACGCTTCGGCGGGGTCGTCAGGAACCCGACCCCGCCCCGTGAAGGGTGCCCGAGCTCACTCGCCCCAGATGACGACGTTGTCACCAAAGAGAATGGGCTCGGTGATGAGCAGGCAGAAGTGCGTCGGCTCCTCAGCCTCGTCCATCGCGTAGATGATCTTGAGGCGATAGGAGCCGGCAGGAACCTGGAGTCGCCCTTTGCCTTCTCGAGCCCCTGGCTCTCCGTGGGCCGGCTTGGCCAAGGTCCACGCCGGGGTCGAGCCGCTGCCGACATGCCGGAAAAGCGCGAGCGGCGTCCTGCGATAGCCGAACTCTCGGTCCCAATCCACTTCCTCCACGCTGAGAAGCCGCGCCGAGGCCTCTGCTTCGTCTGCAGGGATCCACGTCATGTGTGCCTCGTACGGCTGGGGGATGAACACCGGCTGTCGACGCTCGATTCCTTGGAATGTGGCGAGGTTGAGGCACTGGCTGGCGTCCCTACAACTATCTCCTGAGAACTGCACTCCAAGGGGACACGAGTCGGGAGTGGGCTCCGCGCCCAGGCCAATCCCAAGGCAAGCTGCGAGAACGAGCGCGCCTGTCAGATACCGCAACCACGTCTTCATCAACGAGCTCCCTCGCGAACGAGCGCCGAACTCGCTCCTCTGCTTGGGCCGGCAGAGTTCGGTCCACATCCGCCCCTTGCGCTGCGTCATGGGTAGGGGAGTGCCTTACTCGGAGCGCGAAAGAAGAACCAGTACTTGTCGCTCGAGTACCCCTCGATCCCGACTATTGCTTTGAAATAGACGCCCCCATCCTCGCGTGTCAGGGCACGATACCGGTTGTCTGCGTCACGAACTCTCGGTTCCGCCGTCCGACGCTCCTGGGCAGCAGCCTCCAACAGCGCCTCGCAAAGGAGCCGTCTCGTGCCGAGCGCGTGAAGCAACTCGCATCTCGCGTCGAGCGCGCCACATTCGAGACTTTCAACACTCCCTTCCCACAGTTGAGTGAGTCGCAGCAAGACATGAGCATCGACCCTCGGCGCGAAGCCCCGGTCTCGAAGGTAATCTCTCAACTCCTCATCCATACATCCCTCTATCAGACGATTGCGACTCCTACCATCGCCGAATCTTGACCCGCCCTTCCGTCCAGCGACTACCTCGCTGTTACTGTCCGGCGGCAGTCTCCTGGAATGATCCATCCATTACCTCAAGACTGAATACACCGAAGCCTGGACCGGATTGCCCAGTCTACTCTTCCAAACTCACGCTCTCGTGAGGCCACTATCGCCGGCGCCGTTCTCGGGCCTTGGCCGATAGGAACGGCCCACCAATCCGTCCCCCACACTCCGGGGTCGCCATTGTCTGGCCAAGAACCTCTAATCGAGGCCCCGGGACACACCGAGCTCCCGGCGGCTCTCGCCGGGCTCATCCCAGTTCGAGTGCGGGCGCCGGTTCCTCACCAGCCAGCCCCAGAGCAGCTCGCGGTAGCGCACCGGGCGGTGGCCGACCTCGTCGTAGAAGGGCTCGAGGGCGCGGTTGAGCTGGCGCAGGCGGTAGAAGGGCACGCGCGGGAAGTAGTGGTGCTCGATGTGGTAGCTCGACCAGAGGAAGGCGATGTCCCAGAACCACGAGCGCGCCATACGGGTGCCCCACTTGGCCGGCTCGTCGGGGTCGATGAAGTAGTGCTGCCCGAGGCGATTGAGAGTGAAGGCCACCGGGAAGACGAAGAGGTAGGGGACGAGGTAGGCCTTGAACGCGATCCACGTCCCGGCGAAGCCCCAGATCGAGGCGAGGATCGCGAGCTGACCGACGACGGTGATCACGCGTTGGCGCGCGATCTTCCGGCGCAGCGCGACCGGGTAGGTCGCCGTCTCGCCCGCTGCGGCGCGGAAGTAGATCGGGATAAGCGCCGGCGTCATGTAGAGCAGCTTGACGAAGCGGCTGTTGCGCTTGGGCGAGAGGTGGTGGCGCTTCGGGTCGGCGATGGCATCGCCAAGGCCGGCGTGGTGGTCGAGGTGCCAGCGGGTGAACTGGCTGCGGGAGATGCCGCTCGGGAACGCGTACAGCCAACCGAGCGCGACGAGCCACGGCGAGCGCTTGCGCTTGAAAACCGCGTCGTGGACCACCTCGTGGAGCATCACGGTGAAGTTGAAGATCGTGAAGCCGAGCACGACCGAGCACGGCAGCCAGAGGTACCACGGCTCAAGGAGGATCGCGCCCGCGGCCCCGCCCCCGAGCAGAAGGAGCTGCCAGGCGAGGACTAGAAAGTGCAGGAGCGGGTTCGGCTGGTGAAGCGCACGCAGCACGTCTGCCGGGATCACCTCCCGGAGTCGGCGTCGCAGCTCGACGGTGGCGTCGGACCAGTGCTTCGAGTCGCTCACGAGAACCCTCCACCCGCTCTGGCCGGGCCCCCTTACAGTACGGGCCGAGGGAGGCAGACGCTAGGAGCCCGAGCGGTAGGAAGCTTCGCGGCCGAAACGACTCAGGTTAAGCCCCCTTTTCCGCGAATCCTCGTTACATGCTCCCGGCATGCGCCTCGGNNACCTGAGCCGTTTCTCCTCGCGGATTCCTACCGCTCGGACTCCTAGAAGCGCTCGATTGGGCAGCCTCCCTGGGCGTTCACGAACCCGCGTGCACGCTTACCGCGAAATGCTCTGTTTTTCTTTGCCGTTCTTAATGACAAGCGCGAACACACAACCCCCGCCATCCCGGTAGATTCCGCACGCAGGGCAGCTCTGCATCTGGGAGGGGGGCTGTCAACACGCGGTGCGGGTGCCTCGCCACGCACCCACGGAGGTACGGTTCAGGAGAGGAGAAGGGTCTCATGAGAGTCGTGCGATGTATCGTCGCCGCCCTACTCGTGGTGGGCGGCATGGCACTGCCGGTGCTGGCGGACACTCTGCCAGCGGGGTACCGGATCGAGCCCGTGGCACGGGGCCTCGACAATCCCCAAGCACTCGCGTTCGCTCCCGACGGACGCATCTTCGTCGGAGAGCGTCTCAGCGGCCAGGTCCGCGTCATCAAGAACGGCAAGTTGCTGGCCGCGCCGCTGCTCACGCTCGGTGTTGCCCAGGGCAGCGAGGAGGGCCTGCTCGGCCTCGCCACCCACCCGCACTTCGCAAGCAACGGTTACCTGTACGCCTACTACACCCAGAGCTCGCCGAAGACGAACCGCGTCGTCCGTTACACGATTCAAGGTGACAGCGCCAGCGCGCCCTTCGTGATTCTCGATGACATCGGCGCGGCCTCGAACGGCCAGGACAACGGCGGCGGCATGGCCTTCGACGCCGACGGCCTGCTCTACGTCGGTGTGGGCGCGATGGAGCTCGATGGTGACGCCCAGGCGATGAACTCGCTCGGCGGGAAGATCCTGCGCATCGCGGACGACGGCTCGGTGCCAGGGGACAACCCCCACATCGGCGAGCCCTACCCCTACAACTTGATCTTCGCCCGTGGCTTCAGGAACACGCGAGGCCTCGCCGTCCACTCCGGCCAGGGCACGCTCTACGCGGCGGACAACTACGACAGCGACGGTTCCTGCGACGAAACGAATGTCGTACGTGCCGGCGACGACTACGGCTGGGACACCGTCTCCTGCAGCGCGGGCGCCTACGTCGGCCCGCTGCATGCCATCAACCCCCAGATCGATGTCACCGGCGTGGCCTCGAACGCGGGAAACCGCTATCCCGGTTTCACCAACGACCTCTTCGTCGGCGGTCGCGGTGGCCAGGGGCAGATCCTGCGCGACGCCCTGAGCGGCGACCTGTTCGACACGCTCAGCAGCTCCAACGCGTTCTACGCGCCCGCGGAAGCCGTCTGCCCAACCACGATCACCGCCGTGGCCATGGGCCGGGACGGCTGGCTCTATGCTCTCTCCGCCGATGCCGACAGCGCGGAAGCCGGGCTCTACCGCGTCGTTCACGACACGGCGACTCCGCGTGAGGTCTCCGACGGTCCGCACATGGCCCTGACGATGGACAAGGCGAGCGGAGGCGGCCTCGACTTCCTGTGGGAAGACCTGAAGGACGGCGCGTGGCGTTGCACCGACGGGCACTGCCCGACGGGTGCACCCGCAGCGATGTACGCGCTCTGGCAGGGCGATCTCGCCGGGAGCTTCAACTACAACCACGCGATCGTCGCCGAGACCGATGGGAGCGACGAGGGCGACGCAGTCGTTGGGCACAACCTCGCGTCGATGCCCGACGGCAACAAGTACTTCCTCGTCAGCGCGCGCAACAACATGCTCGAGGGAAGCACCGGTACGGACAGCGCCGGCGCTGCGCGCCCGGCGAGCACGACGGACTACTGCGCCGCCATCGGGCACGGTTCGACCGAAGGCATGTGCGAGGACCCCTGGCCGCACCGTTACCCGAACCACAACGGAGAGATGGTCGACATCACCGACTATCGGGGGAAGATCATCCTCCTGGCGTTCGAAGCCTTTGAGTGAGGCGGCTGTCACGACGCGGCCAGTTTGGCCAACGCGCTGATGGACGACTACAAGGACCGGGGACTCGAGATCATTCACGTCGTCCGGAACGACGGGGATGGAGACGGCGACCGGGACGCGGACGACGCGGCCCTATGGCACCACGGCTGGGACCACGACAAAGACGGGACCATCGATGTCCTGAACATCACGGTCGTCATCGATATGGACGACGGCTTGTTCGACCGCTACACCCAGGATTGCTCCGAACACGGCGCAGCCTGCGATGTGCTCTGCAAGGTCACACCACAGGACCAAATCATCGACCGCGGCCAAGTCACGGTCGTCGACACCTGCTCCGTTCCGCCCGGTGGGAGCTACTGCACCGGGTGTGGATACGACGACAAGACCGTGCGCGAAGAGCTCGACGCACTCCTCCCGCCCGCCTGGTGCGGGGAAGCTCAACCGTGAGGTGAATTCACCTCACGCGTTTCTGTGAAGGCACGGAGGAGAGACCAGGACGGCCTCTCCTCCACCCCCAGGAGCCCGCTGCGCTCCAGTTGGGAACCGAGATGAGAATCAAGCCGACGAAGTTCCGCTGCATGATGCTCGCCCTTCTGTTCGCCATCGCCGGACCGATCCTCGCGGCCGAGACCGAGGACGGCGGCGCGAAGGACGCGCAGAGTGCCCCTGCCGAAGAGGACACGAGTCTCGAGTCCGCGCTCGAGGGCGCGACCGGAGTGCGTGTCCAGACGATGTGCACGAACTGCAACGTCGCTTCGGTGTCGATGTTCGGCCAGAGTGGCGAGTGTGTCCGCGTCTGGCAGGACGGCCTGCCCGTACTGGGCGGACTCGGGGCGATCTACCTGCTCTCCGTGATGCCGAGCCAGGGCATTGCGAAGACCGACATCGTGCGCGGCGCGGGGACGGTGCTCTCGGGCAGCGAGGCGGCCGTCGGCGCCGTCGTCATCGAAACCACGGATCCCAACGATCGCAGCGAGCCGGCACTGAACGTCTCCGCCGACTTCGGCGGGCTGAGCTGGCAGGGGCAGAAGCTCTTCGCCGCGGGCAAGGCCGGGCGTTGGTCTGGCCAGCTCGCGCTCACCCACGCCGAGTCCGACGGCAGCGACCCGAACGATGACGGCAACTTCGACATCGCCGCCTTCGACCGGGACACCTTCGGAGGCAGCGTCAGCTACGAGTTCTCTCCCCGCACCTCCCTGCGCGCCGACGCGGTGATCTACCGCGAGGACCAGGAAGGCAGCAAGGGCGGCTATCGCGGCTCGGCGAATCCCGTCACGCTCGGTGCGTTCTTCGCCGAGAACATCACGATCGATCGCGACGAGTTCGGCCTCGCTTTCAATCACGAGTTCGCGGACTTCTCGCGCTTCACTCTGCGCGCACGCACGTCGACGCGCGACCAGGACACCGCAGACAACTCCAAGGGCTACTACGAGCAGTACATGACGGTCGACGAAGAGTCGAAGCAGTTCGACGCGCGCTACGAACGCACGCTCGCCGATCGGCACGTCTTGACCCTCGGCGCCGCCTACAGCGAGTTCGAGATCGACGGCCACACTTCAAAGGCGACCGCGCTCAATCCCGACGGCCAGACGCTTCTCGACCGCCTCAAGCACAGCGCGATCTACGCCGAGATCGGCTGGACGCTCCCCAAGCGCTTCGACCTGACGACAGGTTTGCGTTGGGACCGCATCGACCACGAGGTCGACGACCCGCAGTTCGGCACGACGGTCGACACGACTCCCGACCTCGGCAGCAAGCTTCTGCCCCGCGTCCGGCTCGGCTGGAAGGCGACGAAGACGCTTGGGCTCAACCTCTCTGCCGGGATGGGGTTCGCGGCACCGCGCCCCGTGTTCGAGCGGGTTTGCTGCGGCGCCCTCGTGCTCAGCAACGCCGACGTGCCCGCCGAGGAGTCGTTCAACGTGCTTCTCGACGCCGACTGGGTGCCGAAGCGCTGGTTCCAGCTCAAGACCTCGCTCTTCAGGCGCGACGTCGACAACTACCACCAGAAGTACGTGTGGTTCGCCTTCCCGAACTACATCCCGAGCTACCAGATCGTCGCGTACGACAACGTCATCGTCGAAGGCGCAGAGCTCGCGATCGACTTCCGCCTGATGGACGACCGCCTGAACCTCGGGTTGAGTGCCACCCACGTCGAAGCGACCCACGACGACCCGCTCCAGATCCGTGTCGCCGGCGAACTGCTCACCGAGATCGAGCCCGGCGACGTGCCCTACATGCCCGAGGACACCGGTGCCGTCACGCTCGCCTGGAACGACAAGAAGCGTGGACTCGATATCCAGCTCCAGGCGCAGTACACCGGCTCCCAGCTCATCCAGCGCCTCGACAACTTCTTCGGCCCTGTCACGAACCTGGTCGAGACGCCGAGCTTCTGGATCTACAACGCGAACTTCAAGAAGTACATCTGGGGCAACCTCGCGATCTACGGCGGCGTCGACAACATCAGCGACGAGTACCAGGAGTGGCTCGACGATCCGCGATACGAGTACAACTGGGGCGCGCTGCGTGGCCGCTACGTCTACGGAGGACTCTCCTATGAGATGTAGGCTCGCGGCCGCTCTGCTGGCTCTGCTGCTCGCCACCTCCTTCGCGCTCGGCACGACGGGGCCGGCGTGGAAGGATGGCTACGGCGCCCTGCTCGACGCCGCCAAGGCCGAGCAGAAGATGATCCTCATCGACTTCTACACCTCCTGGTGCCAGTACTGCGCCCAGCTCGACGCCGAGTCCTTCGGCGATCCGGAGATCGCCGCGATCGTCAACGAGGAGTTCGTCGCAGCGAAACTCGACGCGGAGGTTCAGAAGGCCGCCGCCGCGCGCTACCGCCCGGTCGGCTTCCCCACCATCGTCTTCGCCACGCCCGGCGGCGAGGAGATCCTGCGCTTCTCCGGCTATCGCACGAAGGAGCAGGTAAGGACGATCCTCGAGCAGGTGCGGAAGGTCGGCCCGGCGGTGATCGCGCTCTACGCGCGCCTCGATGCGAACAAGAAAGACGCCGGGGCTCTTCTCGAGCTCGGTGAGCACTACGTCGAGCTCGGGTTGAGCGGCAAGGCGCAGGGTTTCTTGAAGCGCGCCGCGAAGTACGGCGACGACGCGACCCGGCGCCGCGCGCTGCACCTGACGGCCGAGGCGCTGCTCTACGACGACGAGTTCAAGCGCTGCTGCAAGACGCTCGACAAGCTGATCGCAGAGGATGGCGACAGCGCCGCGACGCCGCGGTACATGCTCACGCTCGAGGAGGCCTACACCGCTTGGGAGAAGCCGGAGAAGGCGGCGGCGGTGAAGGTGGAGCGGGAGACGCGTTTTCCGCGTTTCGATCCGGGGGGAGCCGATTCCTGAGGATTCGCACCGCTATGATTGGGTGTGATGACGCCGGCGCTTTGCGCCGGCGTTTTTTTCCGCTGAGCTCGCGGGTCGGTTTGCGAACGGCGCTTGGAAACTTGCGCTCCTCTCAGCAGCGGGGACGGTCACCCTCTCGATGGTCTCCTGCCCGTTTCGTCTTTGCCTGGTGACCGTCCCAGGTCGCGGGGCTCGTTTCCTGCCGGGGACAGTCAACCTTGATGAGTCAGAACCGAAACCTCAGTGCGGCGGTTCCTTGGTGCGGAGGGCGTCGTACCCCGCCGTTTCGCGCTCCGAGTCTTAGCCCACAAGTTGTGGGGTTTCGGCGAGCCATCGGACCACGCCGAGAACAGCTGGTCTCCCAACTCACGCTGCTTGCCTTCGGACTCCCCTGACTGCCGTTTCTGACTCATCAAGGTCAACCGCTCGCTACTGCGCCATCACGTATCGGGCAAGGCGGTTGACAGTCCCCTCACCCCCGTCCCCTCTCTGGCGTCCCCTCTTCGCGACCTGTTGGCTGCTTCCTGGTTTGGCGAGTGAACCCTGGTCAGAGCATTGCCCCCTATTCCCCTATTTATGGACTTGTGGTTTAAAACTATTTCACGAACATCCATCGAGCCTGACATCTCCTCGCCGTAGCTTCGTGGTACTCGCTTGAGAGAGGGGAGTTTTAGGAGAGCAGGCATGAGGGTTTTACGATGTATCGTCGCCGCCCTGATCGTCGTGGGCGGCATGGCACTGCCAGTGTTGGCAGACACACTCCCCGAAGGGTATCGGATCGAGCCGGTCGCACGCGGCCTCGCCGATCCGCAAGCGCTCGCGTTTGCACCCGACGGACGCATCTTCGTCGGCGAGCGACTCAGCGGTGAGGTGCGTGTGGTCAAAAGCGGGAAGTTGCTGACTACGCCACTCCTTACGCTCAGCGTGGCCCAGGGTAGCGAAGAGGGCCTGCTCGGCCTCGCCACCCACCCCGACTTCGCGCGAAACGGCTATCTCTACGCGTACTACACCCAGGCCTCGCCGAAGACGAACCGCATCGTCCGCTACACGGTCGTTGGCAACAGCGTCGGCGCGCCCTTCGTCGTCCTCGACGACATCGGCGCCGCTTCGAACGGCCAGGACAACGGCGGCGGTATGGCCTTCGATGCCGACGGCATGCTCTACGTCGGCGTTGGCGTGATGGAGCTCGACGGCGACGCCCAGGCCATGAACGCGCTCGGCGGCAAGATCCTGCGCATCGCCGACGACGGCTCGGTGCCGGGCGACAACCCGCACATCGGCGAGCCCTACCCCTACAACCTGATTTTCGCCCGCGGCCTGAGGAACACACGCGGCCTCGCCGTCCACTCCGGGCAGGGCACGCTCTACGCCGCGGACAACTACGATGGCGACGGGAGCTGCGACGAGATCAACGTCGTGCGCTCCGGCGAAGACTACGGCTGGGACACGGTCTCCTGCAGCGCGGGCGCCTTCGTGGGCCCGCTCCACGCGATCGACCCCCAGATCGACGTCACCGGCGTCGCGTCGAACGCCGGGAACCGCTATCCCGGCTTCGCCAACAATCTCTTCGTCGGTGGACGTGGCGGCCAGGGGCAGATCCTGCGTGACGCGCTCAGCGGCGATCTCTTCGACACGCTCAGCAGCTCGGCCGCGTTCTACGCGCCGGCGGAAGCGGCTTGCCCCACGACGATCACCGCCGTGGCGATGGGCAAGGACGGCTGGCTCTACGCCCTCTCCGCGGACGCCGACGCGGCCGACGCAGGGCTCTACCGCATCGTCTACGGGACGGGCGCTCCGCGCGAAGTCTCGGACGGCCCCCACCTCGCCCTGAAGCTCACGAAGGGCGCGAGCAATCTCGGGTTCACCTGGGAAGACCTCAAGGACGGCGCGTGGCGCTGCACCGACGGGCACTGCCCCTCGGGCGCCCCCGCCGCGAAGTACGCGCTCTGGCAGGGCGAGCTCGCCCAGAGCTTCAGCTACAACCACGCGATCATTGCCGAGACGGACGGCAGCGACGAGGGCGATGCCGTCGTCGGCCACAGCCTCGCGTCGATGCCCGACGGCAACCGCTACTTCCTCGTCAGCGCGCGCAACATCTTGCTCGAGGGCAGCACGGGCACGGACAGTGCCGGAACGGCGCGCCCGGCGGGCACGACGGACTACTGCGCGAACGTCGGACACGGACCGACGCTCGGCCGGTGCGACAACGGCTGGGCCCACGACTATCCGGACCACGAGAACGTGCCGCGGAACATCACCGACTATCGCGGGAAGATGATTCTGCTCTCTCTCGTGGGCGCGTCCTGAGCGGGCTGCAACGTTGCGGCCAGTTCGGCCAACGCACTCTACGAAGACTACAAGAACCGCGGCCTGATGATCATTCAGGTCCTGACCACCGACATGGACGGCGACGGCGACAAGGACGCCGCTGACGCCGCAATCTGGCACGACAGCACCGACCACGACGGAGACGGAGACATCGATCCGCTCATCGTGCCGGTCATCGCCGACACCGACGGGCAGCTTTACGACCGCTATCTCCCAGACTGCACGGGAGGTGGTTTCCTTTGCGTCCTCACCTGCCACGGAGTCCCGCAGGTGCAGTTCATCGACCGGGGCATGGTCACCGTGATCGACACCTGCCGCGTCGAAGAGGGCGGCAACACCTGCCCCGCCAACGCCTGCGCGTACGACGACGTCGCTGTGAGGCAGCACCTCGACGCGCTACTCCCGCCGGCGTGGTGCGGCACCGCTCAGCCGTGAGGATCGGCTGAGCCGCAGGACCTGATCCAAAAGGGTGGGGCGGCTGGGAGAGCCGCCCCGCCCACCCGGTGCCATTCTTGGCAAGTGCGGGGAGCCTTCCGGCAACGGGTCACAGTCTTCTACCTAATCGTTCAGCCGGGCCCTTGGCCTCTATGAGGAGGCCGTCGAGCGCCGACGTCTTCGTCCATTGCCATTGAGATGACCACGCCAGGCACGGAGCGTCCCCGGCGTGCGGCTCTTGACCTTCGTTTGACAATCCCGCTAGGCGTCCGGCAACGACTCCAACGTCTCGACCGCGCTGCGGATGTGCGGGATCACAATCGAGCCCCCGACGACGAGCGCGACGTTGAAGACCTCTTGAAGCTCCGCGTCAGTGACGCCGAGGCGCCGGCACTGGACCAAGTGGTAGTCGATGCAGTCCGTGCAGCGCAGGACGAGCGAGGCGACCAGGCCGAGCATCTCCTTGGTCCGCGCATCGACGGCTCCGTCCTCGTAAGCCTTGGTGTCGAGGTTGAAGAAACGCTTGATGCCGAGGTGCCCGCCCTCGAGGATCTTGTCGTTGAGGCGCTGCCGCCGCTCGGTGTACGCGTCGAGGTCGAAGGACCGCTCGTCACTCATGCCGTGTCTCCTACCCCGCCGCCTAAACCCGGGGCGAACCCATGATAGGGTGTCCCGGAGCTGACTCGCCGTCGCATTGGCGCTGAAGTTTCGACCTCTCACGCTTGACGTTCGAGTTCGCACGGCTTAGGAAGAGGTAGGTAGACGAGTGCCGGCTTGGGAACCGACACGGAGGAGGTCCGTCCAATGATCACGCGTTCACTCTCTGGGGCCAGCGCCCGGCGTTTCGTTGTCGCCACGCTCGCCCTGCTGCTCATCGTTCTCGCCACCGTCCCTGCCAGCTTGGCCGAGAGTGGCAAGGTCCGCATCGCCGTCGTCGACTTCAACACCGACGCGATCCGCCACGGCTGGCGCTGGAACTGGAGCCACCAGAATCTCGCCCGCGCCGCCTCGGACAATCTCGCGACGCAGCTCGTCAAGACCGGTCAGTTCCGCGTCATCGAGCGCCAGCAGCTCGACCTGGTCCTGCAGGAGCAGAACCTCGGCGAATCCGGCCGCCTCGACCCGACGACCGCCGCGCGGATCGGCAAGATCCTCGGCGTGCAGCTCGTCGTCATCGGCTCGGTCACCGAGTTCGGCATGGACGAGAAGAAGGCCAAGATCCCGCAGATCGGCCGCTGGAAGTGGGGCCGCGGCGTCGGCGGCAAGATGGTCACCGGTCACTGCGCGCTGACTGCGCGCCTCGTCGACACGACGACGGCCGAGATCCTCGCCGTCGGTGAAGCGAACGGCAAGCATCGCTTCGGCAGCGGCGAGTTCGCCGGCGCGAGCCTCGGCACCACCTACGACAGCGGCGCCATCTCCAAGGTGCTCGCCGAAGCCGTGACCAAGCTCGCGGCCGACCTCTCGGCCGGCGCAGTCGGCATCGAGGCCTCCACCGTGCGCGGCGGCGTCACCGGCAAGATCGCCAAGGTCTCCGGCGACAAGGTCTACGTCAACGTCGGCGGCGCGAGCGGCGTCAAGGTCGGCGACCGCTTCCAGGTGACCGACCTCGGCGAAGCGATCATCGACCCCGACACCGGCGAGAACCTCGGCGGTGAGGAGACGGTGATCGGCGAGATCGAGATCACGAAGATCCTCAACGAGAAGCTCTCGATCGGCCGCGTCGTCTCCGGCGCCGGCTTCGCCGCGGGCAACCGCGTGCGGATGAAGTAGCCGGATCGCATCACAGATGAGACAGTGACGGGCCGGGTCGCACCCGGCCCGTTTTCTTTGCGAAGGAGAGTGCAGATGCCGAGCGACGACCAGCTCCGAGGCCGCTACGAGCGCATCGGAGCGCAGCTCATCGAGCTCTACGCGAAGTACGAGATCCCGCTCGACGCCGAGGCCCGGCTGGCGACGGCCGTCGCGCTCCTCCATCACAAGATGCCCCACTACTTCTGGACGGGGTACTACCGCTTGCTCGGCGAGGATCTCGTCGTCGGGCCGTACCAGGGGCCGCTCGCCTGCGCGGTGCTCGCACGCGGCAAGGGCGTGTGCTGGGCCGCGGTGCAGCGCGGGGAGAGCGTGCTCGTCCCCGACGTCCACGCGTTCCCGGGGCACATCGCCTGCGACGCGCGCTCGGCGAGCGAGGTCGTCGTCCCCGTGCGCGACGCCGCCGGACGCATCACGGGCGTCATCGACGTCGACTCGAGCGAGAAGGACGCGTTCGGCGCGGTCGACGTGGCCGGCCTCGAGGCGATCGCCGCGAGGATCCACAACGATTAGCGAGAGCCACACTCGATAACGGATCGGTTAAACCCCCTCGGGTTATAGTGTTTTTCGCCGGGTGGCATCCTTCGCCGCGGCACCGGAGGGGAGTTTCATGGAGACCGGAATCGTCGAACTCGACGCCGACCACCCTGGATTCAACGACGAAGAGTACAGGCGGCGGCGCAACGAGATCGCCCAGCGTGCGCTCGCCCACAAGGCCGGAGAGTCGCCGCCAACCATCGAGTACACGAAGACGGAGAACGCCACCTGGGCGGCCGTCTACGAGGGCCTGAGCCGGCTCTACCCCACCCACGCGTGCCGCGAGTACAACGCGGCAGTCGCCGACATCGGCTTCGCGCCGGATCGCGCGCCGCAGCTCGCCGAGATCGACGAGTACCTCCGCGCGAAGACCGGCTTTCGCATCCAGCCCGTCGCCGGGCTCGTCGAGAGCCGGGACTTCCTCGCGACGCTCAGCCGCCGCATCTTCCCCGCGACGGCCTACATCAGGCACCACAGCGTCCCGCACTACACCCCCGAGCCCGACATCTGCCACGAGATCCTCGGCCACGTGCCGCTGCTCGCGGTCCCGGAGTACGCGGACCTGATGCAGATGATCGGCGAGGGCTCGATCGGCGCGACCGACGAGCAGATCGTCGAGTTCGGCCGGCTCTACTGGTACACGATCGAGTTCGGCCTCGTGCGCCAGGAGGGCGAGCTCAAGGCCTACGGTGCGGGGCTGCTCTCGAGCCCCGGGGAGCTCGAACACGCGATCGCCGGCAAACCCGAGATCCGCCGTTTCGACCCCAACGAGGCCCGCACGATCGAGAACCCGATCACGACCTACCAGCCTCTCCTCTGGGAGGTCTGCTCGCTCAAGGAGGCGTTCTTCCTCGTCGCCGCCTTCATCGAGCGCATCAAACACGGTTGAGCGCCGAGCGCGCGCCGTGTGTAGGTCCAAGGCGGGGCGCCCGGCGCTCCGCGTCCGCGGCGAGAAGGCCGCGTGGAGGCCCGCATGATTCACCGTCTCGCAAGGGGTGAGCTGCCCCGCAAGCCCCATACCGTCTTCGAGCCCGGCGGCGAGCTCGCTTTCGAGCACTGCTTCACCCGCCAGGGCTTCGACGGCACCTTCACGATCATGTACCACGCGAAGCCGCCGCACTGGGTCGAGGCCGAGGAGGCGCTCGGACCGCACCCGGGACTCGGGACGCCGATCGAGGACCGGACGCCGCTGCGCCGGCACTTCCTCGGCGGCAAGGTGCCCGCGGGCGGGAGCCAGTTCATGGCGCGCAAGCGCGTCCTGGTCAACCCCGACATCGACGCGTGGCTCGTCCACCCCGACCGCGACGACGAGACCCTGGTCGCGAACGGCGACGCGGACGAGCTGTTCTTCGTCGACAAGGGCTCCGGCTGGGTCGACACCCCGCTCGGCACCCTGCGCTTCGAGACCCAGGACTACGTCTACATCCCGCGCACGCTGCCGTACCGCTTCCGCCTCGACGGCCCGTGCACCTTCTTCATCAGCGAGGCCAAGAGCTACCTCGACGTGCCGAGCCAGTTCCGCACGGCCGCCGGTCAGCTCCGCATGGACGCACCGTATACCCACCGCGACTTCCGCGAGCCGGAGTGGCCGGAGGGTGGACCGACGACGCTCGGCGCACCCCGCCGCATCGTGATCAAGCGCCGCGACCACCTGACGGCGATGGACATGAAGCACGACCCCTTCGACGTCGTCGGCTGGGACGGGACGATGTGGCCGTTTGCGTTCGCGATCCGCGACTTCCAGCCGAAGACGAGCTCGGTGCATCTGCCGCCGACGATCCACATGACCTTCGCGGGCGGCGGCTTCATCGTCTGCTCGTTCGTGCCGCGCGTCGTCGACTTCCACGAGCGCGCGATCCCCTGCCCCTATCCTCACTCCTCCGTCGACTGCGACGAGATCCTCTACTACGTCGAGGGCAACTTCA
>NPIF01000673.1_pt2 | contig 37399 bp, 34 predicted proteins | sample 8637461 | NCBI WGS metagenome assembly NPIF01 (sample SAMN07420641, study PRJNA396082) | bioreactor metagenome | isolation source: sample BR12 brine-fed electro-methanogenic bioreactor BR | place: Japan: Kochi | collected 2016-12-09
CAAGGCAGCCAAAGTAAACCCGCGCTGCTTCGCCTTCGAGCCCCCGCATAAATTCAATATCCGTGGCGGGTTGCAGGCGTTCAACGGAACGCCCCAGTAAACCAACGGCGGTCTGCAGGGCGGTAACGTCCTCAGCATTTTTTGATTCGCGTTGCGCACGCAACAAAACCTGCCGCGTGTTTTGAACCTTAGCGGCAATCATATTGCGCACCACCGGCAGCTGCTGCTGGAAATCCTCGATGGCGAGATGTTGCTGATGACGCAGCAACACGTTGCCGCCGACCTTGCCGATCATGCGGCAGCGATAGCGCCCGTTACGATCAAGCAGCACCACGCTGCGTCCGTCATCGGCGCATTTATGCAGCAAAAAAGGCGAGGTCATGACATTGCCGAACAGCACCAGTCCGCTCAGATGATGCAACGGCACCTGCAGCCTTGTTGCCCCATCAAACTTGACCTTGAGCGTCTCGTTTTCCAAATGCAGATAGCTCCCCTCGGTCATGACGAACAGCGTATTCAGCAGCTGCTTCATGACTTTTTCCGGGTCAGGCGTTTGCGGCTTTCCGGTTCGGTCAGATAATTTTCGGGTGTCACGACCTTATCACCGGTTTCGATATCCAGCTTCTCCCGTTTCAGTCCGTGACAATTTGTCACGACCTCACTTCCTTCGGCTTTGAGCCGCTGCTTCAATTTACGCCAGTAGGCTCCGGCATCTGGCCTCGCCGTCAGGACACCGCAAACATCCACCACTGAGAACCACCATTCTCCTTTGTGTAGAATCCTGCGAATTTCTTTGTCCTGAAACACCACCAGCTTTGATTCCATCATTCACCTCCTTCGATAGTGAATAAATTTTGCATTGCTTTGCGACTGCGTTGCGGCTCTCCAATGACCTGGGGCAGACAGGATTCCCGCAATGAGCAACCATCACAACGCTTGTCGTTAACCGGTGACGGCATCCTCCCCGACTCCAGCAGTTCACCAACCAGCTTGGCGACCTTGGCCACTTCTTCGCACATGGCTTCGGTAAAAACTATCTCGCGGCGCAACCGCGAACCATGCCAATAAAGCGCACCCTTTTCAACCGGGACACTAAACATCTCTTCAAGGCAAAGCGCCTGTGCGCAGAGCTGAATGAAGTCATTGCCATGTTCCTTATGACGACCAGATTTGTACTCAACAGGGTAGGGAATGTCCGCGTGAAACTCAACGAGATCAGCCTTGCCGACCAAATTCAAGCGCGTAGACCAGATCGGTAAAGCCCGTTCGTATTTAACCCCTGCCAAGTCTTGTGAGGATACTTCATCCACACGCTCATGAATGTCATTGCCGCGCATGGTATGGATGTTTTCACTCCAAACTTGTTCAACGTGAACCAATGCGCAACGTCTCGGACAATAGAGGAAATGGTTGAGTGCGGAGACCATGATTGGATTCAAATCGTCCATTGGACCCTCTTTAAATGCAGCAGTTCTCTGCGAAATTGGCCAATATTAAAACACCAGCCATGTAACCGAGAAAATCGTCGTAAGCCAAATTCCAGGCATAAAGGTCATCAAACCGTCCAATGGGGGAAACTCCGTAGCCCATCGCTTTTGATGTGTAAATCGCTACGGACTTCTGCTGGATCTCTCTGAAATCGGTTTTTTCATGGTTCGCAATGCGCCTGCATAAATCATCATCCACTATAGCTGTCAGTGTATTTGAATCAATAATTCTGAATTGCCGATTTACTTCAGGGAATTTTCTTTTCGCCTCGTCTTTCACAATCGGGTCATCTTGACAGCTGCCTTGATTTTTATTACGTACTTCCCGGCGCATCGCCTCTCTGCAAAATTCTGGTGCAATCTTCTGTTCACGAGCCATGTCCATTAACACCTGAATGGATATTTTGAATGCCGGGTGTTCTTTGAGCAGGTCACCGGGCTTAATTCTAAATCCCCACAATCCCGAAGTGCCGAATTCACCAGACCTGTTGGCACGGCCAGCGGTCTGGATAGTGCTAACCACGCTGCATAATTCACGAGCCGCAGTGCGGAAGGAAAAATCCACACCAGCTTCAACACATGATGTCGCAACAAGCGTCCAATCGTTATCAGTGTGGTCCATCAGCCGCTTTTTCACCCGTTCAATAGTCATTTTGCGATGAATCGGCGCGAGTGCCGTAGAAAGATGCTCGACATTTAAACGACCTTGACGCTGGGCCAGTTCCTGAGCTATGGCAGCGGCAGAATGTACCGTGTTGAGGATCACAAGGCGTGGGCCAGATAATGTCGCTATCCAATCACACAGGTCATCCAGCGCAAGTGCTTCCTCTTTGAATTGGTAAGTAATTCGCTGTCGTTCGGCCTTGAAGGACAATTCACCAACTTCGCTTGCAACCAGTTCTGGTAATGGTGCCGGGTTATTCGAAAACTCTGGAAGCTCCCAAAATTTGGTTAACGATCCGGATGCCATGACGATGTAACACCCCCAGTCGTTCACCAACTCCTGAAGCCATTTCCATGCTTGCGGCCACAGATGCGCCGGAAGCGCGGCGTGGGCTTCATCGATAAAAATAGCAGAACCGGCAATTTGGTGAAGCTTGCGTAAAGACGATGGTCGGTTACTTGCCAAGGTTTCAAAAAATTGCACAGCGGTCGTGACCGTGACTGGGGCATTCCACAAAAAAGAAAACGCTCGGTTTTCTTCTTCCTCGAATTCAGCTTTGTGATGATGGGCGGCGATAGTTCTTTCTGGCTGCTCGCCATCCAACAGCAACGCATTTCGATACACCTCGACCGATTGATCAATGATGTTGGTAAAAGGCAATACGACAAAGACTCGGCGTAGCCCGCGTTGAGCGGCGGCGTTGAGCAAGTGGGCCATGACTGCGGTGGTCTTGCCGGTGCCGACCGGACTGTCGCAGGCGATCAGGCCATTTTCTGCGGGTTGGGCTGCGCGGCAGGCCCGGTAGACCTGCCGCCGCAATTCGTTACGTTCACTCTTTCCCTTTTCAGCCGTTGCAAGTTTGGCCACATATCGGTCAAGCGCTACGAGCCGTCTCCCCGGTTGCAGTTGAACTTCTCNNTCTCCTTCCGGGACCACATTGCCGCAATGCCGGGCACTGTCCGTATGATCGGCGTCAACCAGACAGGACAGTGCAATGCGCATGAAAAGCGGAGAATTTGACCCTTTGGTAGCGATTGACGAGATATCCGTTTTGTCGAACAGGAAAGAATGGGTTTTAAGGTAATGGTGTAACTGCTCTTTTGTTCGCTCAATTGCCGAAAGTTCACGAAGCACCTTACCCGGACCTTTTACTTCCTCCTCGGCAAATGAGGGCAAGCCTGAATGATGGGAATAGATCGACAAGGCCGCCAAACTATTTGCCTTGAATTTGACGCCGGTCAGCAGATGAGCCGCGCCAGCGTCCCAATGCTTTACAGGCAAGGTCCCTTTGTCACTGGTTCGCAACACCTTCTGATTTCCATCGTCCAGTTTGCCGAGATCATGGTATGCGGCGGCATACCCCACCACCTCCCGCAAAAGCGGACCATCGGCAGAATATGCCGCAGCCTTTTCTGAAAAATCGGTGGCCATTCTCATGACTTCCGAGACATGCTGTTTGTATGTCTGCGCCGGAATCCCTTTTTCAGGTTTGGGGCTACGGGCAAGATATTCGTTCATTCAGAACTCCATCAGGTCTTTCAGCGGCGCAATTTTGGCCTGTAGCTCGGTAGGTAGGGTTGCCGGGATGTCATAATCTTTTCTGCTGATTGAGGCACTTTCCGACATTTCCCGCTTGAAGGGGGTCAGAGCGTCGATGAGTTTGAAATCAGAACAAGAGCCAATAGGTGACTTGTGCTCCATATACCAAGCGTTCAAAATCTCCACGTTTGGCCGCACATAAGAACGAGTATGGGCATACGCATGAGGAATTAGAGCCAACAGCAACTCGATGTCTTTTGCTGTACACCCTGATTTATGTGCTGCGCTGGGATTCACGAAGAACGGCATGCAGTAGATGCCATGTTGAACAATACGGTAAGCCATCGGTGCCATGCCGCGATCCTTGTCGCCCTCTACTCCCGCCTTGTTGGTATTGGTATGGCGCTCGATGATGATTGGCGCAATCGAAAGCCCCATACCAAATTGTACAACGCCGGTTTTGATGGTATTGGCCGCCCCTTCTTCAAGAAACGTATTACCAAAGATCCGGGCATCCCAATATTTTTGTTTAAAAATATTGCCGTTATCTTTTAACTCCTCCTTGATTTTCACTCGGTCACGCCCACGCGATTCAAGGACATTAAAATCCCCATCTGCAAGATTTAAGCGTTTCTTGAGTTCCGCCCAGACAGGCCCATCCTTGTCTTCGACAAGGTCGCGCAGTTTGCGTTTAAATGATACCGGTGAAATTTCTCCAAGACCATCTGGGCGCTGACGCGGATCACTCTCGCGATCCGGGTCACCGTTGGGATTGGAGTTGATTGCCTCGATGACAAGCAGACCCGTTGCACGCATAATCTTGTTAGATTCGTTGGTCATTTTATTTCTCCTTTTCCTTTATGTGGCGGTTTAATTTTTTTCCGACTCAATGCGGGCAAGATACCCGAGCAACATCTGTGCTTTATCTGCATCACTGGATCGTTGCGGCATAGTGGTGTCCTTTAACTGCTCTGAAACCTCTCCAAGCTGTTTAAGAAAGGTTTTCACCAAACCAATCCGGTCACCCTCTTTTAAAGTTCGTGCCCATGCCTGATAAGGCAGAACTCGCTGAGACAACATTGAAAGGGCCTTTTCTGGCGTTTCAAGCGCCGTCGTCATGAGTGCGTTGCCCACCAGTTGCGGAGGGACCGAACCTTTACGAACCCCTTTGCAGTATTCGAGGTGCAGGCTGTCTGCAAGGTTCAGAAACCTTCCGACCAAAAATGCCGGGGATGTCATAATTTCTCCTTTCATTTGTCCGAGTTTGTACAGAAGTAAGCCGAGAATCGACGGTAACAAGAGGGATTGCTTCGAATACTTTTTGTCGGTTTTAAGGACCTGTCCCAGTACCTGTGCCTGTCCAAGGGCTAGCAGTAATGTTGAACTGTTGCGTACCAACGTACCAAGCGCTCTGGCCGCGGTCTGTCGCAACTCAAAACTTTCTCCGAGCAGTAGGCATAATGCGTCGTTGACGGAAAATCCGTGTACCCCTTCCGCATGGCTTCCCTGGCGCATCCAGGCAGTGTTCAGACACCAAACAACTTCTATGGGAAAAGGGACCAGAGGTTTACTCCATACCGCCTTATCACCCTTTTTTTTGCCAAAACATCGCACCTCAATAGGTGGCAAGTTGTGGCATCCATCCTGCCAGCTTTGGGCGGATTGAATAACGTGATCGGCAGAAAAACGACTGCTGGTCAGAACCTTGGTACGAGCTTTATCCATCTTGGCAAGCACGAATACTCGGATCTCACAATCAATGGTTTCCTTCGTCCCACCACGCAAGGCAGCGGTTACCTTTTCCGAAAGCGCAGCAAATCGCTCATCGTTAGCTTCAGTATCATCGTCTTCAACATCCCCCATCATCCCGGCCAGATCAGGCAAGTCTTCTGGCATTATCGATGGATAGGCGAACAACAACATCGACTTTTCCATACGGCGCGAGAGGTCACACCAGGTTTTGCCCTTGCGCTTTTCGCTTCCCAGCCATTCCAAGGCACCTTTCATCCCCTTGCGCGCATCATCACCGGCGGGGAACGAGTGAAAATCAATCATGCCGTAACGGGTCTGACAGGGAGATTCCTGATTCATGGCACGAAGAATTACTTTGCCAAGGGCATTCTTGAACCCGACTGGTGGAAACTTGCCGTCACGTCCCGTTGCGTTACAACCGAAGGCATCAAGGTCCGAACGGCTGGCTTGCCTTGTTGCCCCAAGGAATTGCTGATTCATCCAGCGTTGCACGACCTGATGGTTGGCCGGATATTCAAAAATATTCTGGCCATCCAGTTCAAGAATGATCTGAAAATTCGTCGGAGTTTTTCCGCTGTAGTAGAACAGGACATCGATCAAATTCGTGTTTGGTTCATCGATAATTTTCTGTTTAAGCACGCAAGCAAGCTGCTCTTTGAACGTGGTTGCTTTTACCTGCTTTGTCCTGGAAATCAGTTGAGAGATCGCTTTGCAGTTATCCGGTGCGTCGTTGAGAAGATCGGAAAAGTCGGCGATGGGCTTGGTCACACAATCGGTCAATTTTTCGATAAACGGCTGTTTATTGATCCCTTTCTTGTTGGTGACCTCTTCCTCCCAAAGAGCTTCACAGGCATTGACGATTGACTTAATCTCTTCAGCGCTTACGGCAACACCTTTATCGATACACTTTTTCAAGCCCTTGATCTGCTCTTGTGCCTCTATGGATGCGGCTTTAAAGATCGGTGGCATATTGAAGGCGGGAAAAGAAACTCCATTTGCTTTTTCCCACTTCCTGTACTTTTGAGCTTGCTCGGATGGCACCGGCTTAACACCAGCGACATCTCCTTGCTCGTCAAGATAAACCCAGTAGGTCAGATATTTACGGCAAGACCTGAAATTGGGGTGTAGGTCTTCGATATCTATTCCCGTCTTCTCAAGACAAAGAGCCAGCTCACGGAGTTCATTCAGCATAGCGAAGCCCCCCGTTTTCTACCCTCACATCATGCTTAAAAACCGGAGCCGGTTGTTTCGTCCCCGACGGTTCAAACACCGAATAGAGAAAACTTGGCAGGACAAGAGAAATATCTCCCTGCACCCGTGTTCCTTCGCGGAACGGACCAATGTAATCTGGAACGAACTCACGCCAGCCGAGACATGGCGTGTCGTGCCACTGCCCTTTCTCCAGCCGACGATTAAACATGTCCTGACAGGCATGAATTGCGTTCAGTCTTTTACTGGCCTGTATTCGTGCCTTGTCGGAGAGTGGCCCGATGTATCGCGCCGGTCTGACTTCGGCATAAAGGCGGTAACAGACATTGATGAGCACCGTTGCCAGTAACTGGTAACTGCCATTCGGCATGACGGCCGACTTTCGGAGCGGCCCTCCGTAATTGGTGGCGTAGTTGTGGAAGATCACCGGCGCACAGATTTCTACCCTCGTTGGCATTATCTCCACCGTTTCGATCCTGACCACCGACTCGAACAGCCCTTTTGCCGCCGAGAACGTCGGCAATGGATAACTGACCGGCGAATCGCCTGTGTCTGGACGCGTCCACATAGCCGTTGGACCAGATACTTCCATTTGTATGGAATAAGTTTTCATCCCGCCTCCTCATCAGAAAGAATTGACTGTTGCGTAAACAAAGCAGGGTCCCTTCCCTCGGAACCTATCCAACTCTCGATACGGCCCACCGCAATTTCGTTTCCTCACACGCGCCGGTTGATGTTCCTCAACATCATCGCAGCGGGGCTCCAGCACTGGGCTGAAATTCCTCCGCAACATGCCGCCCCTGTTACCCCGGAAGATCCCATTGACCGCTTCCGTTTTCAAAGTCAATGGGCACCGGCCTTCCCCATACGTCCACTAGGTCGGCACCTTCAGATTAATTAACGGGCTACGTGCAGGTTCACTTGCGTTACGGCCTGCTGCTTTGCCAATTGGGAACTTACGACCCCTGATTATTCAGACACCGCTCCCCGGACGGGACTTAAACCCGTGTGATTCTAGACTTTTACTGCGTACGGACGTTTTTAAAACATTCATTAACCACAAAGGACTGTCCCCAGTACCTACCCGCCGATGAAAGGCCTGTCGTCTCTTTGTCCACTACCACCCAGCTTTCGTCCAGCGCCACCTTATCGTTCTTTCGTGACAAAATATGTCTCACCATCTACACAACACGATCCTATGAGTGTAAAGGGGGCGCGTCTGAACGCTTGGCACTTTTCAGATCTTGAGACGCTACACCAGAGCTGTTTCTCATCCGCCTCCCTTCAACACCCTCCAAACAAACGCCGCCATCCGCGCATCATCCAGCGCCCGATGCCTTTGAACCGAATCATCCACCACCCCGCCAAGGTATCGAAAAACCGTTTCCAATCGATGATTCGGCAGCTGCGGGAAACGCTGTCTTGCCAGACGCAGGGTGCAATAATGCTGGTTGACCAGGCCGAGACCCAGGCGACCGAATTCGTGACGCAGAAAACCCATATCGAAAGCCGCATTGTGTGCAATCAAGGGACTCTGGCCCATAAACCGATAAAATTCTTCAAGGACCCTTTCTGGCTTCGGTTGATTCCGCAGCATCGTATCAGTGATGCCATGAACCCTCTGTGCCTGGCTGTGGATCGGTTGACCGGGATTGATCAAACTATGAAATTCGCCGATAACCGTCTCGCCCTCCACAGCCACAGCACCGATTTCGATAATCCGGTCATGGCAAGCGGAAAGGCCTGTCGTTTCTATGTCCACCACGATCCAACTCACTTCTGGTTCCGCCTGCGCTTCCTTTCCATCAGCTTATATCGATAACTCACCCTAACACCCAACCCCGGACATCCGATGTCCGACATCCAAAAAATATTCTCATCCCTGATCATAAAGCCGCACCATCCGCCCCAGTTCAGCACAGATTTCATCCCGCAGACCGGTCGGTGCCAGAACCTCGACTTCGGCACCGTATTGCATGATCCGCAGCTTTACCTCGCGAAAATCGGTGACCTTGAAGCGCAGGATCAGGGAACCGTCGGGTTGTTCTTCCATGATCTGATCGGGATGCCAGAGCTCCTGTCGTAACCAGCGGGCGCGGTAAGCGTTGAAGCGCAGCACCACTTCCTGCGGGTCGCCGCTTTGGAAAATACCGAAAGCGCCTTGCAGGTGCTGTTGCCAGCAGGCAGGAGGGAAGGGCGGAAAGGCGTCTTCCTGGATGTGGACGGCGGACATGCGGCCGAGCAGAAATTTACGCCAGTCGTGGCGTTGGTTGCAGTGGGCCAGTAGAACCCAGCTGCCCATGTAGTGTTGCAGATGAACCGGATCGACCAGCCGTTGGGAGGTGCGGTTGCCGGAGGGGGAAAAATAGTCGAAAGCCAGTTTTCGCTTGTTAATCAGGGCGTCGGCGACACGGCGGAAGGTCTCTCCTTCGGCGGGCGTATAGCCATGCCAGATAGCGGAAAAGGCGGCGTCAATCCGCTCTTGATCGAGACCGAATTCGCTGGTGGCGGCAAATAATTTACGGCCGAAAGTCTGGATGGTCTGGCTGATGATGCCGCCGGCGCTACCGGCTAACAGGTTGCGGGCCAGTAGGATGGCGAGTAGTTCGTTCTGGGTGATTTGGGGCGATGGCAGGCTGAAGCTCGCATCGGTGTAGTAATAGCCTTTGCGGCTTTTGTCGTATTCCAGCGGGGCCGAGAGGCGGTCGCGCATGTAGTCGATGGTGCGCCGGGCGGTTCGGTTACAGATTTCGAAGCGCTGGGCGAGACATTCCGCATTGGGATAGCCTCCGTCGCGGACTTTATGGTCAAACCAGTAGTATCGCTCGAACTTGAGATGATCGGCCACCAACGGCTCCTGTCCCGGACTTCCGGGAAGGCTCAGGCCCGGGGTCCGATCAACGGTGCGAAATCAAATTTTGTCCTGTTTTGAAACGGTTCATAAGATATATCATCATGAGACCTTTCACAAGTTTGAAGGGACATAAATTCAGGCGTTGTTGGAGAAAAAAACCGGTTGAAATGGCTTTGAAATCACATGCAATTCAACTTTATGTTTTTTGTAGCGCTCTTCAGGCAGGCCTGAAAGATGGCAAGATGGTCTACCCCATGAACGGAAAGTTGCAGTCTTCCCGTCTTGATTCAATTTCCTGATTTCCCTTGATCAACGGCCTCATACTTGGTTCTTATGGGAATCACCGGCCAGAACCTGGTCATCGTCCTGCTGTTGCTGCTCAAATCGACCGGTTTGTTGTAATTCTCGTCTTCCGGTACGCTACAGTTCTGTGGGCGGCGAATCTCCCTGGCGCAGAAGACCTTCCCTGTCGGCCTCCGCAAAACCTGCTATACTGGCCCCATCGAAAAGCTTATGGACGGAGAACTCTGCCATGCAACCATCCGATTCCAGCCAATACGGCGACAAGGATATTATTGCCCGCTGTCGTGAACGGGGAATCAAGCCGACTCACCAGCGTACAGAGATTTACCGGGCACTGATGGCGACGGAAGACCACCCCAGTGCGGAAACCCTCTATACCGCAGTCAAGGAGCGGGTTCCCACCATCTCCCTCGACACGGTCTATCGAACCTTGCGCCTGTTTGAAGAAAAAGGACTTGCCGCCCGCGTCAGCACCGCCGGAGACAGCATGCGCTTTGACGGCAACATCAACCGGCATCACCACTTCGTCTGCGTTGAGTGCCACAAAGTTCGGGCNNCCGGGATTTTTACGACGATGATTTTGACCGTCTCAAGGCCCCTCAGACGATTTCCCGCCTTGGTGAAATGAACTCCGTTCACGTGGAGTTTCGAGGCGTCTGCAACGATTGCCAGGGGAAAAAACAAAAAAATCCTGAAATCAGTTGACTTTTTTAAAACTTCGCAGATAGTAAATATTACTATCTGCGAAGTTTTATGTTTTTTTAGCCGATTGCAGTATGACTGGATCGCCTGTTCGATTGTGTCAACCCGAACCTGAAAGGGAAACGCGTATGAGCGAAGAAAGCAAGTGCCCGGTAACGGGCAAAACGGCCACACCCATGACCGGCAAAGGCCCAACCAATCGGGACTGGTGGCCGAACCAGCTGAATTTGAATATTCTGCATCAGCATTCTTCCAAGTCCAACCCCATGGGCGAGGCCTTTGATTACGCCGAGGAGTTCAAGAAACTCGATCTCAAGGCCTTGAAGAAGGACCTCTGTGCGCTCATGACCGATTCCCAAGACTGGTGGCCGGCCGACTACGGNNGGGCTCATGATCCGCATGGCCTGGCACAGCGCGGGTACCTACCGCATGGGCGATGGCCGCGGGGGGGCGGGGTCCGGCTCCCAGCGTTTGGCTCCGCTGAACAGCTGGCCGGACAACGTGAACCTGGACAAGGCACGCCGCTTGCTCTGGCCGATCAAACAGAGGTACGGCAAGCAAATTTCCTGGGCCGATTTGATGATCCTGGCCGGCAACTGCGCCCTGGAGTCCATGGGTTTCAAGACCTTCGGCTTTGCCGGCGGACGGGTGGACGTCTGGGAGCCGGAGCAGGATATCTACTGGGGGGCCGAAGAGGAATGGCTGGCGACGAGTGATAAGCCGAAAAGTCGCTACTCGGGGGATCGGGAGTTGGACAATCCCCTGGCCGCCGTGCAGATGGGGCTGATCTATGTGAACCCGGAAGGGCCGGACGGCAATCCGGACCCGGTGGCGTCGGGTCATGACGTGCGCGAAACGTTTGCCCGCATGGCGATGAACGATGAAGAAACCGTGGCACTTGTCGCCGGTGGACATACCTTCGGTAAATGCCACGGCGCCGGTCCGGCTACCCACGTGGGCCCCGAGCCCGAAGCGGCCGGGCTCGAGGAGCAGGGGCTCGGCTGGAAGAGCAGTTACCGCAGCGGCAAGGGGGACGATACCATCAGCAGCGGCATCGAGGGCGCCTGGAAGCCCAATCCGGTGCAATGGGATATGGGCTATCTCAAGGTGCTGTTCAAATATGAGTGGGAAAAGGTCAAGAGCCCGGCCGGCGCCCATCAGTGGCTGGCCAAGGACGTAGACGACGAGGATATGATCGTGGGCGCCCACGACCCGTCCAAGAAATTCCGGCCGATGATGACCACGGCGGATCTGTCCCTGCGGTTTGATCCGATCTACGAGCCCATCGCCCGCCACTACCTGGCCAACCCCGAGGAGTTTGCCGATGCCTTTGCCCGAGCCTGGTTTAAGCTGACCCACCGGGACATGGGGCCTCGCACCCGTTATCTCGGCCCAGAGGTTCCGGCCGAAGAGCTTATCTGGCAGGATCCCGTCCCGGCCGTCGATCACCCACTGATCGACGCCGGGGATATCGCCGCTCTCAAGGCCGAGATTCTGGCTTCGGATCTGTCCGTCTCCCAACTGGTCTCCACCGCCTGGGCTTCGGCGTCGACCTTCCGCGGTTCCGACATGCGCGGCGGGGCCAATGGGGCGCGAATCCGCCTTGCTCCGCAGAAGGATTGGCCGGTCAACGAACCGGCCAGGCTCCAGACCGTACTGCAGACGCTGGAGCAAATCCAGAAGCAGTTCAACAGCAACCAAGCCGGCGGCAAGAGGGTTTCTCTGGCCGATCTGATTGTCCTGGGCGGATGCGCGGCCATCGAGCAGGCGGCCAAAAATGCCGGACAAGAGGTCAGCGTACCCTTCACGCCGGGTCGTACGGATGCATCTCAGGAGCAGACCGACCTGGAGGCCTTCGCCGTGCTCGAGCCCAAGGCCGACGGCTTCCGGAATTACCAGCAAGCCAAGTACAGCGTACCCGCGGAGGAACTGCTGGTGGATCGGGCCCAGCTGCTCACCCTGACCGCTCCCGAGATGACGGTTCTGGTCGGAGGCCTGCGTGTCCTGGGGGCCAATTTTGAACAGTCCCGGCTTGGCGTCTTCACCGGACAACCGGCAGCGTTGACCAACGATTTCTTCGTGAATCTGCTGGACATGGGCATAATCTGGAAGGCCACCTCAGAAGATGCAGACCTGTTCGAGGGACGTGATCGCAAAACCGGCGAACTGCTGTGGACCGGTAGCCGCATCGACCTGGTTTTCGGCTCCAACTCCCAGCTTCGGGCCATCGCCGAGGTTTACGCCTGTGCGGACGCCCCGGAGAAGTTTTTGCAGGATTTTGTAGCGGCCTGGGACAAGGTGATGAATCTCGATCGCTTCGACCTTGACTGAAGGGTGAAATAATTCCCTGAGGCTTTCGGGGAAGCGCCGGGGCATGGTCCTCAAAAGGCTCCCGGCGATGGACGGAGTGCCATCGTCGGGAACTTGAATCGTCAAACATTTAGCGGCCCAATCCTGCACCTGTCAGGTTGGGCCGTTGCCTGTTCCGGCTTATTCTGTTCCGGCTTACTCTGGTGTTTGTTATGACGGTGCTTACTATTCCACTTTGATATCTATGGCTTTGGATTCCTTCCCTGCGACTTTCTTGAGCTGGATGTTCAGCATGCCTTCTTTGAAGGACGCCTTGATCTGTTCTGGATCGACATTTTCGGGCAGCGTAAAACTGCGGGTAAAGCTCCCGTAGGAGCGCTCAATCCGATGGAATTTTTTGCCTTTTTCTTCTTTTTCCTGTTTTCGTTCCCCTCGCAGAGTCAGGACACCATTTTGGACGTCCACGGTGACATCCTCTTTCTTGATTTCGGGGAGCTCGGCCTTAATCAAAAACTCCTTGTCGGTTTCAGCGATATCGACTTTGGGCATCCACCCTTCGCTCGCGGGGCCTATTTCTCCGGAGCGCGGCCTGCCGTCCGCCCTTGTATAACGATCAAACAGGTCTTCTATTTCACGCCAGGGATCCCATTTTACCAGTGCCATTTTCAACCTCGTTTCTCGCGGAATTTCCTCAATCCGGTTTGCCGGTCCGCGATTCCGTCGCGCCGGATTTAAAGTTGGAACGGATTCAGAATAAGCAGATCGGCTGGGAACAATGTCAGTTTATCCAAGTTGATCCGGATGTCAATTGGACTAAAATGTCAAGCAAAATCAAATGGTTATCCTGTGGAATGCGTTCAGCGTTCGTGCCGTGCGCTGGGGAAATCCGGAAGCGGTTGCGGCACGGTGGATGATTGGCAACCGGGGTAAAGGTTGCTGACAATAAAAGCCTGCCAAAACGATGCATGACTTTTAAAGACCAGGAAACGTTTTGATTAAAACATGGTACACTGTCCCCGCCGCGCAGTTCTAAGGACAAGCTTTATGGGGAACGGATCCGCTTGAGGGGCACAGGGGCCAGGGGGAGCATGGCCAACGTTTCGTGTAGATGAAGCTTGTCCCGGACTAAACCCGTTTGCCCTGATGTCGATATTGGCGATGACCTTCACAATCTTGAAGCGGTTGATTACCGTCCTCGTGCTTTCAAATAAGGTTGGCTGCTATCCCCAGGAGGATTAATGAACCACGATTTGAAGGATAAAATTCAAAAACTCTTCGCTGAGCAGAATCTTGCGGTGCTGGCGACCAGTGACCTCGGCCAGCCCTATACTTCGCTGGTGGCCTTTGCCGCCAGCGAGGATCTGCGCCAGCTGCTGTTTGTGACCGGGCGGGCCACCCGCAAATTTGACAACCTGAGTCGGGAGCCGAGGGTCTCTCTGCTGATCGATAATCGCCGCAACCGGGGCGAGGATTTCCGCGAAGCCATGGCCGTCACCGCCATCGGCTTGGCCGCTGAGGTTCCCCAAACCGAACATCCGGCTCTGTTGTCGCTGTTTCTGGAGCAGCACCCGTTGCTGACGGAATTCGCTGAGGCGCCGAGTTGCGTGCTGATGCGGGTGACGGTACAGCGGTATATCCAGGTCAGCCGTTTTCAGAACGTCCTCGAGTGGAATTTCGATTCATGAGCTGGGTGCTGAGCCTGCCGGAAGCAGAAAGGGTCGGTCCGCGTCAGGTGGGCGGTAAAACCTGGGCCCTGGCCCGTCTCTCTGCTGGCGGTTTTCCAGTTCCCCGGGCCCTCTGTCTGACGGTTGGGGCTTATGAGCGGTTTGTTCGAGAAACCGGGCTGGGGCCGCGCATCGCTATGGAGTTGGGCCGCAAAGACCTGGCCGAAATGCGCTGGGAAGAATTGTGGGACGCGGCGCTGCGGATTCGCAATCTGTTTTTGACCACCCCCTGGCCGTCTGCCATGGAAAGCCGGCTCAGACAGGAGGCCGACAGGGTATTGGGCGATACAGCGCTGGTGGTCCGCTCATCGGCTCCGGCCGAGGACTCGGCGGCCGCCTCTTTCGCCGGTCNNCGTGGCTCCACGGCGCTTCTGGATGCGGTGCGCAAGGTCTGGGCTTCCCTCTGGTCGGACCGCGCTCTGCTCTATCGCCAGGAGCTGCAACTGGAGGTTCGGGGTAGCGCTATGGCGGTCCTGATTCAGGAACTGGTTGTCGGGGAAAAATCCGGCGTCGCTTTTAGTCAGAACCCCTTCGATCCCGGGCAGTTGCTGGTGGAAGCGGTTTGGGGGCTGAACCAGGGCCTGGTTGATGGCCAGATTGAACCGGATCACTGGTCCGTGCAGCGCAGTGACCTGGATGTCCTGGAACATCGTGCCGTACAACGGGAAAATGTTTTGCGGCCGGTGGCTGGCCGTGTCGAGGCCTTGCCCGCAACGGCGAGGCAAAGGGAAACGCCCCCATTGACAGCCCGGCAGGTCCGGCAGGTCGCGGAAATAGCGCTGCGGCTGGAACAGTTTTTCGGTGCTCCGCAGGATGTGGAGTGGACCGGTAAGGGGGCTCGTTTGTGGCTGCTGCAGTCGCGGCCGATAACCGCCCGGCAGAACGCCCAAAAGGACGATCAGCGGGGGTGGTATCTGAGTCTGCACCGGTCGGTGGACAACCTCCAGCAACTCCGTCGGCGGTTGGAACGGGACATTCTACCCGGGATGGAAACCATTGCTGCGGAACTGTCCGTGGTCCCAATCAAAGAGTTTTCAGACGCCCGGCTCGCCGATGAAATTAGCCGCCGACGCCGCATCCTGGACGAGTGGCAGCAGGTCTATCGCAGCGAATGCATCCCTATGGCGCATGGTATGCGGCTGTTTGGCGAGTTTTATAATGACGCCCTGCAGCCTTCTGATCCCTTCGAGTTTGTGCGAATGCTGCAAGGCGTCGGAATCCGGGCCGGGCAACGAAACCGTGAATTTCTGGATCTGGCCGCTGAAATCCGGAGTAACAACCATTACCTGGAAGCGCTGCAGGTGGGAAGAGATCTTCCGGAAGGGCTGCTGGCGCAGCTTGTGCCGCTGGCGGAGCAGGTCGGTCTGGACATCCCCACGGTCAGCCGATTGGTCTTGCGCATGGCCCTGAGCGGCATGGAGCTGCCGCTCTCCCCGCGATCCTTAGAGGGTTCCCAGCGCCTTGAAGATGCCTATCTGGAAAGGTTTTGCCCGGAGGATCGGTCCTGGGCCGCTGAATTGCTGGACCTGGGCCGTGCCAGCTATCGATTGCGGGACGACGACAACCTCAGCCTGGACAAGATTCGTCGCCAGGTCACTGCGGCCGAGACGGAAGGGCAGCGCCGACTGGCCCGGACCCCTGCGCCTCCCTTGCAGGAGTTATTCGGGGCGCCGACAGAGGCCTGTGCGGTTTCGGCTCCTGCTTCCTGCCACCGAATCCCGGCCTCGGAGGAGGTTCGAGTCAGACAGCTGCAGGGGCAACCCGCCGGTCCCGGCGTGGTGACCGCAGCGGCTCGCGTGATCAAAACTTCTGAAGACCTGGTCTTTTTCCAGCCCGGTGAAATTCTGGTTTGCGACGCGATTGATCCGACAATGACTTTTGTCGTGCCCCTGGCCGCCGGCATTGTTGAGCGTCGTGGCGGTATGCTTATCCACGGCGCCATTATTGCCCGGGAGTATGGCCTGCCCTGCGTTACCGGCATTGCGGACGCGACGGATATCATCGAGACCGGAGAACGCCTGACGGTCGATGGTTATCTGGGCCTGATTGTCATACAGCGGGATCTACGGAACGACAAGGTTATTTCACAATAAGTGTTTTCAACTCAGCTACGCGCCACTTTGCCCTTGGGGTACAGCGCCGATCCGGTCCGGAGTTTAAAACAGAAAACTGATTTTAGACCATATCACCGGGGCCATCGGCACCGGCCCCGTTGGCCTTGACCTCGGTCCTATCGGGGCTGCTTTTCGCCATTATAACGGAAGTCATTGAGGCTGGTTTACAGCGATTCTTGCCATGATNNCGCTGCCAGGGGCCGCTGTATTGTTGTACCTGCTATTCACTTTCCCGACCCACGATGGCGACTGGCAGGTTCTGCAGGCGCGATTACCCGAGGTGTCGGTTGCAGGGGATGCTTACCGCATTCGTCATATTCGCGACTTCAGCTACCGGAGCGACCAGCGGATCCGGACGGTTCGTTATCAGGAGCAGGAGTATGCCCTGAAGGACCTCCGGCGAATTTGGCTTGGTCTATCGCATTTTTCCGGCTATGGACTTGCCCACAGTTTCCTCAGTTTTGAATTTGAGGATGGACGATATCTGGTGGCCTCGGTGGAAGCCCGGATGAGACCGGGGCAAACCTACTCGCCGTTTGCCGGCATGCTGCGCCGCTATCCTAAAATTATCGTACTGGGGACCGAGAGGGATGTCGTCGGACTGCGAAGTCGTATTCGCCAGGAACGGATGTTGCTTTATCCGTTGGCGTTGACTGAGGCGCAACGTCGGCATGTGTTTACCGGGATGATGCAGGATGTTCGCCGGCTTCGTGAAAATCCGTCTTTTTACAACACGGTGTTGGACAACTGTACAACCAACTTGTTGCGGCACGATCCGGCACACCGTTTTTGGAGGAATCTTTTTGATTATCGTCTGCTGCTGCCCGGGTTTTCGGATGGCTATGCCCTGGAAATGGGTTGGATAGGGGCGGATTGGGATCTGCAGCAATGGCGCAAACGGGCCGCCGTGTCTGCCGCCTTCGATCCCGAAGATGCGGATTTTTCAAAAAAAATTCGGAGTGTCTACGGGAGACCATGATCGGTGGGAATCCTCTGGAATTGTTCTTTTCCCCTTGTGTAAAAAGGGCAGATTGTTTATTAATCTACTGGTCTGCTTCTTGCATAATTGATGTTTGCTCATTACAAAGGTGATAATAATGTCTTCACCCCCCTCTTTTGTTGTGGCTATCGGCGCTTCGGCCGGCGGCCTGGCAGCACTCGAGCAATTTTTCGACCATATGCCTTCCGACACCGGCATGGCTTTCGTGGTTATCCAGCATCTTTCCCCCGATTTCAAAAGCTTGATGGACGATCTTCTGGCGCGGCATACCCGGATGGCAATCCATCGGGTGACCTCCGGAGTAACTCTCGAGGCCAATTCCATCTACCTTATCCCACCTAAAACCCACATGACTGTTTCTTCCGGGAAACTGTACTTGGAAAAATTGAACAAGGGGCCTCGCCCCGATCTTCCCATAGACGTTTTCTTTCGTTCCCTCGCGGCAGATGTTGGTGACGGAGCCATTGCGGTTGTTCTTTCCGGAACGGGCAGCGATGGTTCTCGGGGGATCCGGGATATTCACGATCAGGGGGGACTGGTGCTGGTGCAGAGCATTGACTCCGCCCAGTTCGATGGGATGCCTCGCAGTGCTTTTGCCACCGGTTTGTGTGATTTGATGATGACGCCGGAGGCGATGGCCGAGGTCATTACGCGGTACGTGGGTGTTGCCAAAGAGGAACGGCCACAGGTGATCCGCGAGTTTCTGGCTCGTGACGAGGATGGCGAATACCGGCAGATATTTGCCGTATTACGCAGTCAGTTCAATCTTGATTTTTCCAAATATAAGCCGCCGACGGTGGATCGAAGAATTCGCCGACGTATGGATTTTCTGAAGTTGGCTGACGCCAACAGTTATGCCGCTCACCTGGCCCGGGACATGGAAGAACTCGATTGCCTGTACCGGGATTTGCTTATCGGGGTTACGGAATTTTTTCGCGACCCCAAGACTTTTAAAAATCTTCAGGATCAGGTGGTTTCGGGGTTTTTCGAAGGGCGCCCGGCGGACGAGGAAATTCGTCTCTGGTCAGCCGGGTGTGCTACGGGAGAGGAAGCCTATTCGTTGGCGATCATGCTTGCAGAACTGGCTGCAGAACATGAATTCAAGGGCAATATCACTATTTTCGCGACCGATGTGCATCGCACCTCCCTTGAGTTTGCCTCCCAGGGTATTTATCACCGGGATAGTCTGAAAAACGTTTCAGCCGAGCGGTTGGAGCGTTTTTTTCTGCCCAAGGATGATGACCGTTACCAGGTGATTCAGGATCTCCGCAAAATGATTGTCTTTGCGCCGCACAACCTGATCAACGATCCGCCCTTTACCCGCATGGATCTGGTCTCCTGTCGGAATCTGCTGATCTATTTGCAGGCCGATATCCAGGGAAAAATTCTGGCGCTGTTCCATTTTGCCCTCAAACTCAATGGAATCCTTTTCCTCGGCAGCAGCGAAGGCCTGGGAAAGCTGTCCGGTGAATTTGAGAATCTCGACATCCCGGGCAAAATTTTCCGCAAGATCCGCAACCTTAAAATTGCTATGGACATGCGCCTGGAACCGTCGAAAAAACTGATGGTGGTGCCTTCTTCCACAGCGGTGCCGCAACGGCTGACTGTTAGCCTCGACCGGCAACTGGTTTACGACTACGATGTTCTGCTAGGCGAATATATGCCGGCCGGAATGTTGATTGATGAGCAGCGTCGGGTTCTGCACTGTTTCGGGGATCTTTCCGGCGTGATGGAGCAGCCTCGGGGACGATTTGAGAACGATCTGCTCGATCTGGTTCCGGAAAGTCTCAAGATCACCCTGAGCACGGCGCTGCATCGGGCCGCGCAGAATTGCGAGCGAATCACCTCGCTTAACGCCGTCGATCTGGGGGGCCGCTCTCACGATTTGTGCGTTGAATGCATCCACGATAAAAAATCCAGTTCCATGCATTTTTTCGTGTCTTTTCCGCCGTCTTTGCGGGAACCGGTGGAACCGGCTCGGGTTTCCCGGGAAGTGGGCGATATGCCCGTCAGGGAGATCCCCGAATATCTTCAGCAGCGAATCCTCGATCTGGAGCAGGATCTGCAGATCAGTAAGGAAAACCTGCAGGCGACGATTGAGGAATTGCAAGCCACCAACGAAGAATTGCAGACGACCAACGAAGAACTTATGGCCTCCAATGAAGAGTTGCAGAGCACCAACGAAGAGCTGCACTCGGTCAACGAGGAGCTGTATACGGTGAATGCCGAGTTTGAGTTGAAAAACAAGGAGCTCAAACAACTGAATCGGGACCACGAAAACTTGTTGACGAGCATAGAAATCGGCACCGTCTATCTGGATCGGGATCTGTGTATTCGCAAGTTCAATCCGGCCATCGGAAAAATTTTCCGGTTGCTGCCTCAGGATATCGGGCGCCCCATTGATCATATCGCCTATCATCTGGCCCACCATGAACGTCTGCTCAAGAACATCCGCAAGGTCCTCAGCACCGGAAAAACGATTGAAAAAGAGGTCGTCACTCAGGATGGCCAATGGTTGCTCAAGCGCCTGTTGCCCTTTCGCAACGAAACCGGGGCCGTCGATGGCGTGGTAATGACCTTTACCGATATTTCCCGGGTCAAAGAAGCCGAGCGACAGTTGGCGCGGATCAATGAGGAGCTGGAGTTCAAGGTAGTGGAACGAACCGAAATGCTGCAGTTGGCCAAAGAAGAGGCGGACGGAGCCAATGCCGCAAAGAGTATATTTCTGGCCAATATGAGTCACGAAATCCGAACTCCGATGACCGGAATTTTTGCTACGGTTCAGCTGCTTGAAGAGACCAGCCTGTCGCCACGCCAGCAGGAAACGCTGCAGATTCTTAAGACCGCCGCCGGGAATTTGATGCAGATTCTGGACGATATTCTGGATTTTTCGAAAATCGAGGCCGGCAAATTGACCCTGAAGCAAGAAGTCTTTTCCCTGGGGGCCACGATTGAGGAGATCGTCGCCCTGAACCGTTCCCGCCTGACCCAGAAACAGCTGGATTTTACCGTTGATATAGACAAAAACGTTCCGGCACATGTGGTGGGCGACGAATTGCGGCTTAAACAGGTCTTTTCCAACCTGATTTCCAATGCCATCAAGTTTACCGATCAGGGACAAGTCATTTTGGCTGCGAAGGTCAAACAACGGGATCCAGACAGCGTTGTGGTCCTGTTTTCGGTCATTGATACGGGCTGCGGGTTGGTTCCGGAGGCCATTAATACCATTTTTCAGCCTTTTACTCAGGCGGATAGCTCTATCACCCGCAAGTACGGCGGTACCGGTCTTGGTCTGACCATTTGCAATAAGCTGGTCACGATGATGGGGGGCGAAATCTGGGCGGAAAATAACCCCGGAGGGGGGACCGTGTTTTATTTTACGGTCTGTTTTGGCCTGCCGAAGTTCGTTGGAGCCGGCCGATCTTTAACGAATGCTGAGAAACCTGAAAGCGATCCGGTCGACCTTGACGGCTTTAAAATTGTTTTGGCGGAGGATGACACCATCAATCGTTACCTGTTAACCGCTATCCTTAATGATTTAGGGTGTGATACGGTCACAGTGGAAAACGGTTTGGAGGCGCTGAAGCTTTTGAAAGCGAAGGCCTGCGATCTGGTTCTGATGGATATTTCGATGCCGGAAATGGATGGTCTTTCGGTCACTCAGCGAATTCGGAACGATGAGGACAGTCAACTTAATCGTGAGGTGCCGATTATTAAATTAACGGCTCATGCTCTGGATGGGAGCCGGGAAAAATTTATTTCTGCAGGATTTACCGAGGTGGTGACGAAACCCTTTTCGGTGCCCTATTTGAAAAAAGTCATCGTTGATTTCCGACGGCAGCAGGATCTATCCAAGGGCCGTTCTTTTAACGGGTTGGAATCAATTCCTGAGGGTTCTCCAGATAACGCAGGTGCCCCATAATCAGTACGGTGGGATTGTAAGCGGTCAGGTTGGAAAATCCGATCTGCTAAAGGAGGTGTTATTCTCTTATGAATTCCAATCAAAAGTCCGGCAAACGTTTTGAAAAAAACAGATTCTTCCTTAAGGACCATATTCGGCAGCAGGTCGATTTCTCCCAAACCGATCAGCGACGCCGTGTGCCGGCACCGCCTCTGCAGACGCCCTGTCCTGAAAATTGTGTGCGTTTCGCCCTTCCGGACGGCTCCATGGCCTTGGCCCGTCTGGCTGAGATGTCCGTGGGCGAGGCGATTATCCGGCGGCAAAGCGTCCGGGAGTATAACCAGGATTCCTTTACCCTGGAAGAACTTTCCGCTCTTCTTTGGGCGACTCAGGGGGTGCGCGCCGTGCTTAGCCCGGCTTGTGCGTTGCGCACTGTACCCTCTGCCGGGGCTCGACACGCCTTTGAAACCTACGTGGCGGTCAGCAGGGTAGAAGGGTTGACCGCCGGGCTTTACCGTTATTTGCCCTTTGACGGTCAACTCGCACAGCTGACTGTTGACGAGCAAATCGGCAGTAAAGCCGCTTTGGCCTGTTTGGGGCAGGGGTTTGTGGCCGACGCCGCTGCGACGATTTTCTGGACCGCGATCCCGGCCCGTATGGAGTGGCGCTACGCTGTGGCGGCCCACAAGGTTATAGCGATCGATGTCGGTCACGTCGGTCAAAATCTGTACCTGGCATGCACTTCTCTGGGAGCAAGGACCTGCGCGATTGCCGCTTACGATCAGGACGCCTGCGACCGACTTCTCGGTGTGGATGGGGAGGATGAATTTACGGTCTACGTGGCGCCGGCAGGAAAGTGCTGAACTAGCGGCGCCTGACAGGGCAAAAGTGGCCTGCAAAAAGTACAACTTAGATTTTTATCTTTGATAAAATAGGTTGGATTTATCCCTTCCCGATGAGGTATTTTGAGCGGCAGATCGGGTAGGGCTTTTACCGGAAAAACAGTAATCGATAGGTAGCTCACATACAGCCTTAAAGGAGATTCTGATGAAAAAAATGTTTTCCGTTTTGCCGGCCATTGTTTTGTCCATCGCGCTGGTTACCGCCTGTAGTTCCGACGGTACGAGCGAGGCCAAGTCGCTGATGAAGAAACAGGTTGCGGTGATGGAAGCTTATGTGGACGGGCTCGAGGGGGCGCAGAGTGCGGAGGATATGGTCAAGGCGATCGAACAATATACCGCCGATATGAAAGAGCTGATCCCCAAGCTTCAGGAATTTCAGAAGAAGCATCCTGATTACGAAAAAGGGGTGATCCGCGGGGAGCTCGAGGAGGACCTGAAGCGGGTTGAGCAAGCCTCGGACAGGCTTCCCGCGGCGATGATGAATTCAATGAAATATATGACCGATCAGAGGGTTCAGGACGCTATGGGACGGATGGCGAAAGAGCTTGGAGAACTGGAACAGGAGTGATTGCCGGCCCCGGGAAAAGCTTACTGTGTCCATCCGAACGTTTCGGATGGACACAGATTATTTCTTCATTTCCCCCAGATGAACCAGAAGCGCCTGGCGTTCCGCATCGCTGAGTTTTTCGCCAAAACCCCTTTTGTTCATCATTCTGTCGACGGTTTTTTCCCAGCCCTCGGCCGTATGATTGGTTTTTTTTACCCTTCTCGCGCTGTGGCAAGTCGTGCAGCGGGCCCGGAGAATCTCTTGGCCATCTGCTGCCTGCAGACTCCTTATTGTAGAGGGCATCAGGGTCAGGCTGCTAACGAACAAAAACAACGCAGTGGGCAGTATAATTTTTTTCATCTTATGCACTTTCTGCTGAGAGGTGTATTACGGCTCGACACATTTCAGTTTCCGCTAAAATTGAAACACAATCATACCCTGTTAGCAAGTCGAGAAATATCCGGCCGGGTTATTGCCCCTTATGACCAGCCGAAGGACGATGGCTTGTTGAAGAATTAGGCAAACGACAGATGGTTTTGAAAACCCTTGTATGGATATCAGTAGTATGGTAGACAATCCCCAGTGTTTACATGCGCCTATGTGTATTGCCTGCCCCATTTAGCTGAACAACCACCATCTCGATAGTCATTCGGTTGATTTTTGTCGATCGCACGAATCTGTCGGGATGCCAAGGAGTGTATTATGGCTGAAGAACTCCAGTCTTTTCTCGATCGCATCCAGCAGGAAGGCATCAAAAGCGGGGAAGATGAAGCTAAGAATATTATTGCCGAGGCCAGGGCGGAAGCTGGCCTGATTATCAAGCGGGCCAAAATCGAGAGTGAGGAAGCCCTTCGTCTCGCGGAGAAGGAAGCCGACCAGCTGGTGGCCCACGGAAAGGAAGCGTTGAGGCTGGCAGCCCGGGATACCCTCCTCAGCCTGCGCCATGAGCTGAAAACCAAAATGGAGTCTCTTTTCCGTCATCTTGCCGGAGAAACACTCTCTCCTGAAAATACCGCCGCCATTATTGCCGATATCATCACCAAGTATCACGCTGCCGGCATCGAGAGCTTGCAGATCGAGGTTTTGCTGACTCCCGAACAGTGCCAGGCTCTGGAAGCTGATCTGCTGTCCCGGCTGGGAAGCCGTCTGGCGGAAACCGCCCGAATCAGCCCTGTGCCGGGCATTTCCGGCGGGTTTCAGTTGCGGATTGCCGGAGAAGAAATCATATATGATTTTACCGATGAAGCTTTGGCAGAGGCACTGAGCACCTTCCTGAGCCCCAAGATCGTTGCCTTACTTAAAGACTGATAATGGCTACCCAGTACTATTTTCTGATCAGTTCGCTGCCCATGCTTCGCTTGGGCGTGGCACCGTTTTTGTCTTCGACCCGGTTTCTGGACCTGGTGGCAGAACAAGGGGGACGACCCCTGTCTGACTCCTTAGCCGGGATATCTTTGCTGCCGAAGGTTTCCCGGGGATATGAGGCAGAACGCTACTGGTACGCTATGGAAACCTATATTCGCAACTACTTGCTACGCTCACGCTGTAAAAAGCCGGTGGAAATTGATCTGTGGCAGCGCCCGGAGCAGGGGGTTTATCCCGCTCTCGATCAGCAGTTGCACAAGGCGCTGGGCGCGCCGAACCCTCTCGAACGGGAACGGGCACTGGATCTGATCCGCTGGGAGCTGCTCGATGAGGCGTTGCTTGGCGAAGCTTTTTCGGTAAATGCTCTGGTGGTTTACAGGATTCGGCTGCTGTTGGCAGAAAAATGGCAAGCCCATGATGCCGAAACCGGCCGGGAAGTGGTGTCGGCACTGGTGGATAAGGCCCGGGATGAAGCTCGAAAAACTCGCATTCGTGATGACTCATGACCTGAAGCGACACCACGGCTAGCGGAATTCCGCTAGCTGGTTTTCGCATGGATTCCAGGAGAGAAAATGGTCAGGAAGAAGTGTAAAAAAGGTAAGGTTGCCGGTGTCAATGGCAACATGGTCAGCGTTCTGTACGAAACCACGGTTATCCAGAATGAAGTGGCCTACGTACTATGCGGCGATGTCCGCCTGAAGGGTGAAGTCATTCGGGTCCGAGGCGCGGAAGCCGACCTGCAGATTTTTGAGGACGCCCGGGATATCAAGGTTGGCGATGAGGTGGAATTTTCCGGCGAATTGCTCTCGGTGCAACTGGGACCCGGTTTGCTGACCCGGGTATTCGACGGTCTGCAGAATCCCCTGCCTGAACTGGCCGAAAAGGCCGGCTTCTTTCTACAACGGGGACTCTATCTCGATCCGCTGGATCGGGAACACCAATGGGCTTTTACCCCCGAGGTCACAACGGGGACCGAGGTCCGTGCCGGCGATTCTATCGGTACGGTACCGGAGGGTTTGTTCCAGCATCGCATCATGGTGCCCTTTGATTGGCCCGGCAACTGGCAGGTGATATGGGTCGCGCCGACCTCCTATCTGACGGTGAACAATGTGGTGGCCCGTGTCAGCAACGGCCGTGAAGAGCGGCAGATTACCATGGTGCAGAGCTGGCCGGTGAAGGTGCCGATCAATGCCTACCGTAAAAAGCATCTTCCGGTGGACCCGCTGGTCACTCAGATGCGCGCCATCGACACCTTTTTTCCTGTGGCCAAGGGAGGCACTTTCTGCATTCCAGGCCCCTTTGGCGCCGGCAAAACAGTGTTGCAGCACAGTCTGTCCCGTTATTCGGAAGTGGACGTGGTGATCATGGCGGCGTGCGGCGAGAGGGCCGGGGAGGTGGTGGAGGTTCTCACCGAATTCCCCGAGCTGGACGATCCGCGCACCGGTCGTAGTCTTATGGACCGCACCATTATTATCTGCAACACCAGCTCGATGCCGGTAGCCGCCCGGGAAACCTCCATTTATACCTCGGTGACGCGGGCTGAATATTACCGGCAGATGGGACTGCATGTGCTGCTGCTGGCTGACTCCACTTCCCGTTGGGCCCAGGCCTTGCGGGAAATGTCCGGACGCTTGGAAGAGATTCCCGGGGAGGAGGCGTTTCCCGCTTATCTCGAATCGCGCATTGCAGGGTTTTANNCGAGCGTGCCGGTCTGGTAGAACTCAATGACGGCAGCTTTGGCTCCATCACCATCGGCGGGGCCGTCAGTCCGGCCGGCGGTAACTTCGAAGAGCCGGTTACTCAGGGAACTCTAAAGGTGGTTGGCGGCTTTCTTGGGTTGTCCCGCGATCGTGCCAACGCCCGCCGATACCCGGCGATCAATCCGCTGGACAGTTGGAGCAAGTACAGCTCGGTGGTCCCCACCCCGAAAGTGCAAAGAGCCCGAAGCGTTCTGCAGCGGGGCAATGATATCGATCAGATGATGAAAGTTGTTGGCGAGGAGGGCACCCCCGTCGAGGACTTTACCTTGTTTCTCAAGAGCGAGTTTCTGGATGCGGTCTATCTGCAGCAGAACTCCTTCGACACCATCGATGCCGCCTGTTCTGCCGAACGTCAAAACTACTTGTTCAATAAATCCCTGGATGTGATCGAGCACAATTTTGAGCTTGGAAGTCATGGCGAAGCCCGCAGCTTTTTTCAGAGTCTTCGTCAGTTGTTCATCGACTGGAATTATACCTCCTGGAATTCTGATGAGTTCCGCACTGCCGAAGGGCGGATCGATGAACTTCTCGAAGACAAGAGGCGTACATGAGAAAATTCTACCATAATATTGTTCAGATCTCCGGTAACGTCATTACGGTCTTGGCGCCCAACGTAAGCTATAACAGCCTGGCCGAAGTGGTGAGCGATAATGGTACCTCTCTGGCCCAGGTAATTCGCCTGGATGGCGAGCGCGTTTCTCTGCAGGTGTTTGCCGGCAGTCGAGGGATCGCTACCGACAGCCGGGTCCGTTTCCTCGGGCACCCCATGCGGGTATCCGCTTCCAACGATCTGCTTGGACGGGTATTCAACGGCTCCGGCGAACCTCGCGATGCCGGACCGCCGCTGACCGATAACCAGATCGACATCGGCGGTCCCTCCGTCAACCCGTCCCGACGCATCGTGCCCCGTAATATGATTCGCACCGGTCTGCCGATGATCGACCTGTTTAATACCCTGGTTGAAAGTCAGAAGCTGCCGATATTTTCATCCTCCGGAGAGCCCTACAACGATCTGCTGGCTCGGATTGCCATGCAGGCCGAGGTCGATATGATCCTGGTCGGCGGCATGGGCCTGAAATACGACGACTACCTGTTCTTCCACCAGACCCTGGAGAAGCATGGAGCTTTGTCCCGGTCCATCCTGTTTATTCACACGGCTTCGGATCCGGTGGTGGAATGTCTGCTGGTCCCGGATATGACCCTGGCCGTGGCGGAGCATTTTGCTGTCAATGAGAACAAGAGGGTGCTGGTACTGCTGACCGACATGACCAACTTTTGTGACGCCCTGAAGGAAATTTCCATCACCATGGAGCAGATTCCTTCCAATCGCGGCTATCCCGGTGATCTCTACATCCAGCTCGCCTCCCGCTATGAAAAGGCGGTCGATTTCGAAGGCGCCGGTTCCATTACCCTGCTGGCGGTCACCACCATGCCCGGTGATGACGTTACCCACCCGGTGCCCGACAACACCGGCTACATCACCGAGGGCCAGTTTTATCTTAAGCAGGGACGGATTGAGCCCTTTGGTTCTCTCAGCCGTCTCAAGCAACAGGTCAACGCCGATACCAGGGACGATCATCGAGCGTTGATGGACACCATGATCCGTCTTTACGCCGATTTTCGCGAAGCCCAGGAAAAACGAGCGATGGGCTTCCGGGTTTCGACCTGGGATAATAAGTTGCTCAAATACGGCGATCTTTTTGAAGCCCGCATGATGGATCTGAATGTCAACATCCCCTTGGAAGAGGCGCTGGATTTGGGATGGACGACTTTGGCAGAATGCTTTGAACCGGCCGAAACAGGCATCAAGTCGGATTTGATAGCCCAGTTTTGGCCCAAGGCTCAATAACCCCGGGGCGCCCGGAATAAGAGAGTCATGGCCAAAATTAAACTGACCAAAACCGAATTAAAAGCACAGCGGGACGCCCTCAAACGGTTTCTGCGCTATCTGCCGACGCTGAAACTCAAAAAGCAGCAGCTGCAGATGGAAGTCCGCCGGGTGCAGCTGGAAATGCAGGAGCTGGCCGAAGAGGTTCTTGTTTTTGAAACCGACCTGGATCAGTGGTGCGCCCTGTTGGGAGGTGAGGCGGTCGAAGAACTCCAGGAGTTGTTCACCGTGGTGTCCTGGCAGACCTCAACCCGGAATATCGCCGGTATCGATACACCGGTCTTCAAGTCTCTGGTATTCGAAAGGCTCGAACACGATCTGTTCGCGGCTCCTCTGTGGCATGATGACCTGTTGGATGCTCTGGAAAAGCTGACCGTGTTTCGTCTGCGGCAGCAATTACTGGAAGAACAACTCGACGCCATCGAACAGGAACTGCAGATCACCACGCAGCGCGTCAACTTGTTCGAAAAAGTCAAAATTCCGGATACGATCGATAATATCCGGCAGATTCAGATTTTTCTGGCGGACCAGCAGTCTAATGCGGTTGGGCGAGCCAAAATTGCCAAGGCTAAATGTGCAGCACGGATGGCGGATTCAAAAGTGGCCATTGCGGGCAACTCAGACCTGGGATAAGGCTAGTCATGATTGAACCGATGAAAAAAGTGACCGTGGTGTGTCTTGCCAAGGAAAGAAACCAGACGGTTAACCAACTGGCTGAACTCGGAATTGTGCATGCGCAACCGGTTCAGTTGCCTGCTTCCGAGGCTCTGACCCTTCTGCAGGCCGAACGGGAAGAGTTGCTTGAGGCTCTGTCTTTACTGCCTGACCGCTCGGGTCCGCTGACTGGTGCCGAAATTCCCCAGGCGGAGGTTTTGACGGTCCCCGAACTGGTGGCGGCCATCATGGCCACGGACCGTGCTCTGGACGATCTGCGCAAGCAGCAACAGGCCTGTCGGGATCGTCTGCAGTATCTGCAGCCCTGGGGTCGCTTTGATCCCGCCTCGATGGTTGATCTGCAGCGTCGGGGATTGGAAATGGTGCTGTTCAGGCATTCTTCCGGCTCGGTTCCCGAGCTGCCCAATGAGGCCCTGGTGCAGGAAATTTCCAGAGTCGGGGCGTTCACGTATTATGCGGCCATCGTACCGAAAGGCTGCGAAGTGCCTGTTGAACCGCTTCCGCTTCCGGAAGCCGGCGACGTGGCGGTTTTAGAACGGGAGTTGCAGACCCTCGAGCAGAGTATTATCGATCAGCAAGCCCGGCTGGCTTATCTGGCCCGGCAGAGGTCGGCCCTTAATGAAGCTGTAGAGGAGCTGGATAGCCGTATTGAATTTCAAGAAGCCTGCGATGGAATGGGGGCAAAAGAAGGACTGGCATATCTGCAGGGATATGTGCCGGCAGCCGGCATCGAGCCCCTCTGGCAGGCGGCTCGGCAGCATGGCTGGGGCCTGCTGGTTCAGGAGCCGGAGCATCACGAGAAAGAGGTTCCCACCCTCCTGCGGTTACCGCGCTGGGTGGAGTCGGTGCGCCTTATCTTTCAGGGATTAGGGGTCATTCCAGGCTATCGGGAAATCGATATAAGTGCCTGGTTTCTGGTTTTCTTTTCCTTGTTTTTCGCGATACTCATTGGCGATGCCGGCTATGGGGCCATTTTTCTGGCAGCGACTCTGCTGTTGCGGAAAAAATTTCCCGACGCGCCTCGCCAGCCGTTCTGGTTGTTCGGACAGCTGGCCATCTGCACGATTATCTGGGGCATTCTTACCGGCACCTATTTTGGCTGGACGGGCGGCGGACAGAATATAGCGCTGGTAGAGAGTCTGACCCAGGAAGCCAACCTCCAGAAGATCTGTTTCGGGCTGGGCGTCCTGCACCTGAGCATTGCTCATCTCTGGAACGCCTTGCTGATTGGTAAGAGAGCTCGCGCGTTGAGTGAGTTGGGCTGGGTGGTCATTTTTGTCGGTAACTATTTCCTGGCGGTGAAAATGGTCCTCGGCGAGGCTATACCCACCAGCTTGCTGTGGAGCCTGTTCGGGCCCGGGATGGCGGCGGTGGTGTTGTTCTCCAAACCAAGCTACAATCCCTTCAAGGCGATCGCCGGAGGTCTCGGGTCGCTGGCCATGAACCTGATCAACAGTTTTGTGGATCTGGTATCGTATATCCGGCTGTTTGCAGTCAGCGCGGCAACGGTTGCGGTAGCAGCGAGTTTCAACGATATGGCTCTGGGCCTTGAATTGGCGCCATTCTGGAAAGGTTTGGCGATGGCCTTGATCCTGGTATTTGGCCATGGTCTCAATATCCTGCTGGGCGCCATGGGCGTCCTGGTTCACGGGGTGCGGCTCAATATGCTGGAATTTTCCGGGCACTTGGGCATGGAATGGGCCGGCGTCCCTTACCGACCCCTGAAAAATCCCCCTGAGGATTCCCCTTAATCTTATTCACGTTAACAGGAGGAAGAAAATGGATCCCCAACTGGCATCCTCGATTGGCACTATCGGCGCGTCCGCGGCCCTGGCCCTGGCCGCCATCGGCTCGGCTTTGGGAACCGGAGCGGCTGGCCTGGCCGCCATCGGCGCCTGGAAAAAATGTTATGCCCAAAGTAAGGCAGCCCCTTTTCTGCTGGTGGCCTTTGTTGGTGCCCCTCTGTCGCAGACAATCTATGGCATGATTCTGATGAATACCATCAAAAATGCCGCTTTGGCTAATCCCGGGACCTGGCCGGCTTGTGTTGGTGCCGGTGTCCTGGGCGGTTCGGCCATGGCCATGTCCGCTTATCTTCAGGGCCGGGCAGGCGCCGGCGCCTCGGATGCTCTGGCGGAAACAGGCAAGGGTTTCGGTAATTATCTCATGGCTCTCGGGGTCATCGAGACCGTGGCCTTGTTCGTCATGGTCTTCATAGGCGGCGTTCTTTAATCCGCTTTTGTAGTTTTGTCGTAGACAACAGGCCGTCCTGTACCAAATTTTTTGGCACGGGATGGCCTGTCCCTTTTAATCCCCTTTTTCAGCGATAATCTTTCCAAGTGGGGTTCAGGCCCGGAACGCCTGACCTTAATCTGCGTGGCTCACTCATACAAGAGAGGTGCTCTATGGCGTATTTTGCTTGTCGTTGCTCCAGATTGTCTCCCTATCTGCTGAGTATTTTGCGAATCGTAGCGGCCCTGTTGTTTATTCCCCATGGCAGTCAAAAACTATTTGCCTTTCCGGCCTCTTCCGGCAAGGCCTCTGTGGAACTCTTTTCGTTGGTGGGGGTAGCCGGGGTATTGGAAGTTTTTGGCGGCGTCCTTATTTTGATCGGGTTGTTTACCAGACCAGTGGCTTTTGTTTTATCCGGGTTTATGGCCGTAGCCTATTTTATGGCCCACGCGCCCCGGGGTTTTTGGCCTATTCTTAATGGGGGTGAACTGGCCATCATGTATTGCTTTGTGTTTTTGTATTTTGCTGTGGCAGGAGGGGGCTTTTGGAGTGCGGATAGATGGTGGCGACATCGCGATTGAACACCCAGAATGGTCTTTTCGGCCCATGTTTTCGTTTAAACTATCGTATCGGGAGAGTTTGTATTCCAGGTTGGAGGGAACTGAATGCAAAGACCTCTGTCTTTAAAAATAATCACAATGGTTATAGCGGGCTTACTCCTTAGCGCCTGTTGGTTTTTTTCTGAAAAACCGGCGACGCTGGAATCTCTGGAGAAAAACGGCATCCTCAAGGTCGCTACGCGCAACGCTCCTACCACCTATTATCTGGACCGCCACGAGCAGCCCAGCGGCCCGGAGTACGATCTGGTCAGCGCTTTTGCGAAGGCTAACGGTTGGGAGGTTGAGTGGACCCTGTACGGCTCCACGGCCGAAGTTCTTGCCGCCCTGGATAAGGGGATCATTCATCTGGCAGCGGCAGGCTTGACCCATAATGCAGTTCGGGATCAACGATACGCCAGGGGACCGGCTCATACGGAGGTCATTGAGCAACTGGTTTGTCACCGGGACAGACAACCGCTGCCAAAAACCAAGCAGGATCTTGCGGGTCTGGATATCCATGTTACGGCTGAATCCAGCTATATTGCCACCCTGACGGCCTTGCAGGAAAAAATTGAGGGTATCCACTTCAACATCAGCAATCGGCGCACCACTGAAGTTTTGTTATCCCGGGTGGCTGAGCAGGACATCGCTTGCACGGTAGCCGATTCCAACATCGTTCAGGTCACGCGGCGTTATTGGCCCCACCTTGAAATCGCGATGAATCTCAGCGAAGGTCGGAATCTGGGGTGGTATCTTCCGAAAGCCAATCAGGAACTGGCCAACAGGGCTCGGGAATGGATGAACAGCGAGGGCGGCAATGCGGCCCTCCGGGACATGGAAAATCGCTACTACGCGTATATCAGTGTTTTTGACTTCGTTGACTTTCGGGCGCTGCACCGGCGCATGGAAGAGCGGTTGCCACATTTTCTACCTTATTTTCTGCATGCCGCAGAAGAGACCGGCATGCCGGCTTTATTGCTGGCTTCCCTGTCGTATCAGGAATCCCACTGGGATCCGGAGGCTAAATCTGNNGATGCTGACCGGGCGCACCGCTGACTCCCTTGGGGTAGATCCACTGGACGCGGCACAGGCCATCCGTGGCGGTGCGGAGTATCTGGCTGAGATGCATCGACGTTTGCCGTCTACAATTCCGGAGCCTGACCGTACTTACCTGGCTCTGGCCAGTTATAACATTGGCCGGGGGCATCTTTTGGATGCCCGCCAGTTGGCCCGTGATCTGGGGAAAAATCCCGACTCCTGGGACGATATGCGGGAAGTTCTGCCGCTAAAAGCCGACCAGCGCTACTATCCTAGGACCCGCTATGGATATGCCCGTGGTTATGAGCCGGTGCATTATGTGCAGCGAGTGCGCAATTATCGGGATGTCATTGCAACGGAGTTTGATTGACAAAGACATCCCGTTTTACAGCCTGCTGATTTTTTCTACCAGAACAAATTTCTCTAAAAAAGGATCTTATGACTTTCGAGGAGATGCCCAGGCCATCGATTGTTGTCTCCCTGACCCCGGTAATAGTCACCGGGGTCGCCCTCTGGCTGTCGATCTTTATTCTGGATACTCAGCCTCACTTTGCATTGTTTTTGGGGGCCACAACGGCCGGTTTATGTGCTTATGGACAGGGGTGTTCCTGGGAAACCATTCGGGAAGGATACAAAAATTCAATCTGCAGGACCATTTCGGCGTTGTTGATTTTACTGATTATCGGAATGCTGATCGGAGTCTGGATCGCTAGCGGAATTGTACCGGCTCTGATGTATCTCGGGTTTGAATTTTTGACGGCTCGCTGGTTCCTCCCCTTAATACTGTTGTTTTGCAGCGCCATGTCCCTGCTTACCGGAAGTTCCTGGACCACGGTTGGCACCATGGGGGTGGCTGCGGTCGGAATGAGTGAAGGGCTTGGAATTCCTCCGGCCATGACTGCGGGGGCGGTGGTGTCCGGGGCCTTTTTTGGGGACAAGATTTCGCCCATGTCCGATTCGACCAATTTGACCTCCTCGGTCATGGGAGTCCACTTATTCGATCATATTCGGCACATGCTTTACACGACGGTTCCTGCCTTGGTGATCACCCTGATCGTGTTTGCCCTGTTGGGATTTGCCACGGCCGGCAACGGCAGCGGTCATGATGTGTCGGTTTATACGGAAAGTATCCGGCAGAACTTTAACCTGTCGTTCTGGTTGTTCATACCGCCGACAGCGGTCATCATTTTAATCGTGCGCAAGGTCCCCGCTATTCCCTGTCTGATCTGTGGGTTGGTGCTGGGAGGTCTTGCTTATCTGCTGTTTCAGGACGGCAGCTGGACCGGGTTGTTTGAAACAATTCACAGCGGATTTCGCATCGACACCGGTGATGCGAGCATCGATGCACTGTTCTCCCGGGGTGGGATGGAGAGTATGTACGGCGTAGTGTCTCTGGCCCTGGTGTCCCTGGCTCTGGGTGGTATCATGGACAGCACCGGTATGCTGCACGCTATTGTCTTTAAGCTGTCCCGGTTTGTGCGTTTGACCGGGAATTTGACCGTGACCGTTCTCGGCACCTCGATATTTGTCAATCTTTTCAGCGCCAACCAGTATCTTGCCGTGATCCTGCCGGGACAGATGTTCGAGGAATGTTATCGAAATCGGGTATTGAAATTGAAAAATCTGACCCGAACCCTTGAGGCCGGCGGGACTTTGACCGCGCCGCTGATTCCCTGGAACAGCAGCGGGGTATTTGTCTATTCCGCGCTGGGCGTTTCGGCCGCTCAATACGCTCCCTATGCCATTCTGTGCTGGCTGACGGCTATTGTGGTGGCGTTTGTTGCCTATGCAGATTTGACCATGGAACGGGTGGAGCCGCTACAGCCCGAGCCCGCAGATCAGCAATAGGGGGTGATCGCAGGGGAGGGAATGCCCATCGGATAGCATCGCAAAAAGTTGTTTTTCGGTATTACGGCGTTTTCCGGGTGGCCTGTAGGACACAGGAGGCCCCTGCTCCTTAAAACCCGTTTGTGGGTTGGCTAGTCAGTGGAATTCAATCTCTACGGTCTTGCCAAGAAACTTCAGTCGGCTGGCGATTTTTTCCATCAGGTTTTTGCGAATCGAGACGCTGGCGGGAAGTTCGGGGTTCTGGTAACAAGGATTGACTTTCAGACCAACCAGAAGAAAAACTTCATCGGCGTGAAGCAGGGCATCAGCCACCAGGACCGCGCCGCTTTGATCTTTTCTGGGCAGGAGATTGGGGTTGCCTTGGGTTGCCTCGATCCATTCCAGTACCGAAGTCAGAGTAAAGATCCCTTCGGTGAGGATGTCGACCCCCGGCAGGATACCCATGGGGGGCACATCCAGTCGGGCGGTATCCGGATCGATGGAGCTCTCATGACCGCTCTGAGTGCTGACGATGTGGCCGGTAGTGCCACCGCAAACGATGCGCGTTCCTTCGAAATTTAAAACCCGCCGGGAGAGGGCTCGGTCTTCCGAAGGGTCGCGGGGTGGACCGGTAAAAAGCATCACAGCCTGTCTGGCCCGAACCAGCAAACCGACCATGGAAGCATCATCGGAAGGTTTCTGATTATATAGCTGATTGGTATGGGCCACAGTCTTTTCAACAATAAGGCGGACATCGGCCGGAAGGAAATAAAAAAGCTCTTCGATGTAGGCCGAGAGATGTTCGAGCCCCCAGTTATAATTGAGGACATTATCCGCACCGGCGTGAAGTATGCCGTTGCTGATAGCGACCAGCAGATCACCCCGCTCCAGCCGACCTTCGGAAAATTGGATTTTCCGGCCCATGACGGAAATCTGATGAAAAGGCAAGCTTTCCAACTTTTTTTTGCGGAAAAATAAAATTGGCGGATTGTTGAAGTTGTAAATTTTGTAGGTCAGGGCAAAATGATCAATTTCAATCATTGTGCTGGTGGCATAAGCAACATTCAGGCGTTTGTCAACGGGCAGGGTAGCGATGACCGTTTCGAGGACCTCCGGTAGTGGAATGTCTTCGCGTAACATATTGATGATAATTTCTGAAGACAGCGATGCCAGGATGCTGGCTTTGACCCCTTGACCGAGGCCATCACAAAGGGCCACCCGAGTTTTACTGCCGGCTTTGAGTACCCGGACCTGGTCACCGCACAGCTCCTCGCCGACCTTGGTCAGGCTCTGGTGGTAAACATCCAGCAGGCATTTCACTTACTTTATCTCCTCGTTCAATAAATTGCGGATTTTTATCAAGCTGACTTTGGAGTCGGCAGTGGTTTCCCCGAGCAGGCTGGCGATTTCCTGGGCGATATGCATTTGCCTGTCGATGACCTTATTCACATTCAGCAGCAACTCTTTCTTCATTTTGCGCAATTCTTCCCGTTCAACATGCTCACAGGTCAGGTCCACCATAATGCAGGCAATGATATCTTCTCTTTTTATAGGGAAGATGACCAGTCGCATGTACGTCCCGTAACGGGGGAATTTCTTTTCCTTGCGGATGATGGTGTTGTCTTCCCAGGCTCTTTCAAAGTCTCTCAGGTCATCAAAAAAGACCGACGCATGCTTGCCAAGGACTTCCGATTCGTGGGTTTTTACGGTCTGACAAAAAGACGGATTGACCAGTTTAATAATCAGAGAGGAATGGTCCATGACAACCAGGCTGTTCGGGTCGAATTCCCATAACTTTTCCCAGAGTGTTTTATCTGACATCATACACCTGTGAGTTAATTGTATTGGACGATAGGAGTCTCTGTATAAAAAATACTTTCCTTGCGCCTCATATCTCATTGTAAGATATCAGCTTGAATTAAAATTGCAAGAAAAGGCGTTCCGATGTGCAATTATATTTATATAAAATAAAACAGGAAAACATCCACGAATCGAGTGGGTTATAGACTTTGTTGTGGCTTTACCAGGCAATTAACGTGGCCATTTTTGACAACATAAAGAAAAACTTAAGATAATAAGAGGTTGTACATCAAGCTGGCTACAATGATTGAAGCCATTTTTATACTTTGGTTTTTCTGTGATCGTTTTTTTTAAAACAGCGCAAAATCACTAAGAGTATGTCGGACTATATTGGCCGAAGCGAAAGTCCTGATGTTTGAGAACAGATTTTATCTCACTTGAAGGTTGATAGTTCTAACTATGTACCGAAAAAGCTCCTAGGCACCATTTAAACTATTTCTAGTTGGCCGTTGTTTAGTGAAATGGGGTCAAAGTGGAATATCGCGGCAGATGTTGGGTGTTTTTTTACGATGCCCTGTTGATTCACTCAGCTTTTGCTGGCTGGATCAACGGGTCCCTTGCTGATAGGCTTCCATAGCCGCCGGAAAGGGTTTCAGAGCCCGTTCGAAGATGCCCAGGGAATAGGCTATGGTCAGGCCATAGTTGCTGGTCGGTACCCCGGCCTGTTGGCAGCGAAGGATGCGGGACAGGACTTCTCGCCGGTTCCACATGCAGGATCCGCAGTTGATGACCAGTTTGTAGGAATCCAGATCCTCGGGGAAATCATGACCCTGTACATGGTGAAAGTCCAACTTGCCGCCGACGTATTGCTGCAGCCAGCGAGGCAGCTTGACCCGGCCGATGTCTTCGCCTATGGGGTGATGGGAACAGGACTCGGCAATAAGGATCCGATCGCCGGGCTGTAAGGATTCGATTGCCATGGTACCGCGCACATAGGCCACCAGATCTCCCTTGAAGCGGGCGAAGAGGATCGAAAAGGAGGTCATGGCGATCGCGTCCGGTGTGTCCCCGGCGACCTTGAGGAAGGCCTGGGAATCGGTAATCACTAAAGCCGGTGGCCGTTTGAGGCGATCGAGGGCGTCGCGCAATTCCCGCTCCTTGACCACCATGCAGTAGGCATCGTTATCCAGGATGTCGCGAATAGATT
>NPIF01000293.1_pt3 | contig 37360 bp, 35 predicted proteins | sample 8637461 | NCBI WGS metagenome assembly NPIF01 (sample SAMN07420641, study PRJNA396082) | bioreactor metagenome | isolation source: sample BR12 brine-fed electro-methanogenic bioreactor BR | place: Japan: Kochi | collected 2016-12-09
AGTCCCGTCAGCCCCGCCATTTTAGAAAGGCGATTCCTTCAGTCAAGGGATCGCCTTTTTTCGTTGCCCCCTCTTGACCCTGTGGAATAAATTTGTCTATGATGATAGGGATTTTTTAATAAAAAATACTCTACAATATGGGTGATGCGGTGTCGCGCAATATGGCATTCCTTGTCCTGGGTGTTTGGCTGCTGGCCCTCTGTGGCTGTAGCGGTGTCGTCGACCCTGGTGCCTTTTGGGCCCCTGCGGTTGACGGTCCGGCGTGGCCCTCTCCTCCCAGCGCTCCTCGGGTCCAATATCTGAAGGCTTTTCCCCGCACGGTCGATTCGGGCGCGGAGGAGGATACCGGCAGTCGGGTCATGCGGTTCATTGTCGGCGAAAAACCATCGGAGATTCCCCTGGTCAACCCTGTTGGCGTGGCCGCCGATTCTGCGGGCAGGCTGTGGGTGACCGACCCCGGAGCCCGGATTGTCCACTTTTTCAATTTCGGCTCGGGAAAAACCGAGGTTTTCGGACAGGTTGGGGATGAGTTTCTGCTGGCGCCCGCCGGGGTCGCTTTTGACCGAACCCGGGGTAGGCTCTATCTCTCCGATGCCCAGCTGCAGCGGGTTTTCGTTCTTGAACCCGATGGGCGGCCAATCGGAGAAATTCAATCCCCGCAACCCTTCCTGCGGCCGGGAGGGCTGGCGGTCGATCCGGTCGGCAATCTCTATGTCGCAGACGTATTGGCCGGGCTGGTCAAAATTTTTTCTCCGGATGGGGTTTTTATCCGAGCTCTCGGCAGTCGCCAGGGGGATTCCGGCCGGTTCAACCGACCGGTCGCCGTCGCCGTGAGCGGCCAGGGGCATGTCGCCGTGCTGGATGCGATGAATTTCCGGGTCGAGTTGTTTGGTCCCGATTGGGAGCCGTTGGGAGTCGTCGGCGGGTTGGGGGATGTGCCGGGATCCTTTGCCCGTCCCCGGGGGGTGGCCTTCGATTCCGATCAGCATATTTACGTAGCCGATGCGGCATTTGACAATGTTCAGATTTTTGACCTGTCCGGAAAGCTGCTCTTGTATTTCGGTCGGCCGGGAGAGGCCGCAGGCGAGTTCTGTCTCCCTGCCGGTCTTGCCGTGGACCGGGATAACCGTCTTTATGCGGTCGATTCCTGCAATCATCGCATTCAGGTATTTCAGTACCTGCCTGCTGCGATGAACTGATTTGGACAAGAGGTTCGGTTTTTGCATCCAACGAAGACATCGATCTTTATCTTTCAACAGGGCGGGCCAGGCTGTTTATGCAGATCATCTCTTTCATGACGCTTCTTCTGCTTCTCTGCGGCGGGATCGGCGTATCCCGAGGGGCGGCGGTCGATCCGAAAAGCCTCGGATACAACACTGGCGTGAACCCCCACCCGCACAATCTCTCTCGCCTCAATAGCGATGGGGGGGGGATTCATGCTCCGGCGGGCGGAGAAAGCCAGATCTGCAAATTCTGTCACACCCCCCACGGGGCCTCGGCCGCCGGTCCGCTGTGGAACCGGCAGGATCCGCTCGGTCCCAACGGCGACGGCACATTTCCGCTCTACGGCAGCAGCAGCATCGTGATCGACGACGCCGGCGCCGTCGGCTCATCGGGCTATGGCGTCGGCACCTATCCCAACGGGGCCTCGCGGTTGTGCATGTCGTGTCATGACGGGGTGACGGCGGTCGGGGAAGTCATTTCGGAGGCCACGCTGGCCAATCTGACCATGTCGGCCAGCGGCACCATCGACCTCAGCACCTCCCATCCGATCTCCTTCGTCTACGACGCGACCGTTGCCGGGCTGATCAATGCGGTGAAAAACGACGGCGGTTCGAATACCTATCAGTTGCCGGGCACCGCCGGCATCCTTGATGCGCAAGCCCGGATGCAGTGCACCGCCTGCCACGACCCGCACATCGATACCAACGACGGCACGTACACCCTGCCCATGTGGCGCAATTACACCGGGGTGGAAAACGCCGATTACGAGGGAACCTGCAGCGAATGCCATGTCGGCGGCAGCGGCAGCGCCGGCATCCTGCGCTCCCCCGTTCCCGGTATCGGCGCCAATCACCAGTTGTGAGTCTTTGATGGACAAACGGTTGAACCTTTTTTGGCTGGGACTTGTTCTGGCTCTTGCGCTCCTTGCGGGGCTGCCGGAAACGACCGCCCGCGTCTTCGCCTTCGAGACTCCCGGGCGCCTGACCGGGAGCCACGGTGAACCGGGCCTTTTTCCCAAGTCGTGCCGCGCCTGCCACCGGGGCATGTCGATGGCCACCCGCGGCGAGGAGCAGGTCTGCTTGAACTGCCACGGATCGGAAGTCGTCCGGCAACAGATGGTCGCTGCCGGCTTTCTCGATCGCAGCAAGGTCGATGGGGCCATGGGCGATATTCTGGCCGAGCTGCGCAAGCCCTACAATCATCCCGTGCTGGAAACCAAAGGGGTGCATCGCGGCGGCGAGAAACTGCCGGAGACGAGCGTTACCGCGCCGCGCCACGCCGAGTGCGTCGATTGCCACGATCCCCACGATCTGAGCCGGGAAGAACCGTTTCGCGGCATCGGCGGCAGGCGGGTGGGGAACTTTGTCACCCCGATCGATCAGGAATTCGAATTGTGCTACCGCTGTCACGCCGAGAGCGCCAACCTGCCGGCGCGCTCGACCAACAAGCACGCCGAATTCAAGACCACCAACCCCTCTTACCATCCGGTCGAAGGGGAGGGCGCCAGCGAATACGTCATCAGCTTGAAAAAACCCTACGTCGCCCGCAAGGACAGGCCGGGCGAGATTTCGCGCATCTCCTGCTCCGACTGTCACGGCAGCGACGATCCCACGGGTCCGAGCGGCCCCCACGGCAGCCGGTTCCGAGGCCTGTTGCGGGCCAATTACCAGATGGACGACGGACGCGGTGAATCGGAATACGGCTATGCTCTCTGCTACCGCTGCCACGATCGCAGCAGCATTCTCGGCAACGAAAGCTTTGCCTACCACGCGCTTCACATTCAGGGGCGGCCGGGGGTGCGCGATGCGGGCACCAGCTGTTTCACCTGCCATGACGCCCATGGCAGCACCCGCAATCCCTATCTGTTGCGCTTCAACGAAGACGTCGTGCAGCCCACCGTGAGCGGCAAGCTGAAATACGACTCGCGCGGCGTGGGCGCCCGCCATGGCAGCTGTTTTCTCAACTGCCACGGGGTCGAACATGATCCGAAGTCCTATTGACCGGGCAACCCCCTTGATTCTCAGGGCGCGGACCGGCGGCGGGAATCGCCGGCCGGCCTTTTCCGCGCCGGGATTTCGGTTTTCCTTTGCGCGGTTAATGTGATATTTTCTGCCCTTATGCCGACCTTCAAAAGCAAAATAGGAATGGCCGACGGCCGGGTGGTCGAAAAGGAGTTCGAGGCTCCCAGCCGCGAACTCCTTCGGGAGAGTCTGCAGGAGCAGGGTTTTCACGTTTTTTATATCAAGAAAAATCCTCTCCAGTTTCTTGCCTCGGGCCAGCGCCTGGGAAGCCGCCTTTCCGGTCAGCGCTTTCTGTCCTTCAACCAGGAAATGCTGGTCCTGATCCGCTCGGGGCTGCCGATCCTGCAGGTGCTCGATACCCTGATGGAGCGCATGGAGGTGGGCGGCATGCTCGCGGTGCTGCGGGAAATTCGCGAAGACGTCAAGGGCGGAGCGTCCCTGTCTGACGCCTTCGAGAAATTTCCCCGCTATTTTCCCTATCTCTACATCGCCTCCATTCGCGCGGGAGAGCGCACCGGAGATCTGCCGGTGACGCTGGCACGCTACCTCGACTATCAGAAGCGCATGGAGGCGATCAAGGCCAGGATTCGCAGCGCCTCCTTCTATCCGGCTTTTCTCTCCGTGGTCGTGACGGTGGTCGTGCTGTTTCTGATGCTGTTCGTGGTGCCGCGCTTTACTCAGATCTACGCCGACGCCAAAGTTCAACTGCCGCTGCTCACCCGCATCGTCATCGGCGCGGCCGAAGGGATGGTCAACTTTCTGCCGCTGGTGGTCCTGGTGTTGCTCGGGGTGGGGATCGCTGGTAGAATCTTTCTTCGCTCCGAAAAGGGGGCGTTCTGGTTTGATCGGCTCAAGCTCAAGCTTCCCTTTTTCGGGCGGCTTTTGGGCGACTACGCCGTCTCCAGTTTCTGCCGGACTCTCAGCATCACTCTTGCCGGAGGCATCCCGGCCGTCCAGGCTTTGCGCATGTCGCGCGGCACCCTGAACAACCGGTCGCTGGAAGACCGGCTTCTCAGCGCCACCCGTCGCATCGAGGAGGGGATGGGCATCTCCCCGTCCTTCGAGAAGGCCGGGTTTTTCCCGTCCATTGCCTTGCGCATGATCGGGGTGGGCGAGACCACCGGCGCCTTGTCCGAGATGCTCAACGAGGTGGCCGATTACTACGAAATGCAGGTGGAGCAGCGTCTCGACAAGCTCACCACTTTGGTTGAGCCGGTGATGATGCTGGTGATGGGGCTACTCATTGGCGGCATCGTTGTCGCCATGTATTTTCCCATTTTTCAACTTGCGGGAACCGTGGGATAGGATTGCCCGATCGTGAAGTTCGAAAGAAAGAAAATAGGCGAAATTCTGGTCGAGATGGGGGCGATTGCCCCGGCTCAGACCGAACTGCTGATGCAGCGGATGCAGGCCTCGGGCAAGACCTTCGGCGAGACGGGCATCGATGAAGGCTTCTTCAATGACGAGTCCCTGGCTCAGGCCCTGGCGCGCCAGTTTCAGCTCGAATATGTCGACCTTTCCGGTTTTGTCCCTGATCCGGAGTTGCTCGCCTCCATGCCCGTGGGGTTCGCCAATCGCTACCAGATTCTGCCGCTGGAGCGCAGCGCAGAGGGGCTGGTGGTGGCGATCAGCAATCCCACCGACATCAGCACCCTCGATAGCCTCGAACTGATCCTCAACACCCCGCTGATTCTCAAGGTGACGGGGCGCTCGCGGCTTCTGCGCCTGCTCGAGCGCAGCGAAGGCTCGCAACGGGTTCTGCAGGAAGCGTCGGAAGATTTCAAGCTGCAGCTGGTCAAGGAAACCGAGAAGGGCGAAGAGGTCCTCTCCCTCGACAAGTTGACCTCCGACACCAGCCCGATCATCCGCCTGATCGACTCGACCCTGTACGATGCCCTCAACCGGCGCGCCAGCGACATCCACATCGAATCGAATCTCGATGGCGTCTCCATCAAATACCGGGTCGACGGCGTTCTCTACCAGGCCACCGAGCCTCTCGGCAGCCGCTTCCAGAGCCCGATCATCTCGCGGCTCAAGGTCATGAGCGAACTCGATATCTCCGAGCGGCGCATCCCCCAGGACGGCCGCTTCAAGGTGCGGGTGGGGGGGCGCTCCATCGACTTTCGCGTCTCGATCATGCCGAGTATCTTCGGCGAGGATGCGGTCATCCGCATTCTCGACAAAGAGACGATCGCCGCCGATTTCAAAGGGTTGACCCTGGAGGTGCTGGGGATCGCCAATCGCGAAATCCTGCGGTTTCGCCGCAAGATTCGCGAACCTTACGGCATGGTCCTGGTGACCGGGCCGACCGGCAGCGGCAAAACCACGACGCTCTACGCCGCCCTGACCGAGATCAATACCCAGGAAGAAAAGATCATCACCATCGAGGACCCGGTGGAGTACCAGCTCAAGGGCATCGTGCAGATTCCGGTCAACGAGAAAAAGGGACTGACCTTCGCCCGCGGTCTGCGCTCGATTCTGCGCCATGATCCCGACAAGATCATGGTCGGCGAGATCCGCGATCCGGAAACCGCCCAGATCGCCGTGCAGTCGGCTCTGACCGGACACCTGGTGTTCACCACGGTCCATGCCAACAACGTTTTCGACGTTCTCGGGCGGTTCTTGCACATGGGGATCGATCCCTACAACTTCGTCAGCTGTCTCAACATGGTGCTGGCTCAGCGTCTGGTGAGGCAGATCTGCCCCCATTGCCGCCGGCCGGCCAGGGTCGACCGGGAGACGATCGAGGAGGCCGGTCTCGATTACGAAAAATTCAAGGACCACCCTTACTACGAAGGGGAGGGCTGCAAGGAATGTCGGGGCATGGGCTTTCTCGGGCGCAGCGCCATTGTCGAGATGCTTGAGCTCAACGACGAAATGCGTGAGCTGATTCTGAGCAAGGCGCCGGTCTCGCAACTCAAGCGGGCCGCCGCCAAGCACGGAACCGTCTTTCTCCGCGAGGCCGCGGTCGAAAAAGTTCTGGAAGGAACCACCACCTTCAAGGAAATCAACCGCGTGACTTTCGTGGAGAAAAATTGATGTCACTGCTGCGGCGGGATTACCTCGGACTCAGCCTTCATGCCGACCAGCTCCAGGGCGTCGCTCTGCAGCGTCAGGGCAAGGGGGCCGCGTTGCTGGGAGCCCGCGGTTTCGGTCTTAAGCCCGAGGTTCTCCAGGTCGGACTGCGTGGGCCCAATGTGACCCTGCCCAAAGACCTGATCGAGGCGCTGGTCGAGGTTCTCTCCCCTCTGGCCGGGCGCGAAGACCGGGTTGCCCTGTCGCTGCCCGATGCCTGCGGGCGGGTGATCGTCACCGAGCTGGAGGCGGAATTCAAGACCAAGAAAGAAGGCGTGGAGATTCTACGCTGGCAGTTGAAAAAAAACCTGCCGAGCGCCATGGAGGATATCCGCCTCGACTTTCAGGTGCTCACCCGTACCGACACGGGACGCCGCCGGGTGGTCGCCAGTCTCATGGACCGCAGCGTTCTCGAGCAGTACGAGGAGGTGGTGGCACAGGCCGGGTTTCATGCCGCGCTGATCGATTTTCATTCCTTCAACCTGTTCAACTATTACCGGCCCCGGCTCGACATGGGCGACGATTTCGTCTTCATCGGGGTCGAGGGTAAGGCGCTGATTCTCGAAATTTTCCAGAACCAGGCACTCCTGTTTCACCGCGTGCGCGAGGTCGGCACCGACCCCCAGCGAGTGTTTCAGGAACTCAACCGCTCCCTGGTCGGTTTTCAGGCCAGTCAGCCGACCCTGCGCCGCTCCGCGGTCTATCTGCACAGCGACTGGGAGGAGCGCGACGCGCTCAAAGAGGTCCTGGCCTCCCTTTTCGACAAGGCCCCGGTGCTGCTCGATCCGCATCTGGAGCGGATGACACCCGATGCCGTCAGTCTGAAAGGGGCGCGCAACATGATGCTGGTATCCGCCGTCGGCGCGGCCGAGCGGATGATCTGGGGGGCGCGATGAAGATCTCCCTCAATCTGGCGAGCCGCACCTACGTCAACCGCCGCGCCCTCTTCGCCGGCTACGTCGCCGCCGGCATCGCCCTGGGGCTGCTGCTGGCGCTCAATCTGACCTTTTTCTGGCACAGCCGCAGCGAGATTCGCGATCTCGACCGTAAGCTGGCGGCGATCAAGGAACAACTCGGCACGCTCACCGCCGAGGGAGGCGCCGAATTCAGCCCCGCGGCCTACAAGGACCTGCTGCAGGAGATCGAATTCGCCAATGCGATTCTGGAGAAGGACGGGTTTCGCTGGAGCGCGCTGCTGAACCAGCTCGAAGGGCTGGTCCCCGAAGGCGTTTCGGTGCGCGGGCTCAGACCCGATCATAAGGCCCGCGCCCTGCGCATTACCGCAGTGGCCCGCGGGGTCGATGAGATGCGGGCATTTCTCGATCGACTCATGGCGTCGGAGAATTTTTCCGATCTCTTTCTGCTCTCCCAGGAAAAAACCGAGGTGACCGATTATTCCGGGAGAAAGCGCGAGGCGGTGAAATTCGACCTCGAAATTCAGGAGGCCTTCTGATGAACCGCGATTCTCTGTGGTACGCCCTCTGGCGCCAGAATCGCATCGTTCCCGTCATCCTGCTGGTTCTGCTGCTGGCCAATCTCGGGCTCTACCTGGTGACCGCCTATGGAATCGCTCCGGAGGCCTCCCGCCTCGAGCAGCAGTTTCTGCGTCAGCAGGAAGACCTGCGTCAGGTCGAATCCCTCGGCCGGCAAAAAGATACGCCGGAGGCGATCTACCGCCAGGGCAAGCAGGACCTGGCCGCCTTTTTCGCCGCCATTCCCGCGCGGGAAGACCTCACGACCCTCATCGGGGAAATCTTCTCCCTGGCCCGCGGCGCCGGCCTTGCCATCGAGCGCGTCAGCTACGATCCGGAAAAGCTCAAGGGGAGCCCGCTTCTCAGTTATACGCTGGTCTTTTCGGTGACGGGAAACTATGAACAGCTGAAAAAGTATGTTTTTTCGCTGGAGCAATCGCCGCGCATCTTCACCCTGGACGAAATTTCGTTTTCCGCCAGTGATGCCGCTGCCCGGACGGTCACCCTCAATCTGCGCTTCACCACATACTTTCAGGCGGAGCGGGCATGACGCGGCAGCAGAAAATTCTCGTTGGCTGCCTGGTCGCTCTCGCGCTGGCCATCGCTTACGCCGTTTGGGAGACGCCCGAGCAGGACGTTGCGCCCAGGGAGCCCGGCGCCCGCCCGGGCGCCAAGAGCGTTGCATCCCCGGCCCCGCAGGACGAAAGGCGTCTGCGGCTTGAATTGATGGAACCCTCGGGTAACGATTTCCCCGGGGCAGAGCGCGACCTTTTCGGCCCCCTGTACGCGGCGCCGCCACCCCCGCCTCCACCCCCGCCGGCGCCGCCGCTGCCGAAGCTGCCGCCGGCTCCGACGCCCGCGCCGGTTGCGCCGCCGCCCCAGGTCGCCTTTGCCCCGCCGGCACGCTTCACCGTGCTGGGCTACCTGGAGGTGGACGACAGGCGGGTGGTTTTTCTCGAATCGGAGGGTGAGACATTTCTGGCCCGCTCCGGAGAGACCTTCGGCGGCGACTTCCGGGTGGTCGAACTCTCCCCCCAGCGTCTGGTGATCGAGCAGGAAGGAATACCTCGGCCGATCGTTCTGCCGCTGGAAGACGACCAGGGCGGCATGACCTCCTTCGGTTCTCCCGCCGACACCTCGGCGGGCGGCGGAACCCGCCGCAGCCGCCCCGCCCGCGTGCCGGGCCGGCTTTATTGAGACGGCCCCGCGGCGAGCCGCCGGTCGGCTGACCGCAGCTGATTTTGAGATTTTTCTGCAATTTGAAAACCCCAAAACAGGGTGTGTGAATAATGAGGATGATTATGAGCAAGGCGATTCGGAGGGCTGTGGCCGTGGCGGTGACCCTGGCGCTGCTGTTGAGCGGCTGCGCGGCCGGCACCCGGCAATTCGAAACGGCGGAGGAATTGGTGGCCGCGGGCAATTACGACCAGGCGGTCGTCAACTTCTCCCAGGCGCTGCGGAAAAAGCCCGACAGCCAGTATTACCGGCTCAAGCTGGAGGAGGCGCGCCTGCTGGCGGCCAGGTTCCACCTGGAGGAGGGGCGGCGCTTGATGGCCGAAGGCCGCGAAGATGCGGCCGGCGATCAGTTCCAGTTGGCCCTGCAATACAACCCCGCTCTCGAGGTGGCCGCCCAGGAGTTCGAGCGCTCCCAGCAACGAATCAGAGCGAAGCGGCTGCTCGAGGACGCCGAGCAGTTTTTCCGGGCGCGCAAGTTTACCCAGGCCAAGCAGGTTCTCAATCGGGTTCTCGAGCTCGATCCCGCCAACCGCCAAGCCGAGGAGTTGCTGGCGAAGGTGAAAAAATCGCGGATTACCGTGATCGACGGCCAGGAACTGGAGGTGACCTCCGACAAGCCGATCACCCTCAAATTCAAGGAAGCGAACCTGCAGGACGTCTTCAACATTCTCTCCCAGCTCTCAGGGGTCAACTTTCTCTTCGACGAAGAGCTCGGCAACGAGAAAATCACGGTCTACCTCGAAGGGGCGACCTTCGCCCAGGCCCTGGAACTGCTGCTCAAGATGAACGACCTGGCGCACAAGGTGCTCAACCCCCGGACGATTCTCCTCTACGCCAAGACCAAGGACAAGGAGAAGCAGTACGAGGACCAGGTCATCCAGACCTTCTACCTCTCCAACATCGACGCGAAAAAAGCGGTCAACCTGCTGCGCACCATGCTGCAGCTGCGCAAGATCTTCGTCCACGAAGAGCTCAACGCCCTGGTCATCCGCGACACCCCCAGCGTGGTGCGGCTGTCCCAGCAGATTCTCGAAGCGGCCGACCGCGCCGACTCGGAGGTGGTTTTCGACGTGGAGCTGATCGAAGTCAGCCGCGGCGACGACACCACCCTGGGCGCCCAGCTCAATGCTTATTCCATCGGCATCGGCCTCGCCAAAAAGGGGGGGAGCACGATCGTCGCCAATTCCCTGTCTTCCGGGACCGCCACCAGCAATCTGGTGGACGGCCTGGGTTCGCTTGAAACCTTCTACACTCTGCCGGCCGCCACCTTCGACTTCGCCAAGACCCTGACCGACACCGAGCTGCTGGCCAGCCCCAAGATCCGGGTGAAGAACAAGGAAAAAGCCAAGGTGCACATCGGCTCGCGCGAGCCGGTGATCACCGTCACCATCAACGGCGATAACCGCAGCGACAACGTGCAGTACGTCGACGTCGGGGTCAAACTCAACGTCGAGCCGACGGTGCAGCTCGACAGCAGCGTCATCACCAAGCTCAGCCTCGAGGTGAGCAGCATCTCCGACCGGCGCACTCTCGAAAGCGGGAGCTCGGTCTTCACCATCACCACCACCAACGCTGAAAGCGTGCTCAGCCTCAACGACGGCGAGCGCACGGTGATCGGCGGGTTGATCCGCGACACCAAGAGCAAGACGACCCGCAGCATCCCGGTGCTGGGCGACCTGCCCCTGGTCGGCGAACTGTTCACCCATCGCCGTACCGACGATCAGAAGCGCGAGCTGCTCCTGTCGATCACTCCCCACATCGTGAAAAACGTGGAGATGCCTCTGGCGGACGTCAGCACCATCTGGTCGGGAGGAGAGGAAGAACTCAAGGTGGGTCCCAACTTCGGCGCCTTTCTTCCCGATTTCGCCCCCGAGCTGGAGAAGGGCAATCCGGCCCCCGCGCCCCGCCTGGTGGAGCCGCGCCCGGTCGATCTGCCCCAGCCGGAGGCGGCGGGCGAAGAGCCTGCGGTACCGCCGCCGGCGGTCTCCCGGCCGCAGGCCGCGCCCCCGCGCCCCGCCTCGCCCGAACCCCCGGCGGCGGTTACGGCGCCTGCTCCCGCGTCGGAACCGACCATGGCAAGATCGCCCCAGCCGGTCACCGCCGCGGTGCCGCGCCCGCCCGCCCCGGTGCCGGCGCCAACGGCGGTTCCCGATGCGATGGCGCCGCCCGAGGTGCCGGTGCTGGCGGTGGCCCCGCTCGACATCGCCGGCGAGCCCCAATCGGGCCGCCTGTATATCAGCGGACCCCGCCAGGTCGGCCAGGGCGAGGTGGCGGCGCTGGCGGTCAATGTCGCCGGCGTGCAGAATCTCTACAGCGCTCCCCTGTACATCACCTACGATCCGGCCAAGCTCGAGTTCCTGCGCTCCCGCGAGGGGGCTTTCCTCAAGCAGGGAAACAAACCGACGATCTTCACCACCAGTGCCGGCGCCCGGCCCGGGCTGGTGATCGTCGGCTATAAGCAGGGTACCGGCGGCTGGGGCGTCAGCGGCGCGGGCGAACTGTTCACCCTGGAATTCAGGGCGATCGAAAAGGGAACGACCGAGGTCGGCATGGAGCGCATCAATTTCCGCAACCCCTCCGGGGAGCGCCTGCCGGTGATCCCCGAAGCGACCACGCTGGAGATTCGTTGACGAGAACATGTTGTTGCGCAGGATGAAACCCAATCAGGCGGGGCTGACCTTTATCGAACTGGTGCTTGCCATGGCGATTCTGGCGGTGCTCGCCGCGGTGACCATGCCGCTGGCCGAAGTGGCGGTCAAGCGCAGCAAGGAAGTCGAACTGCGGCGGGCCTTGCGCGACATCCGCACCGCCCTCGACGAATACCACGCCGACTGGACCAAGGCGGTTCAGGAGAAGAAGATCACCTCCGAAATCGATGAAACCGGCTACCCCGAGGAACTGGAGGAACTGGTGGAGGGAAAGGACTGGGGAGGATTGTATCAGTTCAAGCGCAAATACCTGCGGCGCATTCCCCGCGACCCCTTCGACAAGTACGACGAGGGCTGGGGGTTGCGCGCCTACGAAGATGAACCCGACTCGGCCTTCTATGGCGGGGGCGACGTCTACGACGTTTATTCCCAGAGCGACGGCATTGCTCTGGACGGCACCGATTACACCACCTGGTAAGGATCCGATGCGCAAAATCCTGCACTATAAAAGCGGCCGCCGCCAGCTTGGCTTCACCCTGATCGAGCTCCTGATCGTGATGTCGATTATCGGGATTCTCGCCTCGATCGCCGTTCCCAGCTATAAACGCAGCGTGGTCAAGGCGCGGGAGACCGCCCTGGCGGAAAACCTCTACCAGATGCGCCAGGCGATCGACGCCTACTTCGCCGACAACAACCGCTATCCCGATGCGCTCGAGGCGCTGGTCGACGCCAAATATCTGCGCTCCCTGCCGGTCGATCCCTTCACCCAGTCGGTCGACACCTGGGAGACGGTTGCCCCCGAACCCCTGGAAAACGGCGACCTGGCCGAAGGGGGCGTCTTCGACGTCTACAGCGGCAGCGAACTGGTGGGCCTCAACGGCGTTCCCTACCGGGAGTGGTGACGGGGCACTATGATTCAGATTTACAATCTCTGTAAAAACTATTCGAAAGATTCGGCCGCCCTCGACAAGATCACGCTCAAGGTCCCCAAGGGGGATTTCGTCTTTATCACCGGCCCCTCCGGGGCGGGCAAATCGACCCTGCTCAAGCTCCTTTATGCCGGCGAAAAGCCGAACCGCGGGCAGATTCTCATCGACGGCCGCAACGTGACCCGGATGAGTGCCCGCCAGATCCCTCACCTGCGCCGCCGGCTCGGCATCGTTTTCCAGGATTTCAAGCTGATTCCCACCCGCACCGTCTTTGAAAACGTCGCCTTCGCCCTCGAAGTGCAGGGCAAGCGGCGTTTCGAAATCAGCAAAAAAGTCTACGCGTCGCTGAAAAACGTCGGCCTGGAGCACAAGCTCAACCGGTTTCCGCTGGAGCTCTCCGGCGGCGAACAGCAGCGGGTGGCCGTGGCCCGGGCGCTGGTGGTCGACCCCGTGATTCTGCTGGCCGACGAGCCGACCGGCAACCTCGATCCGGAAACGACCCTGGAGTTGATGGAGCTCTTCAAAAACGCCAACGCCCGCGGGTCGACCGTGCTCATGGCCACCCACGACCGGGAGTTGATTCGCCGTTATCCGCGCCGGGTCATCACCCTGGAAAATGGCCGGCTGGTGGAAGACCGCCAGGCCTGATTTCTTTCGCTGAACGCCGTTCGGGCGCAGCATCCGCCGCCGGCGGCACACCGCCGCCAAGGAGCCGATCGTGTTCGACGCTCTTCGTTACTTTTTCCGCCGGGCTTTGCGCAACATGCGCCAAAGCCCTTTTCTCTGCTTCGCGGCCGTGGCCACCGTCACGCTGTCCCTGGCGATCGTGGCGTTTTTCGCCATCATCTTCTTCAATATCGAGCAGTTGACCAGCCGCTGGAGCGAGGAAGTCCAGATCGTGGCCTATCTCGACGAACTGCCCGACTCTTCGGCGCTGGCGCAGAAGATGCGCCAGCTCGAAAAGCTGCCGGGGGTGGAGAAGGTCACCCTGGTGTCGCGGCAAGATGCTTTTGAGCGCTTCCGCCAGCGCCTCGGCCAGCATGCCGATCTGTTGCAGGGGGTCGATCCCGAGATCCTTCCCGCTTCCCTGGAAATCGCGCTCGACTCCGATTATCGCAACCGCAAGGGGGTCGACCAGGTGGTGGGCGCGCTCAAGCAACGGGGCGATTTCGGCGATCTGCGCTACGGTCATGAGTGGCTCCAGCGGTTCGAGTCCTTTGTCGGCCTGCTGCGGCTGGTTGGTTTGATTCTCGGGGGCTTTCTCCTGTTCGCCGCCTTGTTTATCGTCTCCAACACCATCCGTCTGACTCTCTTCGCCCGCCGGGAGGAACTCGAGGTCATGACGCTGGTGGGGGGAACCTCCCTCTTCATCAAGACCCCCTTCGTCATCGAGGGGGCGCTGCAGGGCTTGTGCGGGGGCGTATTGTCGCTGGCGGGCGTCTATCTGGTCTTCATGCTCTTTTTGCGCGAAGGCCTGCAGACCGTGCTGCTTGCCGCCGGCGGCAGCGACGTGGTATTTCTGCCGGCTCGGTACCTGGTCGGTCTGATTCTGCTCGGACTTCTGCTCGGGGTTTTCGGCAGTCTCGGCGCTTTGCGCAAATTCCTGCGGATCTGAGCGATGAGGTGGGTGCGCTTAAATACGATTCTGCTCGTGCTGGCGGCGGTTTTCCTTGCCGCCAGCGCCCTGGCGGCCCAGAGTCTGGAGGACAACCGGCAGGCGCTGGAAGAGATCCGCTCGCGGATCAAGGCGGCTGCGCGAAAGCTTGAGGAGAAAAAGGCGACGGCCCGCAGCCTGGGTGAAGATCTGGACACGCTGGAAGAAGATATCGAGCGACTCAACCGCCAGATCAGCGGATTGACCCGCCGCGACCGGGAGCTGGGGCAAGGCATTGCCGATAAGGAAAAAGAGTTGGCGCAGGTGCAGGCGCGCATCGACGGGTTGCGCAAAATAGTTCGGAAAAGGTTGGTGGCCCTGTACAAGGAAGGGGAGGCGGGGCCCATGAGTCTGTTATTTTCGAGCCGCACCCCGGCGCACATGATGGAGGAATTCGATTACATGTCGCGGGTTCTGGCCCACGACCGCGAACTTCTCGATCGCTTTCGCCGGGACGTAAGAGAACTGCAGGCCGCCCGCGACCAGCTCGCCGCCCTGCAGAAGGAACAACAGGCGGTCATGGCTCAGGTGGAAAAGAGCCGGGGCACCGCCCACGACGCCGCCAAGCTGAAGCGTCGCCTGCTGGTGGCGACCAAAAACGAGGAGAAGGCCCTCGGCCATCAGCTCGACACCTTGCGCGAGCGGGCCCGTGGTCTGGAGAAACTGGTCAAAAAACTTGAATCGGAAAAGTCCCAAGCGTATACTGGCGCAGGGGATTTTGCCAGTAAGAAAGGACATTTGCCCTGGCCGGTGAAGGGGCCGGTCAAGGTCGGTTTCGGTCGTCAGAAGCATCCGGAACTCGGCACCATGTTCGACAGTCAGGGGATCGAAATCGGCGTGGCTGACGGGCTGCCGGTGTTGGCCGTGGCCGAGGGACGCGTGATCTTTGCCAACTGGTTCAAGGGGTACGGCAATCTGCTGATTGTCGATCACGGTTCCAGCTACTATACCCTTTATGCCCAGAATGCTCGCCTGAGTAAAAAAGTCGGCGATCCCGTGGCCCGGGGCGAGGCGGTCGGTATGTCGGGCCTGCCGGGCAGCGACAGCATCTATTTCGAAATTCGCCATGGCGGCACCCCGCAAAACCCCCGGGCCTGGCTCAGCCCTCCTTGAACACAGCGTTTAACTTCAGCGGTCGCAGGTGACGTCCACCCCGGCCGCTGCATAGCGGAGGTAATATCAATGGCCCGACGCAGACGGTCCTCCATTCTCATCCTTCTTCTCGTGCTGGTTCTGCTCGGCGGGATATCGACAGGAAAGTTCCACCAGCTTTCGGTGGCCATGGCCGGATCGGAGGAATATCAGGAACTCGACCTGTTCACCGATGTCCTCTCTCTGGTGCGCAAAAGCTATGTCGAAGAAGTGCCTCTCAAAGATCTGATCTACGGGGCGATCAACGGCATGCTCGCCTCTCTCGATCCGCACAGCTCCTTTTTGCCGCCCGAAATGTATCAGGAAATGAAGATCGACACCCGGGGTGAGTTCGGCGGCCTGGGGATCGAGATCACGATTCGCGACGGAATTCTCACCATCGTCTCGCCCATCGAGGACACCCCGGCCTTCCGGGCCGGTTTGCAGGCCGGTGACCAGATTCTCAAGATCGAGGAGCGCTTTACCAAGGATATGGGCATCATGGATGCGGTCAAGTTGATGCGGGGCAAGCCCGGCACCGAGGTAACGATCACCATCATGCGCGACACCTTTGAAAAACCCCAGGACTTCACCCTGAAACGCGAAATCATCCAAGTGAAAAGCATCAAGGCGCGCACCCTCGAGGATGGCTTCGGCTATGTGCGCATCGCCCAGTTCCAGGAGCGCACCGCCGACGATCTGCATCGGGCGCTGGCGCAGCTGCGCAAAGAGAACGATGGCGGACTCTCCGGCCTGGTTCTCGATCTGCGCAACAACCCGGGCGGATTGCTCGACCAGGCGGTGGAGGTGACCGATACCTTCATCGGCGAGGGGCTGATCGTCTATACCGAAGGCCGTGAGAAGGGGAGCCAGTTGCGGTTCAGCGCCCACAAGAGCGGCTCGGAGCCCGACTACCCGATCGTCGTCCTGATCAACGGCGGGAGCGCCAGCGCCTCGGAGATCGTCGCCGGCGCCCTTCAGGACCACAAGCGCGGGCTGATCATGGGAACCCAGAGCTTCGGTAAGGGATCGGTCCAGACCATCATCCCTCTCGGCGACGAATCGGGCCTGCGCCTGACCACCGCGCGCTACTACACGCCCAACGGCACCTCGATCCAGGCGCGGGGCATCTCGCCCGATATCGTGGTGCGGCCGGTTGAGATCTCCGAGCGGCGCGAGGGGACCCATTTCCGGGAAAGCGACCTCGAAAACCATTTCGATACCCCGGCCGAAGCGACGAACGGTGAGCCCGCCGCGGGTAAAAAATTCCGGATCGATGAGGAGAGCCGCAAGGATTATCAGCTGATGCGCGCTCTCGACCTGCTCAAGGGCTGGCAGATTCTCAAAGGGTTGAACCCGCCGGCCGCCTGAGGCTTGTTGACCAACACTTTTTCCGGGGGGATGACCGTCCCCCCTTTTTTTATGCGGAATGCCAGCGAAAAAAACTAAAAAGGCCGCTCGCCGAAAATCCCGCAACAACCCGACCACCGCCAGGGAACTCAAGGTCTGGCTGGCGGTCTTCTTTCTGCTGGTGTTCCTGGTGGGGAGCATGGCCCTGCTGCAGCAGGTGCGCCATGTTTTTACTCCGCCGCCGCCCGAAGCGCCGACGCCTGCCCGCTTCCAGGCCCTGACCCGGGATCAGGCCCGGGAGCGCATCGAGCAGGCCCTGGCAACCCTGGTTCAGGGCCGTATCTCCCGCTCAGTGGTTGACGACCGGGTGATTTACCGGATCGCCGCAGACGTGCCGGAGCCGGCAGCGCTCACCGCCTTCGCCCGCGAACTCGCTGCCGCCGGCGGCCACTGGCAGGTGAGCCCGCCGCAGGACGGGGGGCTGGTCATGGTCCTGGCGCACGGCTGGCGCTTCGAACTGCACTTCACCCCTGCGCCCGCGCCGCTTTCCCCGTCGCAGCCAATCGCGCAAGACACCGGGGCGCGGGCGGCGATCATCATGGACGACCTGGGCAACGACCTGCACTCGGCCCGGCAACTGCTTGAGATCGATCTGGCCGTGACCATGGCGGTTTTGCCCGAGTTGCCCCACTCCGCCCAGGTGGCGCGAATGGGACATCGCCAGGGGCGCGAAATCATCGTTCACATCCCCATGGAGCCCCTCGGCTATCCGGCGACCAATCCGGGCAGGAACGCCCTGCTCACCGGTCTGCCCGAAGATGAGATCCGCAGGCGCCTCAATGGTTTCTGGGGACAGGTACCCCATGCGGTAGGCGGCAACAATCACATGGGGTCGCGCTTCACCCAGGATGCGCAGGGGATGCAGATCGTGCTGGGAGAGATGGCCCGGCACCGCCTGTTCTTCATCGACAGCCTGACGACCGGCTCCTCGCTCGGGCTGGCGACGGCGCGGCGGCTGGGAGTGCCGGCGGCGGCGCGTGACGTTTTTCTCGACAATGAACAGGATGTGGCGAAGATTCGGCGCGAATTGCAACGCCTGATCCGCGTCGCCCAAAAGCAGGGGCAGGCGATCGGTATCTGCCATCCCTACCGGGAGACCCTGGAAGCGCTGCGGCTGGAGCAGGAGAGTTTCGCCCGGGCCGGGGTCGCGGTGGTTCCCGTGTCGCGCCTGGTCGAAGGGGGCGGGGGGTAGCGCGGTTATTGCGCTGGTTCGGCAGCTGGCGAGTCGGTGCTCGTGGCTGCAGTCCGGCGACCGAGTTGGCGGCCGATCTGTTCGACTCGCCGCTCGCCGCATTGCAGCATGTCGTCGAAGACCTGGCGGGCAACCTCCGTCAGCTGACTGTGGACTTCGGTGTTGCGACCATAGCTCAGAACCGGGTAGATCTTCCCTTCGGGGTTGGTGTTGAGCGATTCCACCTTGGGGCTTTTGGAAATATACCCGTCGAGGCAGCGGTAGCCGCGGTTGATGGCGTAGGCGCGCAGCAGCTCGTAAGTGTTCTTGAAGGGGCCGTCGAAGTGAATGCGCGAATCGATCAGGCAGGGCAGGATGCGCAGCGGCCGGCGCGATAGGCCGTTGCGGTCGAAGAAATCATGCAGGTTGCGGCAGTTCTCCAGGGACGGGGCGTCCTTGATCGGAACGATCACCCGGTCGGAGGCGAACAGGGCGTTGCGGGTGAGGATGTCGAGATCGGGGCGGGTGTCGATAATCACCACCCCCGATAGGTTGGCGGCGGCCAGCGCCTCGCCCAGGGTCGCGATCGAGGCCGCCTGCCGGCGCAGGCTCTCGACGTCCGCCCAGGAGGAGACGAACTGCACCCCGTACTGGCCGAGTTCGACCAGGTTTTCGAGAGGCTCGCCCCGCAGCAGGTCATGGACCGTTCCGGCGCTTGTGCCGCGGCCGATGCGAAACATGCGATCGACCGAAAAATGGTTGTCGAAACTGAACAGGGTGACCGGCAGCTCCTCGTCGAGCGCCTTGAGGTAAATGGCCAGATTGGTCGCCAGGGTGGTCTTGCCGACACCCCCCTTTTCGCTGGAAATCGTGACGACGTAAGGCTCCGCCATCGGCTTACTCCTTGTTGGATTGGCGCCCATCTTGGGGTATTCTAAGTTCACTGTCAACTGCCTTTCCCCCCAACCCCGTGGTGCCGTCTTTGCTGCCGAATGCTCCCATACTCAGCGTCTCCCGCCTGATCGCTCTGCTCAAGGAAACGGTGGAGGATAATTTCGTCCAGGTCCTGGTCGAGGGGGAGATCTCCAATTTTTCCCGTCCGGCTTCGGGCCACGTATATTTCACACTCAAGGACGAGCGGACCCAGTTGCGCGCCGTCATGTTCCGCGGCCAGAATCGCCTGCTCCCCTTTGCCCCGGCCGATGGCATGCAGGTCATCTGCGGCGCGCGCATCAGCCTCTACGAACCGCGCGGCGAGTTGCAGATGGTGGTCGAGACCATGGAGCCCAAGGGCCTGGGGAGCCTGCAGCTGGCCTTCGAACAGCTCAAGAACAAGCTCGGTGCCGAGGGCCTGTTCGACCCCGGTCGCAAGCGGCCGCTGCCCGAATTCCCCCGCTGCATCGGGGTGGTCACCTCGGCCACCGGGGCGGCGATTCACGATATCCTCAACGTGCTGGGCCGCCGCCAGGCCGGGATGCGGGTGATTCTGCGCCCGGCCCTGGTGCAGGGTCGGGGGGCGGCGGCCGATGTCGCCGCGGCGATTGCCGATCTCAACCGCCAGGGCGAGGCCGACGTGCTGATCGTCGGCCGGGGCGGGGGGAGCCTCGAAGATCTGTGGGCCTTTAACGAGGAGGTCGTGGCGCGGGCCATCCATGATTCGCAAATCCCGGTGATCTCGGCGGTGGGACACGAAACCGACGTCACCATCGCCGATTTCGTCGCCGACCTGCGGGCTCCCACCCCCAGCGCCGCCGCTGAGCTGGTGGCCAAAAGCCGGCTGGAGCTCGAAGGGCATCTCGACCATCTCGCTCAGCGGCTGGCGCGGCAGATGCGCTCGCGCCTGGATCTCGTCAACGCACAGGTGGCCGGATTGGAGCGCCGGCTGCGCTCCCCCCGCCAGCAGCTGGAGCAGTGGCGCCGGCAGCAGGCCGACCTGGAAAAACGCCTGGTGCGGGCGATGGAGCAGCGTCTGCTGCGCGCCGCAGAGCAGACCGCCGCCCTTGCCGCCCGCCTCGACGCCCTGTCGCCGCTGGCGGTTCTGGGGCGCGGCTACGCCCTGGTGTTCGACGAGAAGTCCGGGGCGGCGCTGCGCACCGCCGCGACCCTGCAACCGGGCGACCTGCTGGACATTCGCCTGGCGCGGGGACGCGTCCGCGCTCAGGTGAAAGAGGTCAAGGGATGATTCGCGGTTTTTTTGCGCTGCTGATCCTGAGTTTTATTGCGGCGCACCCCGCCGCAGCCGGGGACTTGCGCCTGGTGCCGGCGGAGATCGACGCCGGCGGCGCCGCCCTGGTCGAGTGGAGCGGATCCCCTCCGGTTGGCGGCGAGGTGCGCTTCACCGGGACGGCCTTTCCCCTGGTGCCGACCCCCGCCGGGGCCTTCGCCCTGATCGCGGCCGACCTCGATCTGGAGCCCGGGCGCTACCCGCTGGAAATCACCCTGAACTCGGCCGACGGGAGCCGCGAGGTTCGCCGGCTTTCCCTCACGGTGCGCCGCCCCGAGCGGCGGGAAGAGCGCCTGACCCTGCCTGCGGAAATGGTGACGCCTCGGGCGCCGGAGGTGGTCGCGCGCATCGCGCGGGAGCAGAAACGGCTCGGCGAAGTCTTCGCGGGGGTCTCGCGACCGGTTCTCTACCGCGGTTTCGCGCTGCCCGTTTCCGGCCCGATGGGGAGCCCCTTCGGCCTGCGCCGCATTCTCAACGGCCAGCCGCGCTCGCCCCATGCCGGCGTCGATTTCCGCAGTCCCCGGGGGACGCCGGTGGCCGCCACGGCCCGGGGCCGGGTGGTGGTGGCCGATGATTTCTTCTTCACCGGGCGCATGGTGGTTCTTGATCACGGCGGCGGGCTGTTCTCCCTCTATGCCCACCTCGACGAATTTCGCTGTGCCGAAGGCGACCTTCTCGCTGCCGGCGAAACCCTCGGCCTGGTCGGCAGCAGCGGCCGCAGCACCGGCCCCCATCTGCACTGGGGGGTCAAGCTCCTCGGCCGCCGGGTCAATCCCCTCGCCCTGGTGAGCCTGCTCCCCGGTGAAAAACCTTGACCCCTTTTCGCAGCGATTGCGATAATTAAAATCCTGCAGTCAGCAGAGCCAAAGGAATCGATGGATGAGTGATGTCGCATTCGAACAAGCGCTGAAAGATCTGGAGACGGCGGTCGAGCGTCTGGAGAGCGGAGAGCTGTCGCTCGAGGAATCGCTTGCCTGCTTCGAAGACGGCGTGCGCAATGCCCAGCTGTGCCGCAAGGCCCTGAAAGGGGTGGAGGCCCGGGTCGAATTGCTGCTGAAGAACGATGACGGGGCGCTCTCCAGCGCTCCCTTTGCCGATGAAAATTAACTCGGGAGGATTAGTGGATCTCAAAGCTTATCTCACGGAAAAAGGCGCGCTGGTCGACGCGGCCCTCGATCGCTTTCTGCCGGCGGCCGATACCCTGCCGGCCAAGCTGCACCAGGCCATGCGCTATTCGGTCATGGCCGGCGGCAAGCGCATCCGCCCGGTGCTCATGCTGGCGTCCTGCGCGGCGGTCGGCGGCCGGGAGGAATTGGCGCTGCCGGCGGCCTGTGCCATGGAGATGATTCATACCTATTCGCTGGTTCACGATGACCTGCCGGCGATGGACGACGACGACTTCCGCCGCGGGCGTCCGACCAACCACAAAGTCTACGGCGAGGCCACGGCGATTCTCGCCGGCGACGCCCTGCTCACCGAAGCCTTCGTCCTGCTCGGCAACCGCGAGGCCAACCGCGAGGTGCCGGCCGAGACCATGCTCAAGGTCGCCGGTACCCTCGCCCGCTGCGCCGGGTCGATGGGGATGGTCGGCGGCCAGATGGTCGACATGGAATCGGAGGGGCAGGAGATCGATTTCGCCACTCTCGAATACATCCATACCCACAAGACCGGTGCGCTGATCCTGGCTTCGATTCAATGCGGAGCCTTGATCGGGGGGGCCGATGACACCACTTTTCGCGCACTGACCAAATACGGCAGCGCCGCCGGGCTGGCCTTCCAGATCGCCGACGATATCCTCGACGTGGTCGGCACCACCGAGACCCTCGGCAAGAGCGCCGGCAGCGATCAGGCCCGAGGCAAGAACACCTATCCCGCCCAGATCGGCCTCGACGCCAGCCGCGGCCGCGCCCGCGACCTCAAGGAGCTGGCGCTGGCCGCAGTGGAGCCCCTGGGGGAGAGCGCCGAGCCGCTGCGGGCGATCGCCCGTTTCATCGTCGAGCGCAGTTCGTGAAAGACAGTGATCGGTGAAAAGTGATCAGGCGCAAACGTTGGCCCGGGCAAATTTGGGGGCCTTCCCATCGATCACTCATGACGCATCACTTTACTGAGACAGGTAGCTCCTATGAGTATTCTCGACCAACTGCAATCTCCGACTGACATCAAGGGCCTCTCGCTGGGCGAGATGGACGGTCTGGCCCGGGAAATCCGCGCACAGATCGTCGCCACCGTGGCCCGCAACGGCGGCCATCTCGCCAGCAACCTCGGGGTGGTCGAACTGACCCTGGCCCTGCACCGGGTCTTTGATACCCCGCGCGATCGCATCGTCTGGGATGTCGGCCACCAGGCCTATACCCACAAGCTGCTCACCGGCCGGCGCGCCAATTTCTGCTCGCTGCGCCAGGCCGAGGGCCTGAGCGGATTTCCCAAACGCGACGAGAGCGAGTACGACTGTTTCGACGTCGGCCATGCCAGCACTTCGATTTCCGCGGCCCTGGGCATGGCCTGCGCCCGCGACGCCGCCGGCGGCAAGGAGAAGGTGGTGGCGGTGATCGGTGACGGCTCGCTCACCGGCGGCCTCGCCTTCGAGGGGCTGAACCAGGCCGGACACCTGAAGAAAGACCTGATCGTCATTCTCAACGACAACGAGATGTCGATCTCCTCCAACGTCGGCGCCATCTCCTCGTTCCTCAGCCGCAAGATGACCTCGGACCTGTTCGTGCGATTCAAAAAGGAAACGGAGAATTTTCTCACCCACCTCCCCGGGTTCGGGCGCGACCTGCTCAACCTGGCCAAGCGCGCCGAAGACTCCCTCAAGGGCTTTCTCACCCCCGGCATGTTGTTCGAGGCCTTCGGCTTCGACTACGTCGGCCCGCTCGACGGCCACAACCTGCAGGAACTCGAGGAAACCCTGGGCAACGTCTCGCGCCTGAAAGGCCCGACCCTGGTGCACGTGATGACCCGCAAGGGCAAGGGGTACGCGCCGGCCGAGCGCAATCCGAGTCTGTTTCACGGGGTCGGCCCCTTCGACCCGGAGACGGGGGAGGTCTTCAAGAAGCCCGCCGCGCCGCCGAGCTTCACCGCGATTTTCGGCCGCACCCTGGAAGAGCTGGCGGATGAGGATCCGCGCGTCATCGCCATCACCGCGGCGATGGTCGAAGGCACCGGTCTGCACGGGTTCGCCAAGCGCTTTCCGGAGCGTTTCTACGATGTCGGCATTGCCGAGCAGCACGCGGTCACGTTCGCCGCCGGGCTCGCCTGCCGCGGCCTGCGGCCGGTGGTCGCCATCTACTCCACCTTTCTCCAGCGCGCTTACGACAACGTCCTGCACGACGTCTGCCTGCAGAACCTGCCGGTGATCTTCGCCATGGATCGCGGCGGTCTGGTCGGTGCCGACGGCCCCACTCACCACGGCGTCTTCGATTACTCCTATCTGCGGCACATCCCCAACCTGACCTTTATGGTCCCGCGCGACGAGGTGGCCCTGCGCCGCACTTTGGTCACCGCCCTGTCCCACGACGGGCCCTTCGCTTTCCGCTATCCCCGGGGAGAGTCGCTGGGGCTCCCCCTGCCCGACGAGGTTACGCCGGCGCCCATCGGTCGGGGGGAAAAGCTGCGCGATGGCGGCGACGGCGCGATCTTCGCCATCGGCACCATGGTGGCCGAGGCCCTGGCCGCCGCCGAGGCCCTGGCCGGCGAGGGGATCGAGCTGGCGGTGGTCGACGCCTGCTTTCTCAAGCCCCTCGACCGCGCGCTGCTCCTCGCCGAGGCGCGCCGCACCGGCTTCGTGGTGACGGCCGAGGAGAATGTGCTGCAGGGCGGCTTCGGCAGCGCCGTGCTCGAACTGTTCGAAGAAGAGGGACTGGCGCCGCGCCTGCTGCGGGTGGGAATCCCCGACGCCTTCGTCGAGCAGGGGTCGCAGCAGCAGCTGCGGGCGAGTCACGGCATCGATGCCGCCGGCATGGCCCGGCGCATCCGCGCCGAACTCGAGGCCGAGCAGCCGCGCCCCGCGACTGCCGGCTGAGCACCGCACCCACCGGTTGCCGGAGTCTCTCTACAGCCGGTTCTTCTTTTTTGTTATGCGCCATCGGGCGTTTTGTCGAACAATGGAGGGCGGCATGGGCGACCATATCCTGCTGGAACGCTACCTGTGGTTCGACCGCCAGGTGCGTCTCGAGCGCTATCCCAATGCACCGGCACTGGCGCGACGTTTCGAAGTTTCCGAGAAAACCGCCCGCCGCGATATCGACCGCATGGCCGAGCGCTTCGGCGCGCCGCTGCACTACGACCCAGGGCGGCGCGGCTACTGTTACACCCGGGCCTTCGACCTGCCGCCGCTGCAGGTGGCCCAGAACGAACTGCTGGCCATTCTGCTGGCGCAGAAACTGCTCTCGGGCAGTGCCGGCGGTTTCATCGGCGAAGAAATCCGTACCTTCGGCCGTAAACTCTTCGCTGCCACCGGCCGCCTGGGTTTGAGCGAAGACCGCATCGCCACCTCCTTCTCCACCGCCTGGAACGGCTACACTCCCGCCGAAGCCGAAACCTTCCGCCTCGTTGCCGACGCTCTCACCGGCAACCGCTTCCTGTCCTTCGATTATTTCGCCCCCTCCACCAACGTGACCAGCCGCCGCACCGTCGAGCCCTATCATCTGCTGCACTACCTGGGCGGCTGGTATCTGTTCGCCTGGTGTCCCGATGCTGGCTGGTGGCGCAAGTTCAACCTCGGCCACATGCGTCACCTCGAGACCGGCAAGAACAGCTTCACCCCGCGTCCCCGCTCCGAGTGGCAGGGCGAACTCGAAGGGGCGTTCGGCATCTTCCAGGGGGCGGCGACGATCACCGCAGTTTTACGCTTCAACGCCTTTCGCGCCCGCTGGGTCCGCAGCCAGCACTGGCACCTCGCCCAGGCCATCGTAGAGCAGCCCGACGGCGGCATCGAACTGCGTTTTCCCGTGGCTGACTTTCGCGAACTCAAGCTGAAGATTCTGCAGTTCGGCGGCGACGTCGAAGTGCTCGAACCCGCCGAGCTGCGCGCCGAGGTGATGGAAGAGATCGGTAGGATGGCGCGAGTGTATGAGAAAAAATGAGCCGGACTCCATTTTTTCTGCGGGGGGGGGACATCAGGTGTCCGGGGTGGGGTGGTAAGGTTGAATTCCTGACCAGACCCGCGCTTGGAGCAGATTCGGGCGAGGAAGCGAATGAAGTTCAATCCAGAAATCCACCATCGACGGTCTATCCGTCTTAACGGATACGATTATGCCGGTGATGGAGCCTACTTCGTTACCATCTGTGTGCAGGGGCGGGAATGTTTGTTCGGGAAGGTGGCGGAAGGGGATGTTCGGCTGAACCCGGCAGGTGAGATTGTAAAAGATGTCTGGGAAAGATTGCCGGAGAGATTTCCGGCTATTGTGCTTGATCAATTCGTGGTGATGCCAAACCATTTCCACGGGATCATCGTGATGAACGATGTTGGGGCGCTGCTTGCCGCGCCCAGGATGTCGGATGTGGTGACCCAGGGCGCAGCAAGCGGCGCCCCTACGTTGGGGGGGATAATGCGGGCGTTCAAATCCGTTTCGGCGATCACCATCAACCGGTTGCGCGACAATTCCGGCGTTCCCGTGTGGCAACGCAATTATTACGAACGCATTCTGCGCAACGACGGCGAACTGGACCGGGCGCGGCGATACATCCGGGAAAATCCGCTGAAATGGGACTCGGACCGGGAAAACCCCGTGAATGTACGACCGTAGGGGCGCCGCTTGCTGCGCCCAAATCGATGAACGTCGCGAAAAGGGGCGCAGCAAGCGGCGCCCCTACATATGGATTATCGTCAACCGCTGGAGGTCTGAATGGAATATTCGTCGTTTTTCAACGAAGTCACAGGGAATGATCCCTTCCCCTATCAAAAGCGACTTGGAGAGGATGCGTGGCCGGAGTTAATGGAAATCCCCACCGGCCTGGGCAAGACCGCGGCGGTGATCGTGGCCTGGCTGTACAGGCGGCTGAATGGCGACCCCGAGACGCCGAGACGATTGGTCTACTGCCTGCCGATGCGGGTGTTGGTCGAGCAAACCCGTGAAAACGTGAATGCTTGGCTCCAAAAGGCCTCCCCGTACTTTCAGGACAAGAGCATTTCCCTCCCCCAGGTCCACCTTCTCATCGGAGGGGAAAGCGACCCGGCCTGGGCAGAGAAACCGGAAGAGCCCACCATCGTCATCGGAACCCAGGACATGCTCCTTTCCCGCGCACTCATGCGCGGCTACGGTATGAGCCGCTATCAGTGGCCGGTGCATTTCGCCCTGCTGCACAACGACGCCCTCTGGGTCTACGACGAAATCCAGCTCATGGGGGCCGGCCTGACGACCTCGGCGCAACTGGAAGCCTTCCGCCGGCGTTTTAAGATCGCACTTCCCAGCCGCAGTCTCTGGATGTCGGCCACGCTTCACCCCCGCTGGCTCGAAACCGTCGATATGCGCCCCCATCTTAAGAGTTCCCGGCATCTCACCCTGAGTCCGGAAGAGCAAGCGAGCCCCGCTGTCCAAAAACGCCGGGCGGCGACGAAGCGCCTCGCGAAGGCCACGACGTCGTTATCCGCCGAGAACCAGAAACAGTCGGCCAAAGCCTATGCCGCCGCTCTTGCCGGAGAGCTCCTGGAAAGGCATGTTGCCGGGACGACGACCCTGGTGGTCCTGAACACCGTCGAGCGAGCACAGGCGGTGCTGGAGGCCCTGGACCGCCGGAAGCCCGCCGCCGAAACGCTGCTGGTTCACTCCCGCTTCCGGCCCCGGGAACGGCAGGTCCTGAATGGAAAACTTTCCGAGGAGCCCGCTGCAAATGACGCGGGGCGGATCATCGTTGCGACCCAGGCGGTGGAGGCGGGGGTGGACATGACCAGTCAAGTTCTTTTCACCGAACTGGCGCCCTGGTCTTCCCTGGTCCAGCGGTTCGGACGCTGCAACCGCTACGGCGAGAGCAACGACGGCGCAGGGGCCGAAGTCTTCTGGGTCGATTTCGAGGCGGACGCCAAGCTTGAGTCCCCTTACGACACGGATCAAATAGCCGACGCACGGAGCAATCTGACCGGCCTCCAAAGCGCCAGCACCGCCGATCTGCCGGCCACCGATGCGGCGGCTCCGCTGTACGCCGTGCTGCGGGCCAAGGACTTCCGCGATCTGTTCAACACCGACCCCGACCTAACGGGCTTCGATGTCGATGTCTCCCCCTATATCCGCGATGCCGACGACCTGGATGCGCAGGTCTTCTGGCGCGATCTGGCTCAGGGCGTCGACGATCAACCACAACCGGCCCGAGAAGAATTGTGCCGGGCCTCCCTCGGACAGGCAAAGGCCTTGATCGACCGGGTCCGCAAGCAGGATTTGCGACCGTACCGCTGGGACAGCCTGGATGGAAAATGGAGACCGTTTCAGGGGAACATCCGTCCTGGCCTCGTCCTGATGCTGGACCTGAGCGCCGGAGGCTACTCGGAGCGCTTCGGTCTGCTGCCGTCTTTGAAAAAATCGGTGAGCCCCATCGCCCCAGGGGACGAAGGCGTCTCGTCGGAAATCTTCGACGGCGACCGTCGCAGCCGGCTGTCGCGGCAGGTCGAGCTGTCCTACCACCTCGGCCATGTCGAAGAGGCCGCCGCTAGGCTCTGCCGTGTCATCGGCAGCGTCGAGGATGAGAACTCTATCAAGCACGCCTGCCGCTGGCATGACGTCGGCAAGTCCCATGCCGTGTTCCAGGCGACCATGCATGACTGCCCGTTGACGGATGCTTCCGAAAAGACACCGCTGTTAGCCAAGTCTTCGTCTCTGCGCCGTCACCAGCGCAAGCATTTCCGTCACGAACTCGCCTCCATGCTGGCATGGCTGGAGCATGGGGGGGAGGAGGAGAATGCCGACCTGATCGCGTATCTGATCGCCGCCCATCACGGCAAGGTGCGCCTGTCTCTGAGGGCCATTCCCGAGGAAGAAGAGCCCGGCGAGCCTTTCGGTCCCCGTTTTGCCCGGGGCGTCTGGGAAGGGGAGGAACTGCCCGAAATCGAAATCAACGGCGGTGAAACGATACCCGTTACCCGCCTGCGGCTCGATCTGATGGAACTTGGCGAGGGCGAAATGGGGCCATCCTGGACGGCACGCACCCAGAAATTGCTCGATGCCTACGGGCCCTTTCGGCTGGCCTGGATGGAGGCGCTGGTGCGCATCGCCGACTGGCGGGCCTCCGGGGCGGAACAGGAGGAGCAGTCATGATGCACGAACATCTGCTGGGCGGATGCACCCCGACGCCCCTGGCCCACTATCTCAAGGCCCTCGGCATTCTGCGGCTGGTGGCGGAGCAGAAGGACTCTGAAGCTGCTGGCCGTTGGGAGGGGGAACGGTTTGTTTTGCGGACGGTTTTGACTCGGGAGGCGTTGGAGAGGTTCTTTCTGGAAGAGTATCGACCGACGCCGATCATTGCCCCCTGGAATGGGGGGAGCGGCTTTTATCTCAAAGACAATAAAAACGGGATCGATCAGATTGCCGCATCGTCGTCAGAAAGACTCGGTCTTTACAAAGAGGTGATCGCTCTGGCGGGCAAGTGCGTGGGGAACCGCGAGGAGAGCCTGAAGAATGAAGAAAAAGCCGAGTTCCTGGGGCATCTGCGAGGGCAACTGCCAGATCCGACATTGGTATGGTTCGATGCCGCAGTCATGCTAACGACGGAAAAACCCGACTATCCTCCTTTGCTCGGAACAGGCGGAAACGATGGCCGACTCGATTTCACCAACAATTTCATGCAGCGGGTGTGCGAGCTTTTCGACCCGGCGGATGGGAAGCCGACGCAGAAATCTGCTCTCTGGCTCTCTGCCGCCGTCACCGGAGAGGCGACACATGGACTTATAAAGAAGGCCATAGGTCAATTCTCTCCGGGTCACGCCGGTGGCCCCAACGCGACTGCCGGATTCGATACGGACTCGCTGATGAACCCCTGGGATTTTGTACTGATGCTCGAAGGCGCCTTGCTCTTTGCCGGGACCGCGACGAGGCGGTTGGAAAGTGCCGATGCCTCTCTTTTGAGCTACCCCTTTACGGTTCGCACGACCGGGACCGGCACAGGGTGCGGCGATGTCGCCGACGAGGCGCCATCACGGGCGGAAATCTGGATGCCGCTCTGGGAAAGGACCATCCGTCTGCAGGAATTGCAGATGTTGCTTTCCGAGGGACGTGTGACTGTCGGTCGTCGTGCCGCCCGGGACGGTCTCGATTTTGCCCGCGCTGTCAGCGGACTCGGCGTTGATCGGGGAATTTCCAGCTTTCAGCGCTATGGTTTTCTCATGCGCTCGGGAAAAGCCTACTTGGCCACCCCCCTCGCTCGTCTCAAGGTGCTCCGCAACCCGCAAGCCGACCTTGTGGCGCATCTGGACCGCAATCAGTGGTGGCTACAAAGGTTGCGTCGCTTCGCCCGTGACAAGAACGCTCCGGGCCGCCTGCAGCAACTGGTGCGTCGCCTGGAGGACGCCATTTTCGCTTTGACCCAGGGGGGCGGCCACACAATTTTACAACGCGTTCTCATCCTGCTCGGCCAGATCCAGCAAACATGCGCGCACAGCGCCAAGGCACGCGAAGCGTTGGCCCCTGTGCCGGCTCTCGGCGTCGAATGGGCAAAGAAGGCCGACGATGGCTCCCACGAATTCCGCATCGCCTGTGCCCTGGCGGGACTGACGGAGATGCGCCGCTATCTGGTTCCCCTGGAGGAGAACAAGGGGCGAATCGAGTGGGCCCCCGGTAGTGCGCAGGCTGTCTGGGGGGGCAGGGATCTGGTCGGAAATCTTCTGCGGGTACTCGACCGTCGTCTGCTCGAGGCACAGCGCCGCCATGCGGTCGACAAGCCCCTGGCAGGCCTTCCGACGGCGGACCTCGCGGCGGTCATGGCCTTTTTGCAGGGGGAGACCGACGACGGGCGGGTCGCTGATCTGCTTGCCGGGCTGGTCAACGTCAAGTTGCCGCAACATCTGCCGAAGCGGGATACGATACCCGATCAACCGCCGGCTGCTTTCAGCCTGATGAAACCCCTCTTTACGCCCGACGCCATCCTGCAAAAGCTTGGCCTGCTGCCGCCGGACGGGCATTTGCCTCTTCCCCGGGAGGTTGTCTCCTTGCTCAGGACCGGCAACCGAGAACAGGCTAACCGTGCCTTGAGAGTCAGTTGGCGCAGGCTGCGGATCGCCGGGCTGAGGCTGCCGTCCCACCCCCGGCGCCCCCCGGATATGACGGGAACCGACAGCAACCGGCTGGCCGCCGCGCTGATGATACCCCTCGCAATGGGCGATCTCGCCCGCATCTGCAAACCTTTCGTGCCGGTTCAAGAGACCGAATAAAACCCAACCAGGAGGATACGACCATGGCTCTCGATTTTTCCGCTCTCAAATCCGCTCCGCGCCTGCTGCTGGAGGCCGACTTGAAGCCGATTCAGGGAACCCGCTTTCAGCCGACCGGCTTCCCCGACCTCGGCGCCGCTGCCTATGACGGACCGGACGGCCGTCGGATGCTGTTGGTTGAATCGGCGCAAAGCATGGCGAACCGTTTGGAGACGGTTTGCTGGGACTCTGCCGGTGATACCTGGAACATGCCTCTGAAAGGTTTGCCCGTCGTCAAGGTGATCGATGAAAAAGGAAAGCCCCTGACCAACTCCGTGCTGGAAGCCCACCGCATCAACTCACCCTATATCCTGGAGGGAAAAGACAAGTCCGTTTTCGAAAAACTGAAAAAAGAGTTGGCCGAGATGGAAGAAGGCGCCGTCGACATCCGCAAACTGGCCAAGGTTCTGCTGCATCTCGACGTCAACGCGGTGATGCACGGCGTTTTTCTGGCCAAGAAGGACCTCGCCGGCGGTCGTCTGCGCCTGCCGCGGCTTATGTCGGCATTTATCGAGGCGGAAGATGCAGCCGTCGCTCAAAGCGGCGGGGTCAAGAACGATCATGTCAATCCCTCTGGCGATACCGCCAAGGGGTTCGGCAACGTACCCTTCTCCCGCGATGAATACACCTCCTCGCACATCACCGCCTATTTCAATATCGATCTCTCCCAACTGCGGGGATTCGGCCTCGGTGAAAAAGTCGAACAGATGCTCCTGGCGATCATGCTGTACAAGATCCGCCGCTTTCTTGACGAAGGGATGCGCCTGCGGACCGCCTGCGATTTCGACGTGAAGGAGCTGCGCGTGACCCGCCCTCAGTCCTTTGTCGTGCCCGGACGTTCCGAGCTGGAAGCCGCTCTCCCCGCCCTGATCGAGGCGGTTGCCGCCGAAGGGCTCTTCGCCGAGCCGCGCGTGACCACCGTGACCTGGAGGAAGTAATATGCTCGCTATCGGTTTTCGCTTCAGCGGCGGGCGTTATCACGCCACGCCGTGGGGGCGACACGTGAACGAGGCCGATGTCGAATGGCCGCCGTCGCCCTGGCGCATCCTGCGGGCGCTGATCGCCGTCTGGCATCGCAAGGTTGATCGGGAGGCTTATCCCCTTCCGGTGCTGGAGGAGCTTCTGGCGCAACTTGCCGGGTCGCTCCCCAGCTACCACTTGCCGGCGGCGGTGCATTCGCACGTGCGCCACTACATGCCGGTCCGCGAAGGGTCCAAGGACAAGAACACCCTCATTTTCGACGCCTTTATCCGCATATCTCCGGAAGACGAACTCGTTGCCCTCTGGCCAGATGTCACCCTCGACGAATCGTCTCTGCAACTTCTCGATGAACTTTTGACCGGATTGGCCTACCTGGGACGGGCCGAAAGCTGGGTCGAGGCCCGACGGCTGGAGAAGTGGGAAGGTGAACCGAATTGTACCCCGGGCGATACGGCTTTTGATCAGCAGACGGGGGAGATCGGTGAAGTGGTTCCTCTCTTCTGTCCTCTATCACCCACTGCCTATCAAACGTTTCGCACCCAGTGGCAAGAGGCCCACCCGATCAAGGGAAAAAAGAAGAGCAGCGTCATTCTGCCCGAAGCGTGGCTCGATGCCGTCTCCCTGGAAACCAGCCAGCTCCAGGCCGCAGGCTGGAGTCAGCCCCACGCGGCACGGCGGGTCTTCTATCGACGCCCCTCCGGTGCCCTGAAGCCCGTCGCAACAACCGTGCCCCTTCGTTCCCGCAGGGCGCAGGCCGAAGTCACGACGATCCGGTTTGCCCTGTACGGCCGCCCGTTGCCGCGCGTGGAGGACGCGGTGAAGATCGGCGAACTCGCCCGGGTGGCCTTGATGCATCTGGCGGAAAAGCACGTCGGTCATGTACCGGCCCTCCTCTCGGGGCACGAGCTCCCTGACGGCAACCGTCACCGCCATGCCTTTTTTCTCCCCGAAGGCAACGGTCAGGGGCGCATCGATCATCTTCTTGTGCATGCGCCGGGAGGCTTCGAGGCCGAACCCCTGCGGGCGATGCAGAAGCTCCAGCGGCTCTTTACCCGGGACGGCAACGAGTGGCAAGTGATCTATGAAGGGGCAGGGGATATTTCGATGTTCAGCGATGTCAGCCGTCATTCCGGGACGAGTTCCGTCTGGCGCTCTCTCACCCCTTATCTGCGGCCGTGGCACAGCAAAAAGAATTTCGGGACGGCGGAGCAGATCCTGAGAGAATGTCGCCTGCGCGGGCTGCCGGAGCCGGCCGACATCCGACCTCTACCCGAAGTTCAGGTCGGGAGCGCACTACGGCGTCCCGTGCATTTCCACCGTTTCCGCAGCAGGCGAGGGCTCACCCAGCCCGACACCCACGGATCCCTGGTGGAAATCGTTTTTCCCGAGGCGATAGCGGGTCCCCTCGCTCTCGGCTTCGCGTGCCACTATGGTCTTGGTCTCTTCGCCCCGCAGGAGTAACCCGATGTTCTTCTGGCACAGCGCCGGCGGGCTGTTTTTTCTCATAACCGTCTTCGGGCTCTACACGCTCATCAGTCGGCTGAACGATTTTCTGCTCAATGGGCGATAACTTGACCAAAACCGCTCCCCACGAACAGGAGGACACGCCGAAAGCTCACAGCAGCCCCAGCACCCCCTTGAGGCTCTTTTCCACGGCAGCCATTTCCTCTGCGGTCAGGGCGGTCAAAGGGCCTTCGCCGAAGCGGCCGATGTCCAAGGCGCGTGGCTGGTCGACAATGACCTGACAGGATTTGAGCAGGCGGTCACGGGGCTCTATGGTGATGCGCCACCGTTTGAAGGAGAGATAAACCTGGGTCGTCAGCGGAAGAATGACGATCATCGGGGTGCCGCTGTCGGTGAGAGCGTCATCCTGCATGACGAGTACCGGCCGGATTTTGGCGATCTCACGCCCCCGGCCCGGAATGAGGTTGGCAACCCAGATTTCGCCGCGCCGCATTATTTCCACCACGTCTCGTCAGCTTGTTCGGGACGAGGTTCTCCGGGTTTGCGGCCTTCGGCGATATCGAGGGCTTCGTTGTCGGATTCGAGGAATTCTTCGGCCAGATCGATGGCTTCGCGCTGAATGGCCTCGTTGGCGTAGGCTATGCCGGCCTCTGCCACCAGTTCGGCCATGAACCGTTCACGCTCGCGGCGGGCAAGGTAGTCGCTGATGGCGGTGCGGGCCACTTCGGAGCGAGGCACCCCTTCGAGACGGGCTTCCTTTTCGAGGCGTTGTTCGAGATCGTCGGGAAGACGCAGACTGAGTGATGGCATAGAAACTCCCTTGTTTTTCGTTTTGTCATACAAATTGTATTTCGATGTGCATGCTTCGTCAACTGCCTGCGGCGCGCGAGCGGCAAGGGCACCTGATTCGCAGGAGGGAAACCCATGCAGGAACGTGCAACTGGCCATGACCTTCCCCTCGTCCCCGCCCGCATGCTCAACGAATTCGTCTACTGCCCGCGGCTGGGCTACCTCATGTGGGTGCAGGGCGAGTTTGCCCACAGCGCCGATACGATCGACGGCACGATCAAGCATCGCCGGGTTGATAAGGAGAGCCGCAAGGGGCTGCCCGAAACGCCCGACCACGAGGAAACGATTCATGCCCGCTCGGTGAGTCTCAGTTCCGCCGCCCTCGGCCTCACCGCCAAGATCGATCTGGTCGAGGGAGAGGGCGAAACGCTGCGCCCCGTCGATTACAAGCGGGGCAAGCGGCCGCATGTGGCCGGTGGCGTTTATGCGCCCGAACGGGTACAGCTCTGTGCCCAGGGACTGCTGTTGCGCGAACACGGTTTCCGGGTCGACGAGGGGGTAATCTACTTCGTCGCCTCGCGCGAGCGGGTGGGGGTGCCCTTCGACAGCGACCTGGTCGGCGAGACCCTGGCGGCCATCGACGGTTTTCGCGAGGTGGCCCGTTCCGGCGAGATTCCGGCGCCGCTCGAAGACAGCCCCAAATGTCCGCGCTGCTCGCTGGTGGGTATCTGTCTTCCCGACGAGGTGCGTTTTCTCGGCCATGCCGGCGGCGAGCCGCGTCCCATCTTTCCGCACCTCGAAAATGGCCTGCCCCTCTACGTGCAGTCGCCGCGCGCCTATGTGCGCAAGGCCGGCGACACGATGGTGATCGAAGTCGAAAAGGAAAAAGTCGCCGCCGTGCGCTACGGTGAAACTTCGCAGGTGGTTCTGTTCGGCAATTCCCGTCTGACCACCCCCGCTCTGCACGAGTGTCTGGTGCGTGAAATCCCGGTGACCTGGCTGAGTTAGTTACGGCGGTTGGTTCATGGGGCATACCGTGGGCACGGGCCACCGCAATGTCGAAACCCGCACCGGGCAGTACCGTTCCAGCTTCGATGCCGAGGTCTGCCTGAGGCTGGCGCGGCGGCTGGTCGCCGGCAAGATCGCCAACAGCCGCACTCTGCTCAAACGCAACTGGAAGGGGGATGGCACGTCGATTGCGCCGATTCTCGACGCTCTGCAGCGCGATCTGCGCAACGCTCTGCGCATGAAGACTCTCGACGCCCTGCTGGGGATCGAAGGCACGGCGGCCGGGCGCTACTTCGAGCATTTCTCCGGCATGTTCAAACCCCACGAAGACGCCGGACTGACGTTCGATCTGACCACCCGCAACCGCCGCCCGCCGCGCGACCCGGTCAACGCCATGCTGTCGTTCGCCTATGCCATGCTGACCCGGGAGTGGACGGTCACCCTGGCGGCGGTGGGGCTCGATCCCTACCGGGGATTCTACCACCAGCCGCGTTTCGGTCGGCCGGCCCTGGCCCTCGACATGATGGAGCCCTTTCGCTCTCTGATCGCCGATTCGACGGTGCTCATGGCGATCAACAACGGCGAGGTACGGCCCGGCGATTTCGTTCATGCCGCCGGCAGTTGCAATCTCACCGAAAAAGGGCGCCGCAACTTCATCGCCGCCTTCGAGCGGCGCATGGCACAGGAGGTGACCCATCCCATCTTCAAATACCGCATCAGCTACCGTCGCCTGTTCGAGGTGCAGGCGCGGCTGCTGATCCGCTTTCTGTGCGGCGAAATCACCAATTTTCCCGTGTTCGTGACGAGGTAAGGGGCATGGATCATCTCTACATCGTCAGCTATGATGTCAGCGACCCCAAACGCTGGCGGCGATTGTTCAAAACCATGCACGGTTTCGGCGAATGGCTGCAGCTTTCGGTTTTTCAATGCCGTCTCGGCCGGCGAAGGATGATTGAAATGGAGGCCGCGATTGGCGATATCATTCACCACAAGGAAGACCATGTTCTCATCCTCGATCTCGGACCGGCGGAAAATGTGCGCCCTCACGTGCGCAGCATCGGCAAGACATTCGAGCCGGTGCGGCGCGAGGCGGTGATCGTCTGACCTGAAGAGGGAGTTGCCGGATGCCGTCGAGCACTTCAGTGACGCGTTTGTCCCCGGGAGCGCTCGAAGTTTCCAAGCTCTTTGAAAACCGAAGGAAATCAATTCCGACAAGGAAGGCGAGGTGTTTCGCGCATGCATTTTCCGACGAAAAATGGTAACCTCTCGAAGAGTTGCTCGCCAGCCCGCAATAAATCAGGACCAGAGAGAAGGCCGTCTTCCGGGGCATTCCTGCCNNCTGCCCCGGCCTCATTGAAGCTCTGCTCATCGCGCAAGTGCCGAATCTCCACCTCGCGTCTTCCGGGGCATTCCTGCCCCGGCCTCATTGAAGCTTCATGACGCGCCCCAGGTCTTTGCCGGTCGTGCCGCGTCTTCCGGGGCATTCCTGCCCCGGCCTCATTGAAGCTAGGGCTGGCCACGTATGTCGGCTATTTATCGTCGGTGTCTTCCGGGGCATTCCTGCCCCGGCCTCATTGAAGCTAAAAGTGATTCTTTGTCTTGCTGGGTTCCCCAGAAGTCTTCCGGGGCATTCCTGCCCCGGCCTCATTGAAGCGGGCCTGTTCGGCCTGTGGCGAGAAAAAGACGATTCAAGTCTTCCGGGGCATTCCTGCCNNCCTGCCCCGGCCTCATTGAAGCTGGATCGCGGCGACGGCGCGGTCGGTGGAGGCGATGGTCTTCCGGGGCATTCCTGCCCCGGCCTCATTGAAGCGCTGGTGTTGAGGGTGGCGGTGAAAAATGTGCCTGGCGTCTTCCGGGGCATTCCTGCCCCGGCCTCATTGAAGCCCGACGCCCACCTGGTGTTCACTGAGGCGGTCGTCGGGTCTTCCGGGGCATTCCTGCCCCGGCCTCATTGAAGCGAGCGTTTTGGGCGATCGGTGCATGCGCACCCAGGCGTCTTCCGGGGCATTCCTGCCCCGGCCTCATTGAAGCTTTCAAGGTCGGTGCAAAATCACCCTAACCATACGGTGTCTTCCGGGGCATTCCTGCCCCGGCCTCATTGAAGCCCATCGCTTTCAGGCTTTCGAGGAGCGCGACTCGTGTCTTCCGGGGCATTCCTGCCNNTGCCCCGGCCTCATTGAAGCCGAATATGGGAAATTATCGGATCGGCCCCGCCATGTTGTCTTCCGGGGCATTCCTGCCCCGGCCTCATTGAAGCAGGCGATTCCGTTTGTGATCGACAACGGCAAGGTCGTCTTCCGGGGCATTCCTGCCCCGGCCTCATTGAAGCTAATTCCCAACTAATCTCCGGGGTAGGGAAGTCCCGGTCTTCCGGGGCATTCCTGCCCCGGCCTCATTGAAGCGTTTAGTGGGCTTAATTGCCCGTGGTTAAAGCCTCGTCTTCCGGGGCATTCCTGCCCCGGCCTCATTGAAGCGCGGTCTTTTTTAATTTGAGCTGCGATGTCAGAAGCGTCTTCCGGGGCATTCCTGC
>NPIF01000028.1_pt1 | contig 37241 bp, 30 predicted proteins | sample 8637461 | NCBI WGS metagenome assembly NPIF01 (sample SAMN07420641, study PRJNA396082) | bioreactor metagenome | isolation source: sample BR12 brine-fed electro-methanogenic bioreactor BR | place: Japan: Kochi | collected 2016-12-09
GGGGTGTTCATGGAATAGGTAAGGACTTCGTATTCGAAGTTCAATTCGTTCACATTGATAATGAATTCAGAGGTCATATGTTTTCGCCCAATGTATTTTACTATGGCGGTGAGAGAAATTTCTACTCGATATCGGAAGTTGTCGGTTGGATGATCTCGAGGACATCTCCATGCACATCGATGCGCACTTTGAAGCCGACCATGCCCAGGTATTCTCGATTGTTTTGCGGAAGACCCATGTTCATCAATAGGTCCATTTGATCATCTATCCCAGCGAGTTGGTTCTCAATGACAGCTCGCGTGAAAATATCCTCCTGCCCGAGCATCTTAGCGGTCTGGTCGGTGAGGATATCCTTATTTTCAAGGATCTGTTCTTTGAGGAAGTCGAGCACCTGTCTATCGACATACTCACAGGGGATGTGGCGCAGGAAGCCGTCATCATCTACAACATACGTGGCTTCATCGCCCACGAAAGTGGTAGTGACGATTTTATCTTGTTCGTCGAAGATCAGTCCTTCGAACACAGCTTTCTTACTCATTTAAATCCTCTTATATTGATAGAAGTTTAAAGGGAATTGTAACGGATGAATCTTAACGAAATCTAAAATTGATTCAGGTTACGATGACTTTAGTACCAGTGCGGGAGACGAAGGTATCCTGACGGGGCGGGACTACCGGGTTGGTCCACAAATAGATCCATTTGGCGGCAGGGATGGGCAGATTCACGCAGCCATGACTGCGCTGGACACCGAAGTTGCTGTGCCAATAGGTCCCATGGAAGGCAATGCCGGTATCGGTGAAGTAGGTCACCCAGGGGACGCCGTAGAGTGCACTGTCGTTGATGCCGATCTTATCCGTATGCACCATATGACGCGATGGGCGTTTGTAGTTGACGATATACTCACCCGGCGGGGTGGAAAGGTCTTTCCCATCTTGAAGGACGCCGGTGGAAGCAAGCGACATAAAAACAGGGACACCGTATTCATAGGCGATGACGAGTTGGTCATGGATATTGACCTCGATCACTTTATCAGCATCGGCAACACTGCTGGAGATCGGTAGCAGCTCTCTATCGCTGAACAAGTGCATATGGCTGGCGTATACGTAATAGGCGTCTCCCCAGCGGTCTTCATAGATCTTGTAATAGACATCCCCTTTTTCGTCGGTGTAATTTCCGCTGATCCAATGCGTTGAACCATAGTAAAAGAGCTGAATGCCCTCGGCTTTTCCTGCCGGGGAATATTTCCAGGCTTTTGTATAGGGCACAGTGATGATCCCCAGTATCCCTCCATTAACAACTTCTTGTACCGGGTTCAGTTTTTGCTGGACCAGTTGGACACTGTTGGCGGGGATGTATCCATAATCAGGGACTGTGTACCATTTATGGTTGTTCTGATTGATGGCTTCGCCGATCAATTCATCCCCGATGGCAATAACATTGTTCATCTGTAGACGATATTGAATACCAGAAGAAAAAGAAGTATCGCTATAGATGGCTTCCTTATTTGTAAATACCCTGCCTAATAAGAAAGAAGCGCTTTGTGCAGACGCTTGTGGGTTGGGTTTTTGGGGTGTGTTCAACAGCATGAAACCACTCATGGTGTGGGTTAGTGCATTGTTCAGAAATTTTCTTCGAGAGATTTCTTTTTTCATGACTGATCCTGCTGGCTAGTAATGTACAAAGACGTAAGTTCCGATAGAAGCGTTTTCATAAACCCAGGCGGCATCACTTGTTACCATATTAACACATCCGTGGCTCATTGGCACACCGAAATTATCGTGCCAATAAGTGCCGTGCAGACTGTATCCCTTATAGAAGAACATGGAGTAAGGAACATCGGGCAGGTGATAGCCGGGACCGATCATGGTATAGGTGGGATATTTTCCATATATCTTAAAGGTTCCCGTCACGGTGGGGTGGCTGCTTGTCCCGGTGGAAACCAGGAAGGATTGCAGGAAGGTATCTCCACGATAGGTGTACACCATCTGTTCGCTGAGGTCCACCTCGATCCAGAAATCGTTCGTGCCAGCAACCTGAGAAGGGATATCCCAGGAATGGGCGAAATAAGACATGTAGGTCTTATCAGGGGTCGCAGTCGGGATGGGCGTGGCAGTCGGGATGGGGGTTGGAGTGGAGGTCGGAGTGGGGGTGATGGTGGGGGTAAGGGTTGGTTTTATAACCACGCCGGCCGGGCGGGGTTCTTTTGCTTCGATGGGAGCGGCATAGACATAGGGCAGACCATATTCAACGAAGAGAGCAGCGCCTGCCGCTACAATAGAAAGGAAGAGCAGGATCGCCCAGGGCGAAGAACGTCTCCTTTTTTTGCTTTCCGTAGTGGACTTTTTATGCTGGATCTTTACCTTAGATGTGCTTTCTTTGGATTCACTTTCCTTTTTCTGGGCATCTTCCTCGCGCATCTGTTTGATCGTCCAACGTAAACCAGTGTGTGCTTTTTTATTGTTGGGGTTGATCTCGATGACCCTGGAGAGGTAGCGAGCGCTTTCTTTTGGGGCGCTGATAGCAGCCAGGATCATGAGTGCATCTTCCTGATCCGGATCCATATTCAATATGCGCCTGGCAAGTGTACGCGCCTCCTCTTTATCACCAGCTTTAAGGGCACTCTGGGCTTTCTGCAGAAGGATGGGGATAGAAAGATTGGGATCGGGGCTCATGGTTGTTCTTCCAGTGTGTCAAGATAGCAAAGGATGCCGTTCACGATGCCATTGGCAACCTTTTCGGAATCATCAATAAGGACGGCTTGGTCATAGAGCAGTGAGCCCATCTCGAGATAGATCATGGGGGTTTTGGGATTGACCACTTCGAAGATGGGATACGCTCTGTGATCGCTGTTGATGATCTGGTAGGCAAAATCGAGGTTGGTGGACTTCTGATAGATCTCACCCATGCAGGCAGCCAGGGTGTTGGCGGCATTCATATCGGACGTTTTGAGCGTGGTTCCGATGGTGAAACCGCTGTTGCTGCCGGATCCCTCGTCGCATGCTTTACAGTAGATAGCGATCAGGGTGGGACCGCGGAAATTTATCAGGTCGATATCCGTCTCAGCCAGGAGTTTGACAGAGTAGCCCATAGCACTCAGTTTGACGCTGACCTGGTTTGCTATGGCTTCGTTGACATTGGCTTCAACAATGCCGTTCTCACACACCGCTCCGCTGTCGACCTTCCAGTGTCCAACCAGGATACCGATAGTATTGGCTGTTATGGCGGAGGAATTTACGGAGGCATCCTGCACGGGTTGGATGAATTCTTTTTGTGAGAATAATTTGTATGGATTCCACAACGTGAGGAGGGTTGCCAGAACGGCGGAAAGAAGAACGACGGTTTGAATGACGCGAAACGTGCTGAACACATCTCGTTTTTGTTCTTCTTGCCCTTCGATCGGATTCTCTTGCGTGCTGTTGTTCTTGTTCATATTCTCATCATGTAGTATGCAAGTTTAGAGCCACAATAATGTTGGATAATAAACCCAAAATTGTCTATTTTGAAATTATACTTTAAGGCAAGTGAAGATAACATGCAAAACAATATTCAATTATCACCTAGAGAAAAAGATATCCTGCTCACGATCGCGCGTGAAGCGATCATGGCTGCGGTTCATCGGGAAGCTCTTCCACAAATCGAACTATCTGAATTGCCCGAGATGCTGCAAGCTGAGGGCGCCAGTTTTGTAACGCTTACCATTGCCGGCAGGCTGCGTGGGTGCATAGGCACCCTGAAAGCACATCAACCTTTGGCATTGGATGTGCAGGAACATGCGGTTGCTGCGGCGATGGAGGATTATCGTTTTCCGCCTTTACAAGAAAATGAGATAGAGGATATTCATATTGAAATATCCCGCCTGACACCACCTGTCTCTCTATTCTATGAAGAACCACAAGACCTGGCCAAGGTACTGATCCCATATGAAAATGGGGTCGTGCTGCAGGATGGCTTCCACCGGGCGACCTTCTTGCCACAAGTATGGGAGCAGTTACCGGACCCAGAAGAATTCCTGTCACACCTCTGCTTGAAAATGGGCGCACGAGGGGACTTGTGGCGCGAGAAGAAATTGCAGGTGGAGATCTACAGCGTAGAGGAATTCGAAGAGGCCAAATCTTCTCATTTAGCAAATTCAGGATCCAATCGAACAGATCGTGAACCATCTCAGGATGGGGTGGGGGGTGATACAACAACTCCTATAGATGATGACCGCTCGATGGAATCGACAAAAGAGATCAAGAAAAACGAAGAAACCCAACCCATTCCAGTAAAAGAACCTGTTCTCCAGGAAACAATCGAAAAAACCTGGGAAACGATCAAATCAGGGTTGAGCACGGCCTGGGGTTTCATTAAAGAGCGTTTTTCTGGTGGAGGAAAGGATGGCGGGGGCGGTAAGCGAGAAAAACGGGAGAAAGACGGCAGTGGCTGTTCACCGAAGGTGTTGATATGGATATTGGCTGGGGCTTTTGTGATGGCGGCTGCCTTTTCAGCTTTCCTGGTAGTTCAGTATTTATCGATCGCATCCACCTTGCCAAGCGTGGAAGGGCTGCGCGAAAAAGCTTCGCAATTCGAAACTACCCGCATTTACGATCGGAACGGGAATTTGATCTATGAGATCCTGGATCCCAACGCTGGATTTCGGACGTACGTACCATTGGAGGAGATGTCACCGCATATCATCGCGGCTACCATCGCCACCGAGGATAAGGATTTCTACAACAATCCCGGTTTCGATTTCTGGGGCATCGCACGGGCGTTGTGGCAGAACTACACGTCTGGTGAGATCGTTTCTGGGGCTTCGACCATTACGCAGCAATTGGCGCGCACGCTGCTGCTGTCTCCCGAAGAGCGTACTGAACAGACCGTACAACGCAAGGCCAAAGAGATCATCCTGGCGGCAGAGATCACCCGGCGCTATAGTAAAGATGAGATCCTGGAATTGTATTTAAATGAAATCTATTATGGCAATATGGCGTATGGCATCCAAGCGGCGGCGGAAGCATATTTCAATACTTCGGCAGGGCTGCTGGACCTGGCACAGGCTTCATTCCTGGCAGGGCTGCCGCAGGCGCCTGCTATCCATGATATTTTCACGAATTATGAAGGCACCTTGCTGCGGCATCAAGATGTGGTCAATCTGATGTACCAATTGAGCACAGAAAAAGGCTGCATCGAAGTGAGCAACAGCGCAGCGCCGGTGTGTGTCAGCCTAGACGAGGCAGTAGCGGCTGTATTACAGATAGAGAAGTATCCTTTTGAGCAGAAACAGATCCAGATGCCCTTCCCGCATTGGGTCAATTACATCCGCGCGCTGCTTGAAGAACGTTATGATTCCCAGACGATATATCGTTCTGGATTTCGTGTGTACACGACGCTTGATCCGTCACTGCAGAGTTACGCGCAGAGCGCGGTGCAGGAACAGATCGCAGAATTGCAGGCAAATAACGCCAGCGATGGGGCGGTGGTGGTGATCTACCCGAACTCGGGCGAGATATTGGCAATGATCGGTTCGACCGATTTTAACAACGAGGAGATCTCCGGACAGGTCAACATGGCTGTGGCTCCCCGTCAACCGGGTTCATCCATCAAACCGCTCACATATGTGGCGGCATTCGAAAAGGGGTGGACACCATCGACATTGATCTGGGATGTGAAGAGTGAGTTCCCACCCTCCGGAAGGGATGATGATCCACGTGATCCGTATATCCCGGTGAACTATGATGGAAAGTATCATGGTCCGGTGCTGCTACGAACGGCATTGGGCAGTTCCTATAATATCCCGGCGGTGAAGGCACTCGATTTTGTAGGCATCTATGATGATCCGGATACTGCTGAAGAAGAGGGTTTGATCAAGTTCGCAGAACGTCTGGGTATCACCACTCTTACCAGGGATGATTATGGATTGTCACTCACCCTGGGTGGTGGGGATGTATCCCTGTTGGAGTTGACCTCGGTCTACGCTACGTTTGCCAATGAGGGAAAGCGTGCAGAACCCTACTCGATCACACGCATCGAGGACCATCTGGGTACTCTGGTATATGAACATGAAATCCAGTCGGAAGAAGTCATCCGCGAAGAGCATGCGTTCTTGATCTCTGACATTTTGGCGGACAACGCTGCGCGCACCCCGGCTTTTGGAAGTAATTCCATTTTGCGTTTACCCTTCAATGCATCGGTGAAGACCGGTACCACCAATGATTTTCGTGATAACTGGACATTGGGTTATACAGCAGATATGGCGGTGGGAGTTTGGGTGGGAAACGCGGATTATACACCCATGCAGAACACAAGCGGACTCACGGGTGCTGCTCCCATTTGGGCGGATGTTATGCAATATGCGATAGATCGTTATCGCGGAGGAACGCCCAGCGTTCTGGTGCAGCCATCTTCGATCACATCTGAAGTGATCTGCTCTCTCAGCGGGACCAGACCTTCTGAAAAATGTCCCAGTCAAAAGAGGGAATTGTATGCATTTGACCAACCACCGCTATCGGCAGACCATGACCTGTGGAAGAAAATGGAGATAGACACGTGGACCAATAAACAAGTGTCTCTCTATTGCAGCGAGTACAGCGAAGAAAAATGGACCCTGAACGTTGAGGATGAATGGGCGCGCAAATGGATCAAGGATACCAGCCAGGGCAGGGATTGGGCTGAGAGCATTGGCTTTGATGACCAGATCGTTTTCACGCCTGACGAAAAATGTGGGGAGAACGACAATCAACCGGTCATTGAATTCGTTGGACTGCAGGATGGGTCTGTGCTCCGGGACGCGGAATTGAAGATCAAAGTGCGTATAGATGCCCCCGACCATTTCAAGGATTTCACCTTGATGGTCGGCGAGGGATCTGATCCTCGAGAATGGAAGGTGCTGCTTGAAAAGGTAACCCGGTCTTACCCGGATGGGGCGGTAGTTTATACGCTTGATCTGTACGAGTTTGATGATTCCATCATCACATTGCGATTATTTGTCGAAAATGACATGAATGGGTATGCGGAGAAAAAGATCAACCTTTCTTTATACCTACCGACTCCAACTCCGACCATAACTCCAACGCCAACGGAAACACCAACTCCGACCATGACACCTACTGAAACTCCAACGGTGACACCAGATGAAACGTCGACTGCAACGCCGACGGAAACTCCGACCCCGACGGCAACCCATACGGCTACTCCTACAGAAACCAATGTACCTATTTCGACAAGTGAACCCTAGCAAATGTGAGCATTTAACGAAAAATGTGACATGTGATAAAATTACATCCCGTGACCGCTATTGGACACGGGATTTTTTCGTTTAGTGATTACCGATCAGAATCGGTTTTGAAAAATTTTGAATTCAGGAGTAGATGATGAAGGAAGCCAAAGTAGTGGTGAATAACAAAGTGGGATTACATGCGCGACCTGCAGCGCTTTTTGTTCAGACCGCATCCAAATTCCAGAGCGATGTAAATGTATCTTGCCCAGATCCGAAAGAAGACAAATTACGCACAGCAAATGCCAAGAGCATTTTAGGCATCTTGACCCTGGGTGTTTTTCAAGGTGTAGAGATCACTGTCAAAGCTGATGGTGAGGATGAAGAAGAAGCAGTAAAAGCTTTGGTTGCATTGGTTGAAAGCAATTTCGGAGAAGAAGCATGAAAAAGCTGAATGGCGTTGCAGCTTCCAGAGGAATATGCATCGGTCCAGCTTTCCAATTCTTACGAACTGAACTAGATACGACCAAAAAAGATTGTCAAGATCCCCAAGAAGAATCTAAACGATTTCATGACGCGATCGTGGTTGCCAAAGAGCAGATCGATTCGATCTATCAAAAGGCGTTAACCGAAGCGAGTGAAGCTGACGCAGAGATCTTCCAGGCGCATAAAATGATCCTGGATGACCCTGAATTAATTTCAGCGATCGACAACCGTATCCAAAACGAGCAAGTAAATAGCGAATTTGCAGTATCTGAGACGGCAAAAATGTTTGCTGCCACAATGGCTGCAATGGAAGATGAATATTTCGCAGCGCGTGCGACGGATATCATGGATGTTGCCAATCGCCTGCTGCGCGTTCTGCTGGGTGTTGCAGAATCGCCGACAGAAGGTTTGAAGACCCCTTCCATTATTCTGGCAGACGACTTGACACCTTCTGATACAGTGTTATTGGATAAAAGCATGGTGCTTGGATTTTGCACGGCGCAGGGTTCTGCAACTTCTCATACCGCCATTCTGGCGCGCGGTTTGGGTTTGCCCGCCGTAGCTGGCGTGGGGGCAGATGTGCTGGAGGTGGCCAACGGAGTTACCTTGGTGATCGATGGCACGCAAGGTGCGGCAATCGTCGATCCGGAAACAGCGACCGAGCAAGATTATCGTGCACGCATGGAAGCCAGTCAGAATCTACAGACTGAAGCATTGAAATGTGCAAAAGAGATCGCGAAGACGAAAGATGGGGTCTCTGTTGAGGTAGTCGCCAATATTGGGAATGTGGAAGATGCAAAATTCTCGGTGGAAAATGGAGCAGAAGGGGTTGGTCTGCTGCGTACTGAATTCCTCTACCTGGAACGAAGCGCATTGCCGACAGAAGAAGAACAATATCAAGCTTACAAGGCGATCCTCGAAGTCTATGGACAGCATCCTGTTGTGCTGCGCACCCTGGATGTTGGTGGCGACAAAGAGATACCTTATCTGAACTTAGAGAAGGAAATGAACCCGTTCCTGGGTGAACGCGCTCTTCGTCTTTGCCTGAACCGCTCTGATATCTTCAAACCACAACTGCGGGCTGCATTGCGCGCTGGAGTGGGGCATAATCTCAAGATCATGTTCCCGATGGTAGCAACGGTGAATGACGTGCATGCTGCCATGGAAGTTGTTCGTGAATGTAAGGCAGAATTGACCAAAGAAGGTACGCCCTTCGCAGATGATGCGGAGATCGGTATCATGGTAGAAATACCATCCGCGGCTGTGATCGCAGATCAATTAGCCAAAGAGGTGGATTTCTTTTCGATCGGTACAAATGATCTCAGCCAATATACCATGGCTGCGGACCGAACAAATCCCAAAGTCGCGCATCTATCGGATGCATTCCAACCAGGGGTGCTGCGCCTGATCAAAATGGTGATCGAGGCTGCACATAATGAAGGAAAATGGGTTGGGATGTGTGGAGAGCTGGCTGGAGAGCCATTAGCTGCTCCCATTCTGGTGGGATTGGGTTTGGATGAGTTCAGCATGAGCCCACCCTTCATCCCCATCGTAAAACAGATCATCCGCAATATCAGTGTGGATGCGATGAAAGAGATGGCAGATGCAGCGCTTGACCTAACATCTCCTGAAGCGATTAAGGAATTTGTGAAAAAAGAAGTGCCTTTCCTGAAAGAGATCACTGCCTGAAGCATCTATTCATAAAATGATAGAAGGGAACCATCCGGTTCCCTTTTTTTCTTTAATCCTTATTCTACGAAATTACAACATTTTTAATTGTTGAGGGGCTTTCCATGAGGGAGGGTCAGCATCAAGCATATCGCGCCAGGCTTGTAAGGTGAGCTCCTCCTGGCTGCTGATCTTACGAATATGACGATATTTGATGAGGTGCCAATGATTTTGTAATCTCCATTGAAGCAGGGGATCACGATCCAGTTTGTATGCGATCAGGCGAGAGCGGCTGGCGGGGAATACGATCACATGCGATGCGTTCTCATCGAGCAGTGAAGAGGTCAGGAATGGGTGGAAGATGGATGACGTAGTAATAAAGAATTGATAGAGTATCTTGCCGGAGGTATCCAGCCAATTGAGTGGAGTGTCTCCTTGGGTATGGAAACCTATGTTCTCTCCTATAGTTTTGATCTTTTCCTGGATGACAACCAAATCCAGTTCTCGTTTATGAGATCCTTCGTGTTCATCCAAAGAATAAGTGTGTGAGGTGAAATCCTTTCGTGTGGCATAAGATTCGAGACAGATTTTGAAGAGATCCAGATCTGGGACCAGATATCCGCTGAATTGCGTACATATCTGTGCATAAAGCTTTTGCGAATCTATGGTACGTTCCTGGTAGAGCCTTTCTGTGATCTCAGATTCCACTCTCTCGTGGAGTGGAGTGTGCAGATGGGAGAGGTCAGACAGGCTCCATAAAGAAGAGGTGATGCTTCCGCTGCCAAATTTACGATAGAAATTGGTATCAGTCAATTCGTTCTGGAGGTTGGTCACTATCGTGTTGTAGTAATTGGAGCTCAATTCTTGTGCATTGCCTGCTAATTGATGATCCTGTGCAAGGGTAGTAAGCATAATTGTGAATAGGTCCTGAAAAGATGCTGGTTCTGCAGTTGTATTCAGGTATTTTGCTATGGTTTGCCGAGGAGAAAAATGTTCGTTCTTATCAGGAATGGGTTTTTCGTTTGGATGTTGGGCTTGGATCTGGATGAACCTTTTTTCTGCTGGGAATGTGGAGCTTGTAAAATCTACTCCTGCAAGCTCCAAGCCTTGGAACGCTGCTAGCAGATAAGAAGGAGTGTACTGTGAATACATGCAAAAAACTTTCTTCATGGCTGGGGGAATCTTTTCAAGGCTTTTGAATGTAATGCCAAGGGCTTGGGCAAACCAGTACCATCCATATCTTTGCCGTGAAAGGGCTGTTAACATCCCGCTGGCTTCCTTCTTCCCGAAAAGCCATGCAGACCATATTGCGCTGAGTGTCCAAAAAGCCTGGTTCGGACGTGGAAATACAGTGAATACATGGTCGAAATCAATGGCAGAAGAATGGGAAACTCGCCCCAGAGCCGCACGATCTAGCATGCAGATGCTGTTGGAATGATCTGGAATAGTGGGGAAGGTGGTGGTATAGCACTTACAAGCGAAGCTGGACCAGACTTTCAACGCCTGCTGCAAAGATTGGTAGATATTTTTCTCAAAATACATGCTGGGGATGGACAATTGTTGAGGACGCGAATCCTTGGATGGGTAATGCCACAACGAACTGGCATGGTCAAAGGTCTCGAGCAATATGGCGCGCGCGTAACGCTGTACCTGCGGATCAGAATCCAATCTTTCGAGAGCATTGAACAAGATCACAATGACATGTAGGGCACGTTTGGTGTAGCATTGAAGCGTCTGTGCGATGTGTTTTTCGTTATCGATCCCTTCTATCGAACAGCGTTGTGCTGCGCGGGCGCGATAGATGGCGATATTCCCAAAGCTGTGGAAGCGCTCGAGATCACTTTCAGAGACCGGGTAGGTGCCGCTATCACTGCATTCATCACAGATATAGACGACAGAAGCGGGCGTTTCTTCACCTTTATTCCAGACAAAACCCTGTGCGTTTACCTGTTCTCCGCATTTTCTGCAATCGGTGAGATAGAGGTTGCGGATATGATCGCAAAGTTTTTCCCCGTGCCATTCCTGGTTGAGCATTTCTTTGAGTGCATTGTGTAGATCTTCCTCATCCGGAGAAGCTGCCAGTACTTCGGTTATCAACCGCAATATTGGATTCTTCTGTGATTGAAAAAGCCTATATCCGGCATTTGCAGCTTCGAGCGTATAGAGGGGGTTTGAACCCAGGAGGTCCAAAACAACGCTGTCGACTTCCGCGTTTCTGGCAAGCCAAGATGATATCACTCCCGGGTGATATAGCGGAAGGTATCTTTTGAGTGGATAACGATATACTTCATCGCGTGGGGGTAAGAAGGATACCTCTCCCATGGTGTCGATAACCTCCATTTTTAGTATACAGGAAAATAAAACCTGGCATCTTGAGACACTGGTGATAGAATCAAATGAGATGAGGTATCTATGAAACAAAGACTTGAATTACCCGGCAGAAAACGTCCCTACATCATGGCACATCGCGGCAACCGCGTGTTATGTCCAGAAAACACCCTGGCCGCTTTTAAACAGGCGTTCAAGGATGGTGCTGATATCATCGAGACCGATCTTCACTTGAGCAAGGATGATGAATTCATCTGCATCCATGACGATACTCTTGATCGAACGACCGATAAGGTCGGGGCGATCGCGTCATTAACCGTGGCGGAGATCAAACAGGCTTCTGCGAATAATCAGATGCATGGTTTTGAAAAAGAACGCGTTCCACTTCTCAACGAGGTTACTGCAATCCTGCCGCAAGACGTGGCATTGGCGTTGGAATTGAAGAGCGATCGCTTTCTTGAGATCGAGACATGTGAGCGACTTATCCGCATGTTGGAGGAAGCACGGGTGCTGAACCGCACCATATTCCTTTCTTTTTCGATGGAGCGTCTACAAACGATCAAGCAGGTGCAGAAGGACCTGCCGATCGGATGGATCACGATGCGTGAGTTCAAACCGCCAAAAGATGTCGAGATGGTAGGCGTATCCTATCCCTTGCTCTGGGTAAATCCTTTGTATGTTTCCATCGCTCATCGAAGAGGTATCCTGGTATGCCCGTTGGATTTGGAACCTGAAAAACGATTGAAAAGTTATCTGCGAAGAGGCTGCGATGCGGTCATCACGGATGATTCAGCGACTACCATGCGGAAATTGATGCGCCTCGGAGCGCGCTAAATCTTGGATGAAGGATGACAATTTGAGCGAAGCAAGAAAAGAGTATACATTCCAGATCCACGAGAAATATTCCAGGATGACCATTCTGCATCACCTTGATGCGGATGGAACTTTATGGGGAACCGAGAAACGCTGGGTCTGCAAAAATCAGCACGGGAAATGGGAAAAGGTTGCACAATTTCCATTTCATTCTCCACGCGATTGGTTTGGTTTCTCGCGTCCTACAGCCAGGGCGATGCGAGCAGATAAATGCAATTTGTATGTGAACCAGTTCGGGCGCATCCTTGGCATTCGCGCTGGACAGGTCTATGCGATCTCTGAGGGCGAGCAGCCGCAAGCGCTCTTTACGATCCAGGGTGATAGCGTTCTGCATGGTTCTTTATGTGAGGATGATCAGGGGAATATACTATTTGGCGAATACTTTATGAACCCATCCCGGGGAGCGGTCAATCTATGGCGTGTATCGGCGGATTTGGATGCATGGGAACCGGCGGTGGCATTCACAGAAGAGAAAATTCGGCATATCCATGGCGTGTTCCGCGACCCATATCAACAAGGGGTTTTCTGGGTGGCGGTGGGTGATTTTGCGGGAGAGTGTTATCTTCTGCGGAGCGCGGATAATTTCAAGACAATGGAGAAGTATGGTGATGGAAGCCAGATATGGCGGGCGGTGCATCTTTTTTTCACCTCTGATCATGTTTGCTGGCTTACGGACTCGAACCTGGAGCCGAACCATGCCTGCCGCATGAAGCGAACCACTGGTGCGCTTGAGATCGGTATGGATATCGCAAATTCGGGTTGGTACGGCACAACAACCGAAGAGGGATTGCATGTGGCTTTCACAACGGTAGAACGTGGCCCCGGGATCACATCCAATTACAGCGAAGTTTTGATCAGTCAAGATGGTTTTAACTGGCAAAGCATACATTCTTTTAAAAAGGATTGGTACCGTCCGGTGCAGGTTTTTAAATATGGGGTCATCAGCTGTCCGTCTGGAACGATGAGCAAGGATAACCTCTACATCAGCGGAGAGGGTTTGGTAGGGTTGGACGGATGTAGTATGCGTATAGGTATTAGGGAGAAGTGAACTTTATATGACATGGTACAAAAAGGCTTTACTGCGTTTGAGTGCGACACTCGGGGAACCCTATCTTGAACCGGAGAAAATTACCGCGTACATTAATGAGTACTTCTCTATTGGGACTGAGCGAAATATTGACACATCCACTGAAAGAATATTGACTGATTTCGGGAGAGATCTGGGTGTTTTCTTGGATACCTGGCAGAAAGGGGATATTCTCCCGCTTGAGAAAGATGCTGATGATGCATTTGCAGAAGTATGTACCTGGTTGGAACAAGCTGAAGATGAGCGCATCATCCATAAAGGAATATTGATGGTGGGGGGCGCAGCAAAATTAGGGCTGTTGTCTCGACATCTACCTGAGGAAGACGCCATGTTGCGGCGTAATATGGAATTCCTGCTGCGACATGTTGAGGTCAAGCGCGCTGATGCGTTGACGCGCTATGAGGAAGCTCTAGATGCACGAGAATTGTGGGTAGAGCGCTGTTCTTATTCCATTTTATTCAGTCAAATTGCTTTCTTGTGGAAAGATTGGCGGTTCCTGAACGCGGCGTTGAAATTGAATGAATATCTCTGGAAGGACAGGAAAAAACGCTTTGCCAAAGAAAACGATGTGTTATTCATACTTGCTCTTCTCGAACAGGAGAATGCATTCAAGGAGATGAATCGATGCTGCGGGTGATGTTGTTCGCGCCTATTCATACCAGCTTATACTCGCGGCTCGTGCTGCATGGTTTGCTGCAAGAAGCGAATATCGAGGTGGTTGGGATCGCCGTCCGGAATCCATGGAACATCAAACGCATGCGTTCCGAATACAAGCGTGATGGACGACGATTACTGCAGAAATTCATTCAAAAATACCTGCTGCGTGAAGCGGCTTTTGGTGATGTACAGGTACAGAATCTTGGGACATTGATCAAAGAAGCAGGATTGGCGGATAGCGACCTGAAAAGTATGGCCGGCACAAATGCGATCCCCTATAAGAAGGTCAATGGATTGAGTGATGGGGAATGTGAACAATTCACTAGGAACCTGAAGCCAGACTTGATCGTTTTCACAGGCGGGGGATTGATCCGGAAAAATATTCTGGATATTCCCACGGTTGGCGTACTTAACTGCCATACTGGGGTACTACCTCCATTTCGTGGGATGGACGTGGTGGAATGGACGGCGCTGGAAGGATCGCTGGAAGCGGTTGGATTTGGCGTCACAGCTCACCTTATGGCAAAAGGAGTGGACACCGGACCGATCATACAAGTGCGCAAGATCGAACCAACCCCAGAAGATACATTCAAGAGCATACGGATGAAATTGGAAGTGGAGATGGTTCACGCTGTGCTAGAGAGTGTGCACGCACTGAGCGCAGGAACGCTACAGCCCAAACCACAAAGAAAAGAGGATGGGTGGCAATACTTTGTCATGCATCCACGCGTGAAGCATCAGGCTGAAGCGAAATTGCACACAACTTTGAAGCAATAGGAACTATCTTTTATCTATTTTATTTCAGCGGGTAATCATAGAGTGGTGCCAGCGGTTCGAACTGCATGACGCCCACTGTAGAAACGGGTACCTGTAGGGGGAGTTCGAGCTGGAGGCAGATCTCGAGCGCTTTGAATAGATTCTGCGGGGAAAATTCGACTGCCAGGGAGCAATGTGGTACCCATAGACCAGGTTGATAGATCTCCCAGGGGTGGTGTGCTTCATCTTCTAAAAGCGTGTGCAAGCGTTGATGGAGATCGAGAAGTGTGTGGGTGAGTGTGGGTGCTGCGAACACCACCGGGTTTGTATTGTCAAAAATACCGATGGATGAAAATAGCAGATCAACACCTTGTACTTCTTTTGCAAAGGCAGCGATCTTCTGTTCGCATGCCTGGCACTCCAATTCATCATAGATGGCCAGTGTGATATGCGGGGGCAATTGAATATTGTGCATATAGGGAGCAATGTTCTTGCTCCCTAATTCATCGATCACCGCCTGTAACGGCGCTGCTTTGCTGGGGTCGAGATAGAATACGACGGCGTAGGACATAGGTATGCCTAATGATATTTCAATGAACTTCCACCGATGAATTCCCGAAGAACGCTATCGCTGGGAACGATGGAATCGTCAGTGACCGGCTCGATCTTTTTCAGCAGTTCCAAAACACGTACAGATCGCTGGTAGGCATCCTCTCGCAGAGGATCGTCCTTGAACTTTTGCGGCCATTTCTCGAAATGTGAGATCAGTTTTGGTTTATAGATGGATATCTCATAAGGCATGGCGCTGTTGATGATGTAGTCGGCGCGATTAATATTGGGGATGATGTTGCGCAGCTCACTGGTGCGGACGTAGTGCCAGTGTTTCAACGTGCTTTCAGGATCGAGGGCACGATAAGCCGCATCGCGCAGCATACGGCGCATGAGCCGGATATCCGTCCAGCGGATATATTTCCCATTTTCATCCTTCATCTGCAGCAGCGGCTCCAGGAAGAGCTTGAACTTGCGATCTTCCTCGACACCGGCGGTCATGGCGGGATAGAGCCCATGCAGGCTATCGATGAGGATCACCTCGTTCTCGTGCAGTTTCATGGGAGTATGATCGAGGGTGCGTTTCCCGGTCTTGAAATCGTAGAAGGGTATTTTCACTTCTTTGCCAGCGATGAGATCCACCAGATGGTTGCTGATCAACTCCAGGTCCAATGCTTGTGGAGTCTCGTAATCATAATCGCCGAACTCATCTTTTGGATGATCTTCGAGATTGAAGAAATAGTGGTCAACATTCAACGTGACCAGTTTGATGTTGTTTTGCTGCAGGATATTCCCCAACTTGATGGTGGATGTGGTCTTGCCTGATGAAGAGGGTCCGGTGATGAGGACGATCTTCACTTTGTCCCTGCGTTCGAGGACCATCCTGGCCGTTATTTTGATATCTTCCTCATAGAACATCTCTGATTCGCGGACGATATCGCAGATATCTCCAGCTCTTACGCGCTGATTATAACGTTCGATTGTATGCAGATCGTGGGCAGAAGCCCAATCCAGCACCTGCCATATCTTTGCCCAGGGGATGTTCTCGGATGGTTGGATGGTTTGATCTTTGCGTCTTGCCCGCATGCGGGCACGCTCATCGCGATAGAGGATATAGGCTTTCGCTACCTTGGTGTGTCCGTTCTCAACAAGGATCTTCTCCACCGCATCCTGGACGTCTTCAACATTGGGAAAGGTATCACCAGAAAAGGATCGTTCCAGATAATGGACCACTTGGTCGGTCAACTTCTGGGCGGTTTCCTGATCCCGCCCCCCCACAGCCACTGCTGCTCTATAGATCGCGTTGGTGATGCGCACTGGAGTGAAGGGTACCTTGGTGCCATTCCTTTTTATTACAAATTCAATTTTGCTCATCAAGACCTCTTTTCAATGTTTCCTGGTTGTGCAAACAGAAATTCATACAAGAGTTCAGTTCACTTCATTTGTACTATTTATTGTAGTTGATAATTTTATAATACCAGTGTAACCGTGTATACGGTATCAATATCCCCTTTGCATCCTTAATATTAATGACGGATGACAGCTGAAAAATATTCTTTTTCGATCTGTTGCCAGGTTTCTTGGTTCTGTGGTTGAAAATAGGGTTTGAGGACATCCATCTTTTCGCATAAGGTTTCTGCCATTCGATCAGCGATCCTCCGGATGGAGAAATGGGCGTTGGGCGCAGTGCGCAGCTTGATGAAATGCAGCGCAGTACGCAGGTTGAAGGATGCCAACACCCTGCGGTTGTAGGCATTGGGGATAACATAACCAGCCGCATGTGGATGAATAGTGGCGATCTTCTGATAGGCTTCCTTGGCGATGTCCATCGCTTCGCAGAAATCCGATTCCAAGCCTGCCTCAGCGATCAAACGCGGCAGGGCATATCCGTAGTCTGGAGAAAGCATCTGTGGGGTTTGGGTCATCATACGATGTCGTTTGAACTCAAAATATGCGCCCTGATCCATCAACAAATCGAACATGAAGTAGCCATATTCCAATTCGCGCAGAGGGATATCATGCCGGTCAAGCTGCCCCAGGAGCATATGGGCTAATTCTTGTTTTTGCTTCCGTTCCATTCCATTGTAGATTTGCGTTAACCCTGCAAGATCGGATCGTCCAAATCGATACATCAGTGCGCTGAGGATATGCCTTTCAAAATCAGGATCATAATCGACAAGGTCACACCATGTATTGGAATTTGGCAAATTAGAACTTAAAGCATTGACCATTTGCGGGAGGGAGTTTTGTGCACCTTGGAGATAGGGAACTTCATCCACGTATTTGATCAAAGCGGGGAGGTGCCGAATGGCAACTTCTTTGATCTCCGCACCGATCTGACGTACTTCTTCCAATGGGTTGGATAGCATCTTGCGCAGCGCATGTTCAAGCGCACGTGCATTAATGGTGATTCCCACATTGGCAGTGGAAGCAGCGGGCAAATAAAAACGGCATACATCCATGCAGCAGGTATGCACTTCCCGCTCTGAGAGGTGCTTGCCTTGTTGGGTGTTTTCAATTGCTGCGCGCAGGACCGGTACAGCCTTGAGATATTTTTGAAAGAGGGTGCGCACTGCTTGAACATAGGTTTGTTCGAGCGGCGATCCTATGACCTCCTGGGGGATGAAAAAATTATTTTCATCCCAAACCTGGTAACGTGAGGATTTTTCTGTATAGGATGCCAGGCGGTTCGATTCCAGGCATTCGACTGCCAGCCTGGATACATTCTCAACTGCGATATGCAAAACGGCGTGTTCCGCTACCGAGGAATGTCCATAACCGACTACCCACTTTTCGTGAAAGCGGGTGCTTTTTTCATCGGATAATTCACTGGCAATATCGTCAAAATTCTTTGGGGAGCGGGAGGTTTTGGCAAAAGTGACGGCGATCGTTTCTGGATTGAGTTTTTTGTTATCCAAAAGGTAGATGCGTCTCTTTTTACTCATACTCGATGATTTCCCTGGTTCTTTGAATATCTTTGTTGATCTGTTTGGTCAGTGCCGCGGCACCACTGTATTGTATCTCATCTCTGAGGCGTTCTACAAATTCGAGGGAAATTATTTTCCCATATATGTCCTGTGACCAATCCAGAATATGGGCTTCAATGGTGGCTGGCACTACTCGGTCGTAAAATGTCGGACGAACGCCAATGCTGACTGCTGCGGGTCTTGTCTCATCCCCAATATGGATACGGGTGGCATAGATGCCATGGGGAGGAAGTAGTTTTTCTGGTTTTGTTTCAATGTTCGCTGTCGGAACACCGATCTTTTTTCCTCTCCCATCTCCATGAATGACCTTTCCCATGACGAGGTAATCACGCCCCAACAGGGGACGTGCTTGTGCAAGATGACCGTTCGAGACCAGGTTGCGGATATGACTTGAGGAGACCGGCAGCTGGTTTTTGGTGATGGGGCTTTGTACGTGTACAGTAAAACCCAACTGGGCGCCCATATTTTTTAGGAGATCCGGATCGCCCTTTCTTCCTGCACCAAAGCGGAAATCATAACCAACATAAAGGTGATCGAACTGTAAACGCTTGTGCAACATCTGGGTGAAATCTTCTGCGGGAGTTGCGGCCAGCTGTTTCGTAAAGGGAAGGATAAGAGTTTCTTCGACCCCCAGACGATCTATAAGATGTTCCTTTTCGTCATCAACGGTCAGGTAGAAGGGTGTGCGAATTTGCTTGAAATAGACCAAAGGATTGGGTGAAAAAGTGACCAGCACGGTGGATTGATCAGACTGCTGAGCACCGGTGACCAGATCGTGAATGATCGTTTGATGACCGATGTGCAAGCCATCAAACGATCCGATCGTAATTCGTGAAGAGTGCAATGATTTCTGGGTGGACACTTTTATTGGAAAAATACTTTTTTCGGTTGGTACTCTTTTTTCTCTTCGTCGTACTGCATCAACGCCACCAGTTCACCTTCTTCAGTAATGGCTCGTGCCAGATCGCCTATTTTTTCCTCGCGAGCAATGCGATGCCCATGGCGTACCATATCTACTTCTTCTGAAGCAAGATGGATGGTTGGCCATTCAGCAAGCGCATCGGCTGCAGGAATGAGATATTTGTACCAGGTGCCGTCTTGGAAAGCTTCTGTCAGTTTTCTCAAGGGAATAGCATCACGAAGTGTGAACTTACCGCTTTTCGTGCGGCGTAAGCCAGCCAACATGGCACCGCAGCCCAATTTCTCTCCAAGATCGTTCGCCAATGAGCGCACATATGTGCCAGATGAACAATGTACATCGATCAATGCCTGGGGAGCATCCCACTCGAGCAATTCCAGATCGTGTACGTGAATGATGCGTGGTTCTAGTTCAACTTTTTCACCTTTGCGCGCCATCTCATAGGCTTTGCGACCATTCACTTTTACCGCAGAGTAGGGTGGTGGGACCTGCTCGATCTCACCCACGAACCCTTTTAATGCTTCTTCGAATTGCTCCGTGGTGATATCTTCAACCGAAGCAGTTTCCGTGATCGCACCTTCTCCATCGTAGGTATCCGTTTTTTGCCCCAATTGAATGAGGGCTTGGTAGCGTTTATCTTCGGCAGACACATATTCACTCAAGCGTACTGCAGGTCCTAACAGAATAACCAGAACTCCCGAAGCACGTGGATCCAACGTGCCGGTGTGACCAGCGCGTTTGATGCGGGTACCTCGTCGGATGATCTGGACAACATCATGCGATGTGATCCCGATGGGTTTGTCTACGACCAACACCCCCGACACCGAGTTCTTGATTTGTGATCTTCTATCATCCATTCATTTACTCCTAATCGTGATACTTTATAAGAAATTCTTTTGTTGCCTGTAAAATTTTTTGCTGAGTTTGCGGTAATGATAGTTTGATTTCAGCCCCTGCGGCAGCTGGATGCCCTCCCCCTCCGAATTGTGATGCCAGTACGGAAACGTTAACATCTGAACGTGAACGCCAACTGACTTTAACGGTGTTCTCGTCTTGTTGATTGAATAGTATTGTAATTTCCGCATCCTGGATACTACTAAGAAAGTTTGTTAGATCTGCATCATCTCTACCCGTGAAACCAGCTTTTTTACGATCTTCACAGGTAATATCAGTATATATGATATTGTCCTCTTTTTGAAGTTTCGCCAACGCATTTCCCCAGAGAAGACTTGCTTCCCAGTTCATGTCAGTCAGGGATTGTTGATAGGTTGTGGAAAGGTCCGCTCCCTTTTCCATGAGCAATGAAGCTGCATGGAGAGTCTGCGGGGTGGTGTTGGGAGTACGAAAACCGATCGTATCGGTGATGATGCCCATCAATAAAGCGTTTGCAGCAGATGGAGATATCTGCATCTGCCATTCGGTCAAAAGGTTGGTGATGATCTCTGTGGTGGCTGCGGCATCTTCATCCACATAGTTCAATGCAGCAAATGCATCATTGGTTGCATGATGATCAATATTGATGGCGATCTGCTTATCGGCAAAGAAATGCGCTAGACGTTGTTGGTCTGCACAGTCAAGGGCGATATAGAGCGTGTCTTTATTCGATTCGTCCTTTTCCAAACCAGCTTCCAGAAATCGGAATCGCTTGGGCAGGGTTTCTTCGAACGATAGATGGACTTGTTTGCCATATTCTCTGAGTGCAAGACCCAAGCCGATAACAGAACCGACCGCGTCTCCATCTGGCCTGATATGAGATGCGAGCGTGATGTGCCCGGCAGCATCTATTCTTTCTTTGATCGCTTGGCTGATCGCTCGGTCTTTCATCGCGCTACGAATCTTTCTCTTCCCGTTCTTTTTTAATTTGGTCAAGCAGTTTCTCGATCTTCTCTGCTTTTTCGGGAGTTGGGTCCCAGAAGAAGCGTAATTCGGGGAAGGTGCGTAATTGGATCTTGCTTGCCAATTTACTGCGGATGAAGCCTTTAGCGTGTTCTAATCCCGCCATGATCTCTGATTCGCGTTCTTCTCCTTCGAGCGCGGATATAAAAATGTTCGCGTATGCAAACTCACGATCGACATTAACGTCGGTAATGAATATCCCGTTCACACGTGGATCGTGAATGATACCGCGCACAAGCATTTCAGAAAGGTCCTGTCTCATGCGGTCGGCTATTCTTCGTAATCTGGTTGGAGATGGCATTCTATTTCCTACCTACCCGTTATCAAATGATCGGTTTTTCTTCTAATGTGTAGCATTCAAGGATATCGCCTTCCTCAAAATCATTAAACCCTTTGACGCGAATGCCACATTCAAATCCTTCGCGCACGTCGCGAACATTTTCTTTTTCACGACGTAGGGATGCGATCTCACCATCCGCGAGTACTTTGCCTTCTCGCAATACTTTCATGTTCGCGTTGCGGCGAATGGTTCCCTCGAGTACTTTACAGCCTGCAATTTTACCAACTTTTGAGAAAGAAAATACCGCCAAAACCTTTGCTTTTCCAAGTACAACTTCTTGTTTCTCTGGTTCGAGCATACCTTTCAGCGCTTTTTCGATATCCTCTGTCAGACGATAAATGATGTTGTAGGAACGGATGGATATACTCTCGGTCTCTGCAAGGCGCTTGGCAGCGGTTTCGGGTTCTGTGTTGAAGCCAACAATGATAGCGTTGGATGCGGACGCAAGCATGACATCGCTTTCGCTGATATTGCCGGTTTCTGCATGCAGAACATTGATCTTGATCTCGGATTGGTCAATATCATTTAATGAATGAACGATGGGATCAAGAGAACCCTGTACATCTGCTTTGATGATAAGGCGTAATTCTTTTACCTCACCTGCCTGGAAGCGATTGAAGAGATCTTCAAGGCTGGCGGTTTTTTTGTGCATCTTGGCTTCTTTGATCTTGGCTTTGCGATCAGCGACGATAGCGCGTGCTTCTTTATCAGAGGGAGTGACCTGGAAGAGATCACCTGCATGCGGTACTTCGTTTAGCCCCAAGATCTGGATCGGGGTGGATGGGCCGGCTTCCTGGATCTTTTCACCCAAGAACCCCTGCATGGCTTTGATCTTTCCATGCGCGAGCCCAACTACGACTGCATCGCTTTGATATAGGGTACCATTCTGAACCAACAAGGTTGCAACAACACCACGCGCTTTCTCAACTTTGGCTTCAATGACCGTGCCGATCACTTTCCCTTGTGGGTTTGCCATGATCTTGCAGGAGTCAGCAACCAATGTGATGGCTTCCAATAGGTCTTCCAGACCAGTTTTCTTCTTGGCGGAGACTGGGACAACAATTGTGTCACCATCCCATTCATCAGGGACGAGTCCAACGTCGGCCAGTTGTTTCTTTACCATCTCTGGATTGGCATCGTCGCGATCGATCTTGTTCAGGGCAACCACGATCGGAACTCGAGCGGCTTTGGCGTGCGCTATCGCTTCCTTGGTTTGCGGCATAACGCCATCATTGGCTGCCACTACGAGTACAACGATATCTGCCCCTTGAGCTCCACGTGCACGCATGGCGGTAAATGCGGCGTGCCCGGGAGTGTCGAGAAATGTGATCTTTTTTCCCTTATGCTCAACCTGGTAGGCACCGATGTGCTGGGTGATCCCACCTGATTCTCCACCAGCAACATTGGTGTGGCGGATGGCATCCAGTAGGGTTGTTTTGCCGTGATCTACGTGGCCCAAAATGGTCACAACCGGGGGCCTGTTCATCAGGTTGGCTGGATCTTCATTTTCGATCAATTTTCGCCAGAGGGGAATTTCTCCCGTTTCCTCTTCTGTGATCTCTGGGATCTCGAGGGATGCTTCGATATTTAGTTCTGCGCAAACAACGGCTGCAGTATCAAAATCAATGATCTGGTTGATGTTTGCCATTACCCCATTGCTCATTAAAATCTTAATGATCTGGATCGGACTTGAGCCGATACGTTCACCAAGATCTCTGATTGTGATACTTGCGGGTAATTCCACTGTCTTTGTACCATTTTCGCTCATATTTACCTCCATTGATGCTGCTCCCCATGTGCGCAATTGTTTTTATTTTCGAGAGCGAGGTACTTCTTGAAGACAACCCCGATGTTCTTTGCTACTGCATCTTTTGGTCATTCTCCGGCAGGTTCTTGATGAAATTTCGAAGATAGGTTTTATCCTGCTCGCTTAGAACTACTTTCAATGCTTTTGCAAGGCTGCCTTTTAGCGCTCGCTCCCAACATTCATTTCGGGCGTGAATATATGCTCCGCGCCCATTCAACTTACCTGTTTGATCAACTAATATTCCTTCAGACGTGCGTACGACGCGGATGAGTTCTCTTTTTGAAAGGACTTCTCTACATCCGACGCATGTTCGTTGTGCAACATGCTTTTTGGGCAAGTTCTGCTTTTTCACATCTGATCTCTTTTGTTAGTGTTCTCCGTCCCAGCCCCACTCGTCATCATCGCGTTTATGTTTGCGTTTCACGACCGTCATGTCCAGATCGGGATCGTACTCGATACGCTGGAATTTCTTCTTTTTCTTCTTCTTGTCGTCCTTTTCTGAGAAATCATCCAAATCGTCATCCTCGGACGATCTTCCGCTCATCTGTTCTGTTTCCAGTTTGAACATTTCTTCGAAGGAAAGCTCCTCTTCGGGCTCGCTTTCTTCTTCCGGTTCCTCAACAACAGATTCTGCGACAGGTTCTTCTGCCATAACAGGTTCTTCAATGGCTTCCGGTTCCTGGACAACAACCTCTTCTACCTCAGCAGTTGGTGCAGCGGCAGGTTCTTCCTCTGCAGCGGCAACAGGTTCGCTTTCGACAAGCTCTGCTTCTGGTTCTTCCACTTCCTCGGGTTCAAATGGAACTATCTCGGTGATGTTATTGATGAGTTCCTCGATCTTTTCCAGCGTCTTGGGACCAATACCTTCCAGATTCTTGATGCTACCTGGCTTGGTCTTGAATTCCAGGGCAAGTGTGCCAAGATCATTGATCTTCCCTTCCTGCAAGATAGACAGGACACTTACAGGTAAGAGATCTTCAGAAAGTTCTATATCAAATGCACCGGCAGGAATGGATGCGCGTACTTCCTGGATAGCTTTACGCTGGGCTTCAAGAACTTGCTGCCGTTCGGCGTAGAGGTCCTTTTCAACCATATCCACAAATTTGACCAGGACGTCGTAATCTTCCATATTGAGAATGCGTCCCTCGGACTTGCGCGACATGATCTCTTCCACTTTGGCAACGTCTTCTTCATATTGCTGCGCTTTTTCTGCATACTGGCTTTCGTTTTGAAGTGCGAATAACCAATCTGATACAGCTTCGGGAAGGCTCTTGATGTCGATACGCCAGCTTGTCAGGCGAGCTGCCAGGCGAGCGTTTTGCCCATCACGTCCAATTGCCAGTGAGAGCTGGTCTTCGGGGACGATAACCAGTGCGGTTTTTGCCTCGTGGAGGCTTTCATTCAAGTAAACACCATTTACACGAGCCGGGCTGAGCGCTTTGGCGATGTAGAGGCGCGGGTCTTTATTCCACTCGATCACATCGATCTTCTCGTCGTGCAATTCGCGTACGATTGCCTGGATGCGAACACCGCGTTGTCCAACGCATGCACCGACAGGGTCAATACCCTGCTGGGTAGCGGAGACAGCTACTTTGGCGCGCTGACCGGGTTCGCGAGCGATGGAGCGGATCTCGACGATACCGTGGAATATCTCGGGCACCTCATTCTCAAGCAATCTGCGTAAGAAATCGCGATGTGTGCGTGAGAGGATGATCTGTGGACCACGTGGAGTATCCTTGACCTCGGCTACCAACGCGCGTACGCGATCATGAATGCGGAAGCGCTCGTAAGGGATCAATTCCTTACGGGGCATGGTGCCTTCAGCTTTTAACTCCAAGCCGATGGTGAGCCCGCGCGAACTGGTGGCCTGAACCACGCCGCTGATGATCTCGCCCAGTTGTTTGGCATAATAATCGAGCTGCATTTGCCGTTCTGCTTCGCGGATCTTTTGCTGGATAACCTGACGAGCAGTCTGTGCAGCTACGCGCCCAAAATTCTCGGGTGTACTCTCAACCAGCACCATATCACCCAATTCAGCTTCTGGGTCATATTGCTTTGCTACTTTGAGCAATACCTCTGTACGGTCATCCTGCACGTCCTCAACAACTTCTTTCTCGGCAAATATTCTGAACTCACCTTGCTCGAGATCGATCTTTGCAACCACCTGCTGTGCGCTGGAAGCGTTGACAGATTTACGGTAGGCTGAAACCATAGCAGACTGCAGTGCCTCGTAAATGACCTCTTTAGGAAGCCCTTTATCTTCAAGCACTTCGTTGAAGGCAAGAACGATTTCATTCTTCATGACTTTTTATTCTCCACTTTGGTTAGTCTTATCTAATACGAAGAAAAGTGGGGGATGCCCACTTTCCGGTGTTATCGATGTAGCTGGAACTTACGCTTGATATTCTAACATGGAATGAAAAGTGCGACAAGACGTTATTTAAGGAAGCAGCTGTTTTATAATCATAAGAAAATAAAAGAGAGTAACAATGGATACATTTTTATGGTGGCGAGATGGGGTAATCTATCAGATCTATCCTCGATCTTTCTTTGACACAAATGCAGATGGAATTGGAGATATCAAAGGTATTCTGAGCAAGCTGGATTACCTGGCAGATCTGGGTATTGACGCGATTTGGCTTTCCCCAGTCTATCCCTCCCCTGATGTGGATTTCGGGTATGACGTCAGCGATTATCGCGACATTGACCCTAGATATGGACGGATGCGGGATTTCGATGAACTTCTGCGGCAGGCACATAAACGCGGTATTCGCATCATCATGGACCTGGTGCTGAATCATACTTCTGAGCAGCACCCCTGGTTCCAGGACGCATTGACATCGCGCGACAGCCGATATCGCGATTATTACCTGTGGCAGGATCCCGCGGAAGATGGGAAACCACCCAACAATTGGTTATCCATGGTGGGTGGATCGGGTTGGGAATATCACGCTGAAACAGGACAATTTTATTTCCATCATTTTTTTAAGCAACAACCCGATCTCAATTGGCGTAATCCCGAAGTACACAAAGAAATGTTGGATGTGTTCAAGTTCTGGCTGGAAAAAGGTGTGGATGGGTTCCGTCTGGATATCTTTTCCGCTTATTTTAAACATGCAGATTTTCCAGACAACCCCAAGAAATTGTGGGGATTACGCCCGCATGACAGGTTGAGGCATATCTATGATATGGACCAACCCGAGATGCTGCCATTGATCCGCGAGATTCGCGCATTGCTGGAGGAATATCCTGAACGCTACGTAGTGGGAGAGACCTTTATGGCTACCTATGAGAGAGCAGCGATGTACTGCGGGGATGACTTACTGCATGCGGCTTTTTCTTTCAGGGAATTTTTAGAAGGAAAATGGCGGGCGAAGAAATTTCTGCGCGCCATCAAACGCTGGGAAGAACTATTGGAGAATAAAGCGTGGCCTAATTACGTGCTCAATAATCACGATGTGGTGCGTTCCGCGACCCGTTTCAAGAGCGATGCTAATGATGCTCGTATGAAGGTGGCTGCTGCCATGCTGCTCACATTACGCGGTACTCCTTTCCTTTACTATGGGGAGGAAATCGGAATGCGGGAGATGAAGTTTTCAAAAGATGAGATCCTTGATCCCGTGGGACGTTTCTATTATCCATTCTATAAGGGGCGGGATGGCTGCCGTACTCCTATGCAGTGGGATGACTCTCCTTTTGCGGGTTTCAGCACGGCGGAACCCTGGCTGGCGGTAAACCCGGATCACAAACAGCGCAATGTGAAAGCACAGGCAGAGGACGAGAACTCACTGTTGAATTTCTATAGAGCCTTGTTGAAACTGCGTAAAGAACATATAGCTTTGATGCGTGGAGATTTTGAAGCGGCCACTCATATGCCACCCAATACGCTTGTCTATTTCCGCTGTACACAAGAAGAGCAGATGTTGATCGCATTGAACTTTGATCGCAAGAAGAAAAGAGTTGACCTGGAACGCATCGGTGCGCTGGGTTGTGACTTGATCTTCTCTACACATCATGAGTGTGGTGAAATGAACCATTGCAAGGAGTTTTGGTTGGAAGGAAATGAAGTGGCGATCTTTCGCCTGAAAAGTATTGACGATTGATGAGAAATGGTTAAATTTCTAAAAAATTAGTGGATTAATCACTACCACAACGCAAACAGACTATATATACTTGCAGAAAAATATGGTGCTTATGAACGAAAAACAGATACAAGACGAACGAAAACGCTGGCAAGAGGAAATCCTGGATCCGGTACGTAAGAAATATCCCGAGCGCAAGGATCAATTCCAAACACCTTCTGGGATCGATATCCCTGATGTTCCTCTTCCGCAGAGCGTGAATTACATGGAGGAATTGGGCTTTCCGGGGGAATATCCTTTCACACGGGGTGTTCAGCCGACCATGTACCGCGGGCGCTTCTGGACCATGCGCCAGTATGCAGGATATGCGACTGCCCAGGAATCGAACACGCGTTATCGCTACCTGTTGGAGCAGGGGCAGACCGGGCTATCGGTGGCTTTCGACCTGCCGACGCAGATCGGGTATGACAGTGATGATCCGATCGCGGCCGGTGAGGTGGGGAAGGTGGGAGTAGCGATTTCATCGATCGCGGATATGGAACTCTTGTTTGATAAGATACCGCTGGATAAAGTTTCGACCAGCATGACCATCAATGCTCCGGCGGCGGTGCTGTTGGCGATGTATGTGGCAGTAGCCAAGAAACAGGGCGCTGATATCGGCAAGCTGCGCGGGACGATCCAGAATGACATATTAAAGGAATACGTAGCGCGGGGAACGTATATCTTCCCGCCAAAGCCTTCCATGCGTCTCATCACGGATACTTTCCAGTACTGTCAGCGCAACATTCCGCGCTGGAACACGATCAGCATCTCTGGATATCATATTCGGGAAGCGGGGTCGACAGCTGTGCAGGAGGTCGCGTTCACCCTGGCCAACGCGATTGCGTATGTGGAGTCGGCACTGAAGGCGGGCTTGGAAGTGGATAGTTTTGCTCCACAGTTGTCGTTCTTCTTTGCTTGTCATAATGATTTTCTGGAGGAGATCGCTAAATTCAGGGCTGCGCGCCGTTTGTGGGCGAAGATCATGAAAGAGCGCTTCCACGCACAGAAGGAGAACAGTCTGCGGCTGCGATTCCATACGCAGACGGGCGGTTCGACACTGACCGCGCAGCAGCCTGAGAATAACATCGTGCGTACAACAATCCAGGCTCTGGCAGCTGTATTGGGTGGGACGCAATCTCTGCATACCAATTCCATGGATGAAGCGCTCTGGCTGCCGACCGAAAAATCGGTGCGTATCGCATTGCGCACACAGCAGATCATTGCCCATGAATCAGGCGTTGCAGATGCCATCGACCCGATGGCGGGTTCGTACATGGTGGAATATTTGACCGACGAGATCGAGAAGAAAGCGGAAGCCTATATTGACCAGATCGATAAGATGGGTGGCGCCTTGAGCGCTATCGAGAATGGCTACGTTCAGCGCGAGATCCAGAATTCTGCATACACCTACCAGAAAGGGATCGAAGGGCATCATCATGTGCTGGTGGGCGTGAACGATTTTGAGATCGAGGAGTCGATCGACATTGAGGCACTCAAGATCGATCCGTCGATCGAAAATGGACAGGTGGAACGCCTGAAAACATTCAAAGAGAACCGCGATCAAGCCAAAGTACAGGAATTGCTGGTGAAATTGGAGCAGCAAGCCCGGACGGATGAGAATCTGATGCCATTAATGGTGACCTGCGTGGAGAACGAGATCACGCTGGGAGAGATCTGCAACGTGCTGCGCGGTGTGTGGGGCGAGTACCAGCCACCGGTTTGGGCATGACCACGAACGAAGGGATCAATAATGAAGGTTAAGAAGATAAACCATGTTGCTGTAGCGGTTGAGAACATTGAAGAAGCCAGCGCGTTTTGGCGCGATGTGATCGGGCTGGACCTACACCATACCGAAACTGTTGAGAGTCAGAAGGTGAAGATCGCTTTCTTCCCCTGCGGTGAGAGTGAGGTCGAACTGGTGCAGCCGCTAGATGAAAGCAGCGGCACGGCCCGCTTTATTGCAAAGCGCGGAGCTGGCATTCATCACCTGTGTCTGGAAGTGGAGGATATCGCTGCTGCCCTGGCAGAACTGAAGGAGAAGGGTGTGCGGCTCATCAATGAAGAACCGCTGGTGGAGGAAGGGCGCAAGATGGCGTTCATCCATCCCAAGAGCAGCGGAGGGGTGCTGCTGGAGCTGTATCAGATCATATAGCACTTTTTGCAATAACTTTCAAGATAATAAAAAAGGGTTCGCGAGAGAGCGAACCCTTTTGTGATCATGGGAAGAGAATCATTCAACTACGATCATGCGTTGATCTTCTTCTTTGGCGACCTTGATCCCACGTTCGACATCCACGCGGGAGAGCACGATGATGCCAAGGATGAAGAAGATAATGAGGGAGACGATGCTCAAGCGGCTCTCTCCCATGATGGTGGAGACCAGACCAAAGAGGAGGGGTCCGGCGATCGAGGAGAATTTCTCAAAGACGCTGAAAAAGCCATAGAACTCAGCGGTCTTGCTTTTGGGCATCATGCGCCCGATGAGCGAGCGGCTGAGTGCCTGGCTGCCGCCCTGAACGGTGGCGACGGCAAAACCCAGTGCCCAGAAATGCCATTCGGTGCTGAGAAAGTAGCCGCCGATGGCGATGAGGGTGTAGATGGCAAGGCTGAGGTAGATGGAGGTCTTGGTGCCGATTTTTTTCGCCAACCAGCCAAAAGCGATGGCAAACGGAGCGGCCACGAACTGAACCATGAGGAGGGTGCCGATGAGGGTGGTTTGCCCGATGCCGATCTCGCTGCCATAGATGGTGGACATGGTGATGATGGTGCCGATGCCGTTGGTATAAAGGAAGAAAGCCACCAGGAATAGGAAGAGGTCGCGGTAGTGCTGGATCTCTGTGAAGGCATGCGATAGACGTTGGAAGCTGACCTTGAATGGGTTTAATCCTTCTTCCTGCTTCAATATCCTGCGCGGCGGCTCACTGATATGCCGAAAGGCGGGGATGGAGAACACCAGCCACCAGATGGCAACACTGACGAAGGATAAGCGCGACATGAGGGTGGGGTCGATATTGGGGAAGATGGTCTCCCCGAACATGATCATAGCAACATTGATGGCGAGCAAGACACCGCCGCCGATGTAGCCCATGGCGAATCCGCGCGATGAGACCTGGTCGATCTCTTCTTCACTGGCGACGTGCGGGAGGAGAGCGTCATAGAACACCAGGGAGCCGGAAAAGCCGATGTTTCCGAAAATGTAGAGGATGGATGCGAGCAGCCAATCACCGGTGGTGATGAGGTACATCAGGGCGGTGGCGGTGGTTCCGATGCCTACGAACAGCCCCAGGAATTTCTTCTTGCTGCCGCGGAAATCGGCGAATGCGCCCAGCACAGGGCTGATGAGAGCCACCAAAAGGGCGGCGATGGAGGTGGTGAACCCCCAGCGGGCGGTGGCGATGTTAGGCGCCAGGTTGGATGCCGCGACGGAGGAATAGTAAACGGGCAGGACAGCTGCCATGATGGTCGTGGCAAAACCTGAATTCCCCCAATCGTACATGGTCCATGCCCATATTGCTTTCTTCTTCGATTTTTCTTCCATACCAAATAACTCCTTTTCAAAAAATGATTAGGTTAATCATATATCGAAAAGCAGCGAAAAAGATGTGAAATATTGTGAAAAAGGAAGAATTGCGGGGATGCAGATGTAAAAGGAGACGTATTGAAATACGTCTCCATAAAAAAAATTTAAGCTTAGCGTTGGCTGCGGTTCAGTTTGCGTACGAACTGGATCAGTTCGACCAGGGTACCGATAGGGATGAGGATGAGCAGGGCAAAGAGACCGATCCTCACAGCCTGTGTAACGATGGGTATGTTGAATTCGAAGGGGAAAATGGTGTAGATGAAATAGATCGAGATCCAGCTGAAGCAGTTTAGGACAGCCTGCATGAGGCTGTGGAACCAATTCACGTCAAAGAAGATGTAGACAAAATTGACGAAGATGGAGGCGCTCAATGAGAGTCTGATAGCCCAGAGCACGCCTGCGTAAGCAGGGGTGAGAAATGGGACGTTCCATGCCAGTAAGTTCTCGAAAACATAGATCATGGCGGCGTTGATGATCATCGAGAGGATGTAGCCGAACTTTTTTCCGCTGGTTGCTTGTTTTTCCATAAGTATTATTCCTTTCACAACATATACGCAGAACGATTGAGAACGTTGCGATTGTTATGCTCTACATTGATTATATTTTAATGAAAAGAGGGGAAATGAAAACTATGAAATAAAAACCACCCCGCAGGGTGGTTTTTGTCAGGTAAGGTTTTTTTTGATCAGAACCAGCTCTTGATGATCAAACCCAGCCCGGATAGGAAGGAGAACAGGCTGGCGATGAAGGTTCCGTTTTCTTCTGTAAGATCGACACCTGTGACCGGGATCAAGACTGGAGGCGATGATGGCGGATTGCTGGGTGGGGGCGACTGTGGAGGAGGATCCTGCGGTGGATCATCGGGAGGCGGATCATCGGGTGGTGGAGGATCGTCCGGAGGCGGATCATCGGGTGGAGTTGTTTGGGTACCCTCTACGCGATAGTTGTCCTGTTTGTTCCCTACGGCTACTTTGTATTCTCCGTCGTCGTCCGGTTCGACGGTGTAAGCGAGGACGATAAAATCTCCGTTCTCGTCGGTGGTCACCTGTCCGGTGGCAACGACCTGGTTGGGGTCTGAACTGGCTCCACCTGGCTGCCCTTTTACTTCGTAGGTGTACTCGGTGTTGGGGTCCAGGTTCTCACCACGAACATATACCGATTCCCCCTGGTCATAATGGTTCTTGTCCTGGTAGGTATCGCTGTCATCGGTGGTCCAGATGGAACCGCTTTGTCCATTGGCGAGGACGTTGGTTGGAAATCCTAGCAAAAGAAGCAGTGCTAGGGTGGCGGCTAGCAATTGAATGATAATTCGCTTGCTTTTGGGTATTGCGTACGTTCTTGTTCTCATAGGATTGTCCTTTATATATGACTAATATGGTAATAATAGTATAGATAATGGCTGAGTCTGATTATAAGAGAAATATAAATAAGAACACCCCTTTACGAAGAAAGGGGTGTTCACAGTAAAGGGTTGATATATGCAGTTAGATGGCTTCGGGTTCTTTTTCAAGCGGTTTCACTTGGGGCTGTTTGGTGCTCATCTTGGCACCCAAGAACCCAAGCGCTGCCACGGCGCAGATGATACCGCCACCGAGCCAGACCCAATTGGGATGGGAGGATTCCATCACATAACCTGCGGCGAGGGGGCCAATGGCGCCGGCAAAGCTGTAGCTGATGTTGAGGAATGCCATGTAGCGTCCGCGCATGTCCACTGGGGCAAATTCGGCTACCATCGCCTGGTAGAGCGGGGCGCTGATCATTTCGCCGATGGTGATGATGACAAAAGCCAGGACGAACCAGAAATAAGCGTTGCCAAAACCGATCATGCTGAACCCGACAGCATAGAGCATGGTTCCGATGAACATCATGAGTGGCTGCTTGAATTTTGCGGTGACCTTGCTGACGCTGAACTGGAAGAGCACCACCATGCTGGCGTTGATGGTCAGCAAATAGCCGAATTGTTTGGCGGAGATGCCGTGCAAGCGGTTCAAGTAGACCGAGAGGGTGGTGTTGTAGTTCATGTAGACCATCATGGTCAGCACGATCAAGAAGACGAGGGTGACGAAAACACGATCTTTGAGTACTGCGCCGTAACCCGAGAAAGTATCTTTCAAACTTTGTTTGCTGCTGGCGGAAGCGGCTTCATCGGGGCGCGTCTCGGGCATCTTGAACAACAGGATGATGCCGGTGGTGACGCTCAGGATGCAGTCGATGATGAAGAGCAGCAGGAATGAGCGGCTGGCGAGCAGTCCGCCCAGCAAAGGACCAATGGCAACGGAGAGGTTGGCGATAATGCGCATGGCTCCGTAACCCTGGGCTCGTTTTTCGGATGGCAGAAGATCGGCCAACAGCGCCTGGAAGGCGGGGCCTGCGAAATGCCCCATGAAGGCGGTCAGCAGATTGAAGATGATGAATACTTCCCAGTTGTTGGTCAGCCCCAGGGGGATGGTGATGAGCGCACTGCCGAAGAGACCGACCAGACCGATGGTCTTGCGTCCATATTTATCCGCCATAGCGCCCCCGACACTGGTGCCGACCACGTTGACCATGGTGCTTACGACGTGGATCCAGCCGATGTCGATGAGCGAGACGTTGAATTTTTGTGTGACGTAGAGCGTCAAGAATGGGAAGAGCAGCGAGCCACCGATATTGTCGATAAATAAGCCGAGCATTACTACCCAGAAGGCTTTGGGGAATTCATGGTAGGTTTGTTTCAATTTTGATAACATCATTCCTCCAATAAAATAAACTCTATTTCATAATATGTAAGAATAGTAGATAATAATATCAAAATAAACAATAGTACATTTGAACAATATTGAATATGTACTACATAATATTAATACGGTGCGAAGTAAAATCTCTTGATGAAAAGAGCACTGAACAGTGATTGACGATTATGGTGTGCTCTGGTAGAATTTGTGCGCTGAACGCGTTGTACCCTTCGCGTTTAAGATCAAAATGAAAGGGCTTGAAACCATGAAAGTATTACTCATCAAAGACGTATACAATTTAGGACGAGCAGGGGAAATTAAGAAAGTAGCCAATGGCTTTGGAAGGAACTTCTTGCTTCCTCAAAAATTAGCGGTCATGGCGACCCCGGGCGCATTGAAACAGATCGAGAAGATCCAGGCTGCTGCTGAGAAGCGCAGAGTTGCCCTGAACGAAGAGATGTCTGGTCTGGCAGAAAAGATCGAAGGCTTGGAATTGACCTTCGTTGCCAAAGTTGGCGATACCGGACGCTTATACGGCTCGATCACCCAGCAGATGATGGCAGATGCCATTTCCGAGAAGACCGGATATGAGATCGACCGCCGCTGGATCGAATCTCAGCCTTTGCGTGATATGGGCGAACATGAGGTCAAAGTACGACTTACTTTCGATCTTATTCCAACCGTAAATATCACCGTTGAAAGCGAAGAAGAGCTTGAGGAAAAAGCCAAGGCAGAAAAAGCTGAAGCTGAGGTTGAGGAAAAGGCAGAACCCATCGAAACCATCGATGAGATCCCGACCTATACCGAACCTGAAGAGGGTGAAGCCTAAACGCAGTACGAAACAGCACAAGAGAAAAGACCTGCGAGCGATCACAGGTCTTTTTTTATCATTTATGGATATAATCTAGTACGATGAATACAAGTGTTGGACAGTTATTACGAGAAGCCCGTGAGCTGAAAGATCTCACGCTGCAAGATGCGGCACGCGCCACGCACATACGGCTGCAGTATCTACAAGAGCTGGAGAACGACCATCCAGAACTGCTGCCTTCGCGCGCACAGGCGCGTGGTTTTTTACGTTTATATGCCGAATACCTTAACCTGGACTCTAAAATGCTGCTGGAGATGTGGGAACCAAAGCAGCCAGAAGAAACTAGTATTCCAGAGCGGGAATCTGAAAGCCGATCAACTGTTGAAACACCGGTAGTTGATGAAACGCATCCCATCGAAAAAGAGACACAAAAAAAGAAGCTGAAATTACCTGCTTTCAAACTGCCGCGCATCGGAAAGAAAAAGGCGCAAGAAGAAAAAACTCCGGCAGAATCGGATGAGGAAACATTAAAGAAGCTCAAAAAGAAAAAAGAACGCCGCTCGCAGATGGAGCTGGAGAAAACCCCAGCACGAGATTCAAAAGAAGCTTTTGTTGAGGTAGGCGAACAAATGCGCAGCCGGCGCGAGAAGATGGGGTTGACCCTGGCGGATGCTGAGCAGTTCACCCGTCTGCGCCGTATGTATATCCAGGCGATCGAGGATGGGCGTCTTGAGGATCTGCCATCGACCGTGCAGGGGCGCGGGATGGTCATGAACTACGCGCGCTTTTTGGAGATGGATCAAGACGCTGTATTGAATACTTACACGGAAGGGTTGGAATCGCAGCGCCAGGAGAACCTGGAGCAAAAGTGGAGCAAACCTGAACCAGCCATACGCGTCAGCGTGCGCTTACCTGATAAATTACGGCGCTTCCTTTCACCGGACCTGATCTTTGGGGCGCTGGTGGTGGTGGCGTTGTTCGCTTTTATCTTCTGGGGAGCTTCGCAGATATTCGGTAATGATGGCATGGAAGAACCGACAGAAGCGCCATCCATATCGGAGATGCTGCAAAGTACACAGACTCCCACGCTGGAGATGGCAGCAGAAGAGACGGAAGTTGTGGACGAGACTCCTTTGGCGGATGCTGCGGTTGCAGCAACCGAAGTGGTGGAACAGGTTCCAACTCCCATCGCGACGGCCAACACAGCGCCTTTGCAGCTGTATATCGTCGCCCAACAGCGCGCCTGGATGCAGGTGACCGTGGACGGTGAGGTCGAATTCGAGGGGCGCATCGTGCCCGGGAATGCCTATACTTTCTCGGGGGATGACCGCATCCAACTGGTGACCGGGAACGGGTCAGCCCTGGAGGTATATTTCAACCAGGAATACCTCGGAAAGCTGGGCGAGATCGGTGAGGTGATCAATCTCGATTTCACTTTGGAAGGGTTGAGCATCCCAGAGCCTACCATCACGCCTACACCGACGCTGACTCCAACACCTACCGCAACACCGGAAGCAACCGAAGAAATTGAAGAAACCCCGTAGAAGTGTATATCAATCCAGCAGATTCGCCCTGGTCGCCAGGTAGACGGCTTCCACGGTGGAGCTAGCGCATAGCTTCTGCCGTGCGCAGTGCAGGTGTTTGCGCACCATGCGCTCGGAGATATGTAATTGACGCGCGATGGCGCTGGCGGTGAACCCAGCCGCGGTCAACTGCAGGCACTGCCGCTGACGTTTACTGAGTGGGTGGTTTTGCTTACTTTGGGCGCGATTTCCCCTGATGGAATGTGATGATGTAGATGTCATGTGTTTCCCCATAAAAAATAGAACAAATGTACTATTTATAGAATAACACAGCAGGGGTAATAATGCAAGCTGTAGCTGGGGAGAAGAGTTTTGCAAAGTAGAGATCAGACTCCCAGCCGTGGCACAAACCTGTATAATTGGGTTCTTATGAACAAGAATTTTTTTATCTACACTTTGGGCTGTCCCAAGAACAGCGTCGATTCACAATCCATGGCAGAGCTATTGACACAGGCGGGTTATGCACTGGTGGAGGATGAGCGTGAGGCTGGATTCATCATCGTCAACACCTGCGGATTCATCCAGCCTGCCAAGCAGGAAGCGCTCACGCTGCTGCGCGGCATCGTGAAAGAGAAGCAGGCGGATCAAAAGTTGATCGCGGCAGGCTGCCTGACGCAGCGTGAAGGGGAGCAGGTGCTGCAGGATGTACCGGGTGTGGATGCTATCCTGGGCACGCGGCGCTGGATGGACGTGCTGCCCTTGATGCAGCAGCTCACCCAGACCAACGAACAGGGGTTGGTGAGTCTCTCCGACCAGGCGTTGGAGATGGAAGATGGGAATATTTTACGCGCCGCCCCGATGGGCGGGTACGCGTATTTAAAGATCGCGGATGGCTGTGACCGATCCTGTGCTTTTTGCGCTATTCCTGCCATCAAGGGACC
>NPIF01001205.1_pt1 | contig 37223 bp, 43 predicted proteins | sample 8637461 | NCBI WGS metagenome assembly NPIF01 (sample SAMN07420641, study PRJNA396082) | bioreactor metagenome | isolation source: sample BR12 brine-fed electro-methanogenic bioreactor BR | place: Japan: Kochi | collected 2016-12-09
TCTCGCAGAGCTCGACGAAGCCGCCGCCGGTGTCGAGCCCGATCTGGATCCGAGTGACCTCGTCCGGCGTGCCATCGCCGTCGGGGTCGAAGACAGCGCCGGAGAAGAACCACAGCGCCCACTCGTTGCCCCATACCTGCACCGTGTCATCGGAGCACGCGTGCTCGATACAGGGCGGCTCACCGTCCGTCCTCGTGCAGTAGAGGGATTGCCCCACCGCGAGCGGGGCGACCAGCAGAATCAGAATCACGATCAACACACGCACTACTGCACCCTCCGTCCGCCACGGTTGCCTGGCACGTCGGTCAGAACGCCGACGTGCACGTTGTCCCAGCGGTGATTGCCTGACTTGTCGAGACCGCCACCGAGGCGGCCAGGCCCCACGACGCGCGCGGCGGTCCACATCGAGCAACCGAAGCACCCAGAGCTCCCGTCACCCTTCCGGCACTCGCGCGTCGTGCCGTCCTCCCACATGTGCGTTTGGAGATGCCACTCGCCCGGCTGTCCGCTGTTGTCGGTCGCCAGGAAGGCCGCGACGTGGGTCTCGACGTTCCCGTCGCCGTCGGAGTCCTCGTCCCAGACTTCGCAGCGCGCCCACAGAGGCAGGTTGTCTCCCACGCCGTACGTCGTCCCCTGCGTCGCCGCACAGAACGGCATGGCCTGCCCGCCCTTCACCGCGTTGAACTTCGTGTCAGCGTTGGCGCCGTTGAAAAACTCGAACTTGCACTGGTAGAGCTCGGTGCCGTCCGCCGATCGCCGCACCTGCAGGACGTGGTCTTGGTCCGACGCGTTGCACCCGTCGCAGCTCAGCAGCGCCTCGATGAACTGATTCGCCGGGTAGAGATCCTCGGTGAACCAGTGCTTCAGCGTCCCGCCTTCCATCTCGAGAACGCCCGGAGAGACGATCACTGGACAGTCCGACCCGCCGCAATCGCTGTCGGCCCACCATTCGTTCTGCGCGTCGTCGCTGAGGTTGGTCGACGACGTCGTGCTCGTCCTGTAGGGCCGGTCGCCGAAATTCTCGGCGAGAAGCACCATGCCCTTGTGCACGCGGCCCGCGCTCGCATGGCCGTCCGGCGTACCGTCGCCGTTCTGGTCCCAGTGGTCGGCCGGGCCGCCCCCGCTGTCGAGCGGCGTCCACGAGAGCAACCACGGCCCCCCGAAGCCCTCGCACGTGCACTGGCCCGGGCCAGTGAAGTCAACCTCCTCGCAACCGCCGCGGAAGCCCGCGCGAGATCCGACAGAGCCAGAGCCGTACTTCGGCGCGTCGAGTTCGACAACGATCGGATCCGTACTCGCGTTGTGGAGGATCGTCTTCGACCACCAGAGCGGGCTCGAGCCGTCGCCCGTCACAGAGCGCAGCTCGATCTTGTAGTCACAGTCGCACGGACAAGCCATCGGCGACTCAGGAGTGACGACCGCACGCCAGGGCGTCTCGCCGGAGATCGTCGCGCTTTCCGTGCCGCACACGCCGTGCGGGTCCGCGTCGTCGGCAAAGCCATCGCAGTCGTCGTCCTTGGAATTTCCGCAGACCTCCGGATCCCCCGGGCTGATGTCGGGATCACTGTCGTCGCAGTCGCCGCACGTCAGGCCGGTCTGGTCGCATGTAGGGTCGGTCGTGCAGTCCGCGTATCCATCGGTGTCCGAGTCGGGGCAAGCCGTCGAGCAGCCGGGGCCGTCGCTCGAGAACGTGTCGTCGTACGTACGGCTCCACTGGATCTCGTCGTACACGCCCTGCATCACGTCGGGGTCGCCGGACGCACCGAAGCCGACGCCCACGGCCGCGCCCGCTCCGAACGCCGTAACGCCCTCGGTGGTGTTCTCGTCGCAGACAGCGTCAACGCACAGCTTGCGGCGGTTGCCGGCGACGTCCATCGAGAGATAGACCTTGTGCCACTGCCCGTCGCGGACGTTGATGCCAGTCAGCGAGACCTGAGAGACGTTGCTGTACGTCCGGAAGGTGCCGTCAGCGCTGTATCGCAGTAGCGTCGGGGTGTGCGACCCGTCCGGACGCCCGAGCATCGTCGACCCGTAGGCCGTCGTTCCGTCACAGACACCGTCGCCCGTCCAGTCGCAGTTGAACCAGTACTGCACCGCGAACGCGCTGACCTGGTCACCCTCGGCCGAGCAGCCCGGGACGCCCCCGGAGACATCGGCCGCGGTACAGTGCGTGATCCCTCGAGCAAGCAGGCGCGCATAGTCCGCGTCGCTGTCGATGATCACGCCCTCGCCGCACTTGCCGTTCGAGCCCGTCGTGAACGTCACGTTCGCCGTCTGGTCGAAGTCCGCAGTGCTGTCGCAGTCGCTCGAGGCGACCTGGCCGAAGCTCGGCACGAGAGCGAGGAGGGCGAGGGCAAGGGCAATCGCGCGATCAGTCATAGCTCCCCCAGAACGTGCAGTTGAGCTGATCAGCGCTGCCCGTGATCGAGTTGATGTCGAGCCCGGGCCGTTCGCCGGCGGCGAGCGCCAGGCTGCTGGTGATGACGTCTGTGTCCGCGTTGTTGGTCATCGAGACCGCGCCGCCGTGGGCCTGCCACGCGCTGCCCGTCCACTCGTAGACCGCGACGCTTCCGCCATCGCCGGAGTCGCCGGGGTCGATCACACAGCGGCCGTCGGCGATCGTGAACGCCGCCGGCGCGCGTGGCCCGAGCAGGCACGTGCGGTTGGTGCCGTCGCAGTTGATGAGGTTCGTCGTGCTCGCCGGGTCCATCAGCGTGAACGCCCAGAACACGACGGTGCCGCCACCTCCTCCGCTGTCGTCAGTGCCCGGCGCCCACGCGCTGCCGTTCCACTCGAGCACCTGGCCGGTCGCCGGCGCTGTAGCTGCAACGTTGCTGAGATCCGCGAGTACGTTGTCGCTGAGATCGTCGGCCGCGTCGTTGCCCGTGGCGTCAGTGCCGCAGATGAGATTGCCGCTCGCGTCACTGTCGATCGAGTCGCACGAGACAAGCGAGCCGTCGCGAAGATCGCAGCTCACACCTGAGCACGTCGTGTCGGTCGTGTGAGGGCCGTCTGCGATGTTCGCGCCGATCGCCGAGTTGAGACTCGCGAGCGAGTTGACCACCACCTCCGCCGACAGGCTCGCGTGTGCCGCGTTGGTCCAGTAGCCCGCGTCAGTCGGAGCTCCACCGCCTCCGCCAGTTGCGGCGATGGTGATCGTGTCCCCGCCCGGCGTCAGCGTCACATTGCTGCCCGCGACAAGCGACTTGAATCGCAGATCGACGCCCACCTTCGTTGCGAACAAGCCCTCTCCCGCGCCGAGGTTGCTCGCGGTATTCGCTTCTCCGCTCGAGGAGCCACATCCCTCGATCGTGTGATCGTCGGTCCAACAAGCGTATTGCCCCGCCGTCGGCGTACCGCTGACCTCAGCGGGGTTCAGCTCGCCGACACCGAGCTCGCCGGTGGTGCTGTTGCGGTAGAGGTACTGGCTGGATCCCGTCGGACGCAGCGTCGGCGTCACCAACGACCAATGAAGATCGTTGGAATGGATCCAGATCTTGCCGCCGTTCTGCCAGTTGCCGAGCTCCATCTCCGCATTGCCGCCGAGGATGTCGAACGACAAGCGGCCTGTGTCACGCACGCGGATCAGGTAGTTGACGCCGAAGCCACTCGCCTCGAACTGGAGCTCGGTCCCGTCGGTTATCCGCTTGTTTCCGGTGATGTCCTGGCTCGTCGACGTTCGCAAGAACGCCGTCGAGTCGAGCGAATCGAGCGTCTGCGCGTTGCCGCCGTCGATGGCGTCCACCGTGCAGCTCTGCGCGTTGCCGCTCGCGTCGACGCCGAGCGGGTAGTGGCCGGCGAGGCAGTTGCTGCCGTCGTCGTGGCCGCCTCCGGTCGACGCGATCGTGATCGCGTCGGATGCCGGGGTGAGCGTGACGTTGCTGCCCGCGACCAGCGACTTAAACCGCAGGTCCACGCCGCTCTTCGACGCGAAGAGCCCCTGACCAGCGCCGAGGTTGCTCGCGGTGTTGGTCTCGCCCTCGCCCGTCGTCGGCGCTCGCCGCACCCACAGGCCTCCCTGCTCGGGCGTGCCCTGCGCGGTATCGCACCACCACTCCTCGCCGGTCGACTTCACCTTGATGATGGTCTTGTAGCCGTGGCAGGCCTCGGCCTCGACGATGCCAGTCGGCAGGGTGTCGTAGACCTTGGGGGAGCGGCCCTGCTGCGCGAACGCGCTCGCGGCCATCAGGACGATCAGGAGTGCCAATAGGAGTCTGCGCATCCTCGTGTCTCCACGAGGCGGCAGTCGCGGCCGGGGCGATTCGCAGGGCCCCTACCCTATCTCACGGGCTCGCCATCGCGAGCTCGCACCACTCCCAGCTTCCATCGCGCGCCTGCATGCAGAGGTGCGCCTCATCGGCCGCGCCGTCGAGCGAGAGCCAGGCGATCTTCCCCGCCCACTGTGCACTCGGCGTCGGCAACGCACCCACAGCCGTCACCTGCAAGAAGCCCGGCGCCGGCGTGCTGCCCTCCACCTGCGGGATGTCACCGAGCGACAGCGCGGACGCGCCCGAGGGGATCGTCCAGAACTCGTCGCGAGTGCACCCGTTCGCCAGCGTCCGGCGCGCGCGGTAGTGGGTGCCCGCCGGGTCGAGCACGTCGTTGGGGATCAGCTCGAAGCTGACCGCGCCGGCTTCGTCGATCTCGACCGTCTCCGAGCCGCCCACGCGGTGCTTGTCGCCCGAGACGTCGTCGGTGACCGAGCCCGGCGCCGAGAGCGTGATCTCGATCGTGCCGCCACGGACGCCGACCGCGGTCGGCCGGAGAATCGAACCCGTGATCTGCCGCTTGGGAATCGCCATCACACCCTCGGAATCGAGCCGATCTGGATCGGGTCGGGAGTGCTCGCGAGCTGCCAGGGCCGGTCGTCCCAGCGCGCGCCCGCGGGCGTCTCGTAGCTGACGAGGTAGGTCGTGCCGGCCGGGTCGAGCACGTCGTTCGGGATCAGCAAGAAGTCGACCTCGCCGGCGTCGTTGGCACGGACCTCGACGGGCATCGAGCCCACGACGTGGCGAGCCGCGCCGTCCGGCGCCGTCGCGCGGGTCGAGAGCCGGATCCGGAGCCGCACCCGCGCAGCTGGCGCGCCCGTCGGGTCGTAGACCGTGCCGAGGATCTGGGTCGTCTCGACGGCCATGCTCACCCCTCCTTGATCAGGCGCCACGGGGGACGCGTCAGGATCGTGGCTGCAGCGATGCAGGTGGATCCTTGCCATTCGAGCGCGAGATCCGACTCGGCGCCCGCCAAGGCCTCCGGGACGGCAAGGCAGAGCAGACGCTCGAACAGTTGGCCGCCGCCGCTGGTCGGCATCCCGTCGGCCTCGGGCACGGGGCCGTCACACTCCGGCTGCGTCTGCCCCTGCTGAAAGGGCTTGGGCGTACAGGCCAGCCAGACCTGCACCCGGGGCGAGTAGGCCGCCGTGGCTCCCGCCCCCAGTCTCATCCGGGCGTAGAGCAGAGACGACGGGGTGTGGATCGGATCCTCGACCTCCTGCGCCATCGAGACCGGCACCTCGAGGGCGAGGCCGCGGGAGTGCGGGGGCAGCCAGATCCGGGTCGTCTCCCCCGCCTGATACCAGGTCTCGAGGTTGCGGGCGCGGAGGTCCGTGTCGGACTCGCTGATGTCCGCCCAGGGGAGAGGCCGGCCGCCGAGGACCTCGAGACGCGCGGTCCAGGCTTCCCACCAGGCCTCCGTCATCTCGGCGCCGAGCGAGCGCTGAGCGGCGGGCCAACCGTCGTAGGCGAGCGCCGTCACGGCTGCCTCTCGATCCGCGACGCCGCGGGCCACAGGTTGCGGGTCTGGATCCCGCCCGTGCCGGTGAGCGCGCGGTGCTGGATCTCGAGCGTGGCCTCGGAGCCAGCCGCCGCCTTGACGTCGTCGGCGGGGATCACGAGCTCGCGCCGAGTCCAGGCCGCGTCGCCGAGCGAGCCGGTCGAGATCCAGGCACCGGTGGCGCCGAGGCGCGCCTGCACCTCGCCGGTCGACGAGGCGCCCAGCAGCGTCTCGAAGACGAGCCGCACGACGACGTCGCCGTTGTCGGTCCCGACCGCGGGCGGCAGGTAGAGCGGCAGCGACGCGACGGCCTGCCAGTCGGTCAGCGCGGTCGACTTGAGCGCGAACGCGAGATCCACCGGCCAGCTGATCAGCGACTCCTGGCGGTCGTGGAAGAGTCCCAGCAGCGTCTGGTTGACCGGCTTGTCCCCGCCGATGCGGGCCGTCGTGATCTCGGGGTAAGGCTTCGCGCTCATGGGATCACCGTGTAGGCGGGGTCGCCGTTGCTCATCTGGTCGCCGTCACCGGGGGCGAGGTAGCAGTACTGGCGGTCGGCCTCGCTCGCGCTGAGGTAGTCTTCCGCCTGGTCGGCCGGGCCGACGATCGCCGGCCGCGCGATCGGGCGGCGCCGCCGGATCTCGAGCTCGGCGTACCCCTTCGCGAAGTCGACGAGGCGGCGCTGCACGAGATAGAGACCGAGCGAGTCACCCCGCGTGCCGCGGCCAATGTCGGGGATCTGGGGCAGCTCGAGCGTGATCGCGCGGCCGAGCTCGAGGCCGGCGTGACGAAGGAAGACCCGCACCTTGATCGGCGTCGCGGGGTTCGCGAGCTCGAGGAAGACGCGCGAGCCCGCCTGGTCGAGCTGCGCCGCGCCGCCGAAGTCGGGGAACCCGAACTTCCCCGTGCGGCACCCCCGCCCCGCCATCTCGAAGGGCTTCGAGCGCCCATAGTGCTCGATCGAGCTGTCCTGGGTCTTCGAGCGCCGGAAGCCGTGCTCGCCCTCGAGCGGATCCCAGTCGGCGAGCTGCGACAGCGCGTTGACCCGCGCAGCGAAGTTGCGCTTCCACCCCGAGGGGCTGAAGTCGCGGACCCGCCACTCGCCCCCGACCTCGGTGACGTCCGCGACGCCGCGGAACATCGTCTCGATCGAGAAGCGCTCCTGCGCGTCGGTGCGGGGCAGCAGCCCGAAGGGCCGCAGCAGGTGCTCCTCCACGAAGCGCTTCACGTCGTCGATCGGCTCTTTCTCGACGAGCAGGATCGCGGTGCCGTCGTCGGGCAGCTCGTTGGTCCAGCCGCTTGGCGTCGGCCAGAACTGGTCCCGTACCGACTGGATTCCGGCCGTGTCGACGAGGTCGGCGGAGAGGCCGAGGCCGTCGCTCTCGAGCGAGTCGGTCAGGAGCGAGACCATGATGTCGAGCGGGTTGCCGCGACGCGCCCAGACCTGGGCGATCTCCGTCTCCTGGCCCGGGAAGGCCTTGCCGGCGACGCCCACGGCCCACTTGCGGCGCGCGCAGCTCTGGAGCTCCCGATCCTCCGTGCCGCCGATCGTCTGGTACTCGACGAGCTCGCAGACCCGCGCGTCGGGATCCCGGAGCAGCACGAGGCCGGGCTCGCGCCAGACGCCCTTCGGCGACTCCTCGAGCACGATCGTCGTCGCCGCGGCGCCAAGGTTCGAGTCGGCCGGGTATGTGTCGGGGTCAAGCTGGTAGGTCTCGCCGTCGAAGTCCTCGTAGAGCCCGCGCGTCATCGGCCCCAGCACGTTGTCGAGCTCGAGCTTGTACGCGCCCCCAGTCTTGTCCGCCACGCCATAGTCAGAGACGAGCCAGCGAGTGACGGGGTATTCGGCCTCAGCGACGCCCACGAAGCCCTCGCGGCGCGTCACCTGCGCCCCAGAGAGCTCGCGGTCGTGCTCGCTGAGCCAGGCCAGCACCGCCTGGTCGACGTCCGTGACGGTCAGGCTGTGGCGCCCCACGGTGAGCTTGCCGCTCACGACGTCGAGGCTGCTGCCAGAGCCCTTGTCGAACTCCGCGCCGCGGAAGACCGTCCAGCCGCTGGGGTGCGAGAGCCCCGCGTGGTCTCGGGTGACGATGCGAGTCTCAAGGTCCGGGAGGTCCCAGACCACACACGGGGCCTTTGCGGCGGCCCCCCGCGCCTCGTCGTAGCCCATCAGTGGCCCTCGGCCGGGGCAATGAGCTTGAGGCTCAGCCGCCGGCGCGTGATGCCCGCCGGGTACTTCGTGTCGCGCTTCGGGTCGACGTAGCAGCGCTCGAAGTGGCGCTCCTCGTTCGTGTGCAGCTCGCGGTCCTGCCAGAGCGCGACGTGGCCGGGCGTCGAGCAGAGCCAGCGGGCGAGCGCCCGGGCCTGCAGCTCGTCCGGCGTGTCGGCGAGCAGGTTCCGGAGATCCGCGCGGATCTCCGTCCGCGGGCCGGCCACCTGCACGATCTCGGAAACGCCGAGGCCTTCGTTGGCCCGGTAGCCCGAGTCCACCTTGAGGTCGAACTTCCGGAAGCCGCGCGAGAGGTCGACGAGGTGCCCGGCCATCGCGCGGTCCCACCAGACGTCCGCCGCGGCGGTGTAGCCGGCGCGGGCGGGGTCGTAGACGAGCTCGAGGTCGAGGTGCGTGACGCCAAAGCCGAGCTCGACGCTGCAGATGCCGAGTGACCACTCGCCGCCGCCCCAAAAGTGGATCCGGCGCGCCGTCGCGGAGTACTCCGTGCCGGTGCCGGGCGTCGAGGTCGCCCCTGCCCCGCCGAACTGCCGCACGCGCGGCAGAGCGTTCCGGCTCGCGACGTCGTTCGCGCACCGGCGCATGACGAGCAGGGCGTAGCGGGGCGCGCGATCGCCGCGGAGCCACGAGGGGACTGCGGAGACGTCGATGCGCTGGCGGAGCCGTGAGACGTTGCCGGCGGTGCCGTCAGCGACGTTCTGCCGGAGGCTCTGCGCGCTCGCGATCCCGTCGCCGGTCTCGTGCGCGTGGTCGGCCACCACCTGGTTGAGGCCGCCCGTCGAGGCGTCGGCCCAACCGGTGGGCGGGGCCGTGCCGGCGGAGTCGGCCTCGAACGAGGGGTTTGCGAGGCCGGCGAGTCCGAAGAGGATCAACGGCTTGCCCATCAGCGAACCCTCGTCGGCAGCGGCGCCAGCAGCCCGCCCTGGATCAGCGAGGTGAGCTCGTCGTAGACCTCGCGCGCCAGCGACACGCCATCCTGCCCCGGCGCCGCGTGCACCTGGATCGCCCCCTCTTCGATGATCAGCGTCGGGCTCGGCTGGCCGATTCCCATCTCGCGGGCCGCGCGCCGGGCCTCCTGACCCTGCAGCGGGACGACGGCTTCCCTCCCCCGCTCGCCGATCTCGACGAAGGTGCTGCGGTTGACGATGCCGCCCTCGGCGAGCTGGGGGACCATGCCGCTGCCAAGGCCGGAGCCGGTTGCGGCAGCCGCTGCCGCGCCGGTCGAGGCCATGGCGAGGTGCGTTGCGGCGACGACCGGGGCGGTGAGGCTGATCGGGAACGGGGCGCCCGCGACGGACGCGAAGGTGTTGGCGTACACCGCACCGAGGCTCTTCGACATGGTCGCCGATGCCTCGCTCGCTTCCGCGCCCGTCGAGATCTTTCCGAGAATCAGGCGCCGGAGCCCGATCTGCACGAGGTGAGAGATCGTCTGGGCCGCCACGGATTTCCACAGGCGCTTGAGCGACTCGCTGAGCTTCGCGGTGCCCGTCGCCCACGCCCCGACCGCCTGCCCGATGCCGCCAATGGCTCGATCCTTGATGCGGTCGAATCCCTGCTCGAGATCGTCGAGCAGCGCCCTGAGCTGCTCCTGCTCCCCGAGCGCCTCGAGGCTCACCCGCGCGCCCTCGAGCCACTCCGGCAGCGAGGCGCCCAGGTACTCGTAACGCTCGATCAGCAGCTCGAGCTCCTCGCGGTGGAACATCAGCACGTCGTTGTACTCGGCACCCGCTTCGCCGGCGACGCTCATCGACAGCGCGATGTTCTCGCCGATGGCGGCCGTCGAGGCCTCGAGGTCGCCGGCCTGGACGAAGGCGGCGAGCTCCTGGAGGCGATCGCGCGTGAGGGCGGTGGCCTGTTCGGAGTCCTTGAAGGCTTCGGCGAGCTCGACAGCGCTCTCGATGAGAGGGTCGAGCGCCACGCCGCTTGTCTCGGCCGCGGCCCCCAGGCTGATGAGTGCTTCCGCGTTCGCGGCGGCGAACACCTCGAGGGCGTGGGTGCCCTTGGCCTCTGCGGTCAGCGCGCGGATCGCGAGCAGCAGCGAGTCCTGCATCCGATGCGCCGTCTCCTCCGAGACGTAGCCGACGGACAGCAGGTCCTCTTCCATGTCGCGCAGCGCCTCAGACCTGAGCGCCTCCTGCTGGAAGACGTTCCAGGTCTCGAGCAGGTCGCCAAGCCGCCCCTCTACCGTCTGGCCCGTCGCGTCGAGGATCCGCTGTAGCTCCTCGAGGTCGCCGCCGAGAGACTTCGCCAGCGCGTTGTCGCTGATCCCCTGAGCGTCCGCGATGGTGAAGACTCGCTGCCAGTGCTGCTGGATGTCGTCGAAGACCTTCTCCGAGACAAGGCCGGTGCCGCGCAGCGCCTTCTCGATGCCCTTTTGGACCGCGGCGAGCGCGAGCCGCTCCTTCTCCGCCGCTTGCTCGGCCTCCTCTGCCGCCTTTCGCTGGGCCTCTCCGCGCTCGGCGAGGAGCTCGTTGTAGCGACCAAGCCGCTCCGTAGCGTTCTCGGTCTCCTCGCCGGCCTGCTCCCAGAGATCGCGGTTCTCGTCGGCCACCTCGCGCATCGCGTGATGGAAGCCGCGCACCCCCTTCTCTGCCTTCGCAAGGTCGGCCCCCATCTTCTCGAGCTCTTCGCGGGCCGCCTCAGCGGCGCCGGCCCAGAGCCTCGCGTCCTTGAACTTCTCGATCGTCTCCACGAGCTCGGCGGCGCGCGCGATCTGCTCCGCGGTGATGAACTCCCCACCTGGCCCGATCTCCGTCTCGCCCGCCTTCGCGAGCACCTGCTGGATGTAGCCCACTTGGGCGCCGAACGAGGCCGCGCTCTCGCTCAGGTCGTGATCCGCATCCGCGATCAGGTCGGCGATGGCCTGGTCGAGCCCCGTGAGCTCCGCGATCGCGAGGGCGGCCTCGGCCGCGACGATGGCGATGCCGCCGCTCATTCCGGCCATGCCGAGCTTTGCCATCGAGGCCTTGCGCCCCATGTCCTGGAACGCGAGCCCAGTTGCGATCGCCTCCCGGCGCATCTGGATCAGCTCGAGCCGGGTCTGGCGGAACTTCATGTAGACACGGGCAATCCGCCGGTAGAGGCCGATCCCCACCATGGCGGCGATCGCCACGCCTGCCACCTTCGCGACCCGTCCCATGGCGCCCAGGACGTTCGTCGTCTCGGCGAAGCCGATCGCCTGCTGGGTCACGCCCGTCATGCTCTGGACGAGCTCGCGGAGCCCAGGGAGCGCCTTCTCGTACAACGCGAGCGCGAGGCCCTCGCCGGCGCTCTTGAGCAGCATCACGTCGCCGGCCAGGTTGTCGAGGCGAGTGTCCGCCATCTGCTTCGCGGCGCCGTGGGAGTTCTCGAGCATGGCCGTGAACTCGCGCAGATTGTCGGATCCCGCCTGGATCAGCGCGAGCATCGCCGGCCCCGCGCGCTTTCCGAAGGCCTCCATGATGTTGAGGCCCTCGGCCTGCGCCTTGCTCATGACGTCGATCGCGTTCGCGACGCCGAGGAAGCGCCCCTCCTGATCGAAGAGCTGATCGGAGTAGGCGGCGACGCCCTTCTCGCCCTCCTCGAGTTCGCCCCGCAGGACGGCCAGGATTCCCCGCAGCGAGGTCCCGGCCATCTCGGCGCGGATTCCACGATTGGCGAGAGTCGAGATCGTTGCGCTCGTCGATGCGAGACTTACGTCCATCTCGCGCGCAAGCGGCGACACGTACTTGAACGAGCTCCCAATGTCTCGCACGTCCTGGTTGGCGTTGGCCGCTGAGGCCGCCAGCACGTCCGTGGCGTACCCGAACTTCCCGACCTCGACGCCCATGCCGCGGACGATGTCCGAGGCGATCGAGCCCGCCTCGGCGAGTTGGAGCTCGCCGGCCGCGGCGAGGTTCAGAACGTCGGGCAGGAGCCGAATCTGCTCGGTCGCCTCGAATCCCGCCCGGCCCATCGTCTCGAGCGTCGCCGCCGCCTGGCCCGCGGAGTAGGCGGTCGTGGCGCCCATCTCCTTGGCCTCAGCCTTCAGCGCGGCGAGTTCCTCCTCCGTCGCCTGCGTGACCGCCTGGACGCCCGAGAAAGACTTCTCGAACTGCGTCCCGTACCGCAGCACCGCCCGCGTGGCGAGCCCGCCCAGCACCGAGGTCGTGACCGCGCCGTAGCGGAGGAAGCGCGCCGTCACCTGGTCGGCGGCGTTCCCCAGTCCCGCCCGCATGCGCTTGCCCGCAGCTTCGGCGCTGCGGGCCATGCGCTCCGCCCCCCTCTCGAATCCGCCGAAGAACTTCGCGGCCTCAACCGACCCCTTGTCGTCGAGGGTGAGTACGATGCTGACGGTGCGCGCCACGGCCTACCTGTCCTCAGTCCGTCGGCGCCGCAGCTCGGCGTCCGCGTCCTGGCAGCCGCCCTCGACTGCATCCAGCTGCTCGATCAGGCGGCGAGTCGCCACCTGGCCACCCGTGAGGCCGAGAGTCTCGAGGCACAGGGCCTCGAGGCCGAAGCGGCGCACCGCCGGACCCGTCAGGCGCCCGTAGACCTCCAGGGCCAGCGAGGACCCCTGTGGCGCCGGGTGCTCGGCTAGGAACTCGCAGTGGGGACATGTCTGCGCCTCCTCGGGGATCTCGTCCCCGTAGGCCTCTGCTAGCTGCTCGTGGTGCTCTCGGCAGCTGCGGGGTCCGTCGTATCCGTGCCATCGGAGGACCTCGTCTCGGGCCCACTCTCGGAGGGTTCGTTTCCCTCGGTGTCGTCGCCTCCCCAGGTACGGTCCTGCGCCCAGCCGATGAGCAAGCCGGAGATCTGCCGCGGAAGCGCAGCGACGATCTCCGGCGACCACGGCAGCGCGTCGCCGGTGCGCGGATGTGTCACGCCGGCGCCCTCGAACCCGGTGATCACCTCGTGCGCTCGCTTGTGCACGGCCTCGGCGCCCTTGGCGATGGAAACGCCCTGAAGGGCGGTCAGCGACATGTCGAGGGGCGGTGGGACGAGGACGAAGACTGTCCCGCCGTCCGGCGGGGACTCCGCCCCCTCCTCGAGCTCGAAGACCTTCGTGACGGTGCGAGTCTTGTTGCCCACCTTCTCGACCACGTCGTCGATGTAGACCCGCCACTGCTCCGGCAGGATGCTGATCTGCTTCATGGATTGCTCCCTTCCCTGTCCTGTTCGTTAGGCCATCGAGGCGGCGTTGCCGTTCACGATGACGATCCGGTAGACCTTGTTGGGGCTGTCGGCCCACGCCCAGTCGGTGCCGTTGGGCGCGGCCTGCGGCGCCTGAACCGCGAACGTCAGCTCGACCGGCACCTTCGCACCGGGCCCGCCGGCGTTGACCGGGGCGTTCTCGAGCGTCATGGCCGGGGTGTCGATGGCGATCGAGTAGCGGTTGTCCGCCGCCGTCGTCGGGATCTTCGGGCCGGTCCACTTGATCGTGGACTTGTAGGTCTTCGGCTCGAAGTCGTCCTGGACCTTCTGCGCCTCGATCAGCAGCGCGTCGAGCGCCGCGGTGTAGCGCGACGCCGAGATCGTCAGCTTCACCTCGGGCTCGCCGTCAGTCTCGGGCTCGTCGATCTCGCCATTGCTGCCGGTGACGTGCTCGCCCTGCATGTTGCGGTTGGCCGAGTGGGTGACGCCCGTCGCCTTGATCAGGTCGCCGGCCGCCATGTTGTCCTCGGAGCCCGTGACCTCCTTCACCCACACCTGGCACTGGCGGAAGAGCGCGAGCAGCCCGGCAGCCGGCAGCGTGGCGGCCGCCATCGTCGTGCCGTCGTTGATCTGGCTCGCGGCCACGCGCTCGCAGCGGTTCGCCAGGCACGAAAGCGCCGCCCGCAGCTTGCCGCTGTCGTGCGAGAGCTCGAGCTGGTTCGGCTTGACGCTCGGGTACTCCCAGAGCTTGTCGCCGAGGCTCCCGAGCCCCTTGTCCATCACGAGCGTGAAGAACTTGCCGATGATCGACGGCGCGAAGATCAGCTCGTGCTGGTACGCGATGCCGGCCTCGAGCTCCGTCACGGTGTCCGAGCCCATGAACGGGGCGATGAAGCGCTCCGCCCCCTCGTACCGAACCGGGATGTTCAGCGGGCCCTCGACGTCCGTGTCGCCCTGAAAGGCGCCGGCGGAGAGCACGTCCCCGACGTTGAAGTCCTTGATCAGCGTCGGGATGCCGGGGCCGAAGCCCTCGTCCGAGATCTTGATCAGGTCACCGGCCGCGACGGCGAGTGCGGTGCCCCACTCCGTGGCTTTCTTCAGCGCCACTGTCCACTTCGACGTCAACGACATGGTCAGTCCTCCACCTCTTCGTAAACCGTGACCTGGAGCTCGACGGTGTGGCCGGGCACGCCGTTCTCCCCGCCGAGCGCTGCGTTCTGGACAGGCCCCGTCATGCGGGGCACGTCGCCGAGGTAGCCCATGTGGCCGTCCCCGAGCGAGAGCTCGACGAGCTCGGTGTCGTGCTGGATGAGGCGGCCGAGCGCGGCAGACGCCGCGGCGCGGAGCTCTGCCTCCTGGGGCATCGCGTAGAAGGCACGGCAGATCACGACGTGCCGCACCTGGCGGGAGCCGGTCGTCAGCGCCGAGGGCTCGCTGTGGCCCTCGAGGGTCCAGAAACGGATCCGCCGCTGCCCCTGCTTCGTCGCATCGTCGATCAGGCCCGCGCCGTCGACCGTGATGCCGCCCTGCTCCGAGGCCTGCTCCTCCGACGACCAGCGCCCCTGCTCGGTGAGGATCCGGCCGAAGCCGGGATCCACGTCCTGCAGGACGGCCGTGAGCTTCTCGAGCAGCGTCTCGAGGCCGGTCATCGCTCGAAGCTCCGGGGCCAGTCGCCCGAGATCTTCTTGACCTCGCGCCGCAGGCTCGACTCGGCGCGGTAGTGCGCGCGCGCCATGTAGCCACGAGGCGTGATGCCATCGCGCGCGATCTTCCGCGCGACCAGGAACGCGAGGCTCCGAATCTGCCCTTCCTTGGTCGAGGCCTTCGTGGCCTTGCGGCGGTTGCCCCGCCTCCTGCGCTGCGCCTTTCCGAGCTCGAAGTGACCGCGCCGCACCTTGAGCCGGACCCAGCGCTCGATCGGCCGCATGGGCGGCCACTTGCCGGGCCGCCGCCCGCTCTCCATCACCTGTGCGTGAGGCGCGCGCGCCATGACCTCGGCCGAGATCGCCACGACACCGCTCGGCCGGGTCTCAATGTGCGGCCCGGAGCCCTGGATCGAGTTGAGCAGCTCGCCGGTGTGGACCGGGACGTGCTTCTTCGCGACCCGCTCGCCCAGCATTCGCGCGCGCGCCACGGCCTGCTCCATGTCCCCGCGCATCCGACCCGAGAGCAGTCGGCCATCGACGGCCGCTCGCTTCACCTCGGAGGTGTCGACGCGGAAGCGCGGGGGCTTCATCTCAGTGCCCCACCCGGGGGCGGCCGTGCTGGTCCTTCGAGTCCCAGGTGAGCGCGACGCCGGCGGCGTCCTGGGCCTCTGCGGGCGGCTCGAGGATCTCGCGGGCGCGCTTCCGCGCTTCGCGGCCGCGCGACGTCCAGCGGTCCGCGATCGCCTCGTAATCCATCTCGGCGCCCTCGCTGAACGCGCTGTTCTTCAGGTCCGAGGCCGCGCGCGCGATCCACTCGGAGGCCGCCGCGACAGCCAGCAGCGTCAGCGGCTCGGTCAGGCCCGCGGGAATGGTCGTCTCGGCCGCGTCCGTCTCCGAGATCTCGTGTGGGCGCGTCCAGCGCAGCCGCAGCTTCGTGCCAGTGGGCACGACGGCGGCCAGGTGCAGGACCTCGGTGCGGCCGGGACCGGGGCGCACCGCCCACTCGTCGGCGTCGAGCTCCTCGATCGACTCGTCATCCGTGCCCGCGTCGCGGACCAACGACACGCCGACCAGTCGGCTCGTGCGCTGGATCCAACCGGAGATCTCGGTGCCGAGCACGATCCGGCGCGTCGTGTCATCGCCGTCGCGATCGTGCAGGTCCTCGAAGCAGCGCACACCATCGAGCTCGGCCAGCGCCTGATCGATGAGCTCGCGCAGGTCGTCGGCCGAGGGCGCGAGCTTCTCGCTCTCGATCTTGGTCAGCCGCCGCGTCACCCGCGCGCTGAACGTGTCGTAGGTCCCGACCTGTGCCGCCATGCCGCCTCCCTAGGGGTTGGGGACGGGCCGGCCCGATTGCCGACCCGCCCCCTGTAAACAGGGAACGAAGCACTGCTCCCTAGGCGGGAATCAGGCCCTGGAAGCCTCGGTAATCGGCCACGACGGCCCTGTGCATGCCGCGGACCTTGTAGGTGATCCGATCGCGATCGAACATCGTGCCGACGCGGTCGAGGTCCTGGACGAAGAGCTCCGGGCCTTCCTTGCCGTTGAGGAAGCCGACGACGATCATCTCCGTCTGCTCCGGATCGGCGGTCATGACCACCATGTCCGGGTCGACGTCGTCGAAGCGGTGGACCGGGTCGCGCAGGACGATGTCCCACTTCCCGGTGCGCAGGACGTTCGGGCGGCTCTGGTTGTCGCCCGAGGCCAGGCTCGGCTTGTTGGGCCCGTAGATGACCTCATAGAGCTCATCGTGGCGCTCCGGCCCGCAGAGGACCTGGAACGGGGTCACGCGGCCGGCCTCGATGCTGTCGATGTCCTTCTGCTGCGCCATCTGCTTCCGCATCAGCTTGAGGATGTCGAAGATCGAGCCGGTGGTGTGCAGGTTGAGGTGAGACGCCGCGTGGAAGAGCGCGACGGCGTCGTAGATCGCGCCGTTGTTCAGGATCAGGCCGTACACCTCATACTCGAGGGTGCGGTCGTAGGCGCGCGCGAGCAGCACCGGGATCTTGCGAACCTTGCGGGTGTCGTCGTTCAGGATGGTCTCCATCGTGATCGACTCGAGGCCGCCGTGCTTCACGATCCGCAGCGTGACCTCTTCCTCGCTGGGCGTCGCCGCGACAGGCTGGTAGATCCCGTCCTCCGCGACCGTCGGGAAGGTGCCGTACTCGCCCATGCGGAGGATCCGCCAGTCCTTGAAGTCCGTCACGGTCTCGGGCGTCGCGACGTGACGCCAGCGCCGCGGCTGCTGCTCGTACTCCTTCGCGAGCCGCTTGTGCATGCGGTCGCTGAGCAGGAGCGGGAACGAGGCGGTCGTGACCCCCTCGAGGATTGCGCCGCCCTGGGCCTGGTACTCGCCGAAGATGTCGAGCTGCTCGAGGCTCACGCTCTCGAGGAGCGCCCGGCCGCTGAGGTCGAGCGCGCTGCGCCGGCTCGACCGGAAGGCCTGGCCGTTGCAGTGCACGTCGCCGGTCAGCGCCATGTAGGCGTGCTTGATCGAGCGGAAGGCGGGGATCATGTCGTCACCGACCTTGATCCCCTGCACCCCCTCGAGCATCGCGTCGAAGGCCGCGAGCACCTTGTCGTGGCCGTCGGCGCCGAGCTGGACGCCGGAGCTGCCCGCGCCTTCGAGCATGGTCTGCCCCCCTGCGTTCTGCGCGGCCCCGATGCCCTTCTTGAGGTCCGCGATGAAGCTGTCGATGCGCTTGGCTCCGAGCTCGCCGGCCGACTCGAGCATCGCCCCGAGCTGCGTCCTGGCGAACTTCGCCATCTCGCCGGGCAGCTTGGCCGCCTCGACCTTGGCCTCGATGAGGGCCAGCGCGTTCTCCTTCGCGCGCGCGGCCGCCTGCGCCTCGAGGGTCGCGATCCGGCCCTCGAGGGCCGCGCCGCGACCATCGCCGGAGTCGGCGCCGGCGTCGGCATCCCCGCCGCGGCCCGGGCTACCGCTGCCGGCATCGCCCTCGCGGTCTGGGTTGCCGGAGCCCTCGGCCGCGGGCGCGGCCGCCATCGACTCGAGCAGCGAGTCGGGCATGTGGTAGAGGCTCTCGAGGAGCTTGTCGGCGTCCTCGCCGAGCTCGATGCCCGCGGCGGCCGCGAACGCCTTGCGCCACGCCTCCGTGAGCTGATCGAGCTTCGTGATGTCTCCCTCCAGCGTCGGGAGGGAGCCGCGCTTGGCCTCGGCCACGAAGCGCATCAGCCGCTTCATCAGGTTCTTCATCTCGCGTTCCTCCAGTAGCGCCTCGAGCACCGGCACGAAGCCGCCTCCAGCGCTGGCGTTGGTGACCACGTCGTAGCCGACGGGCGCCGTCTCGAACGCGGTGGGCTCAAAGGTCCCGTCCGCGTGCTGGACGCCGTCCGAGGGCGTGGCGTGGACGCTGATGCCGAGCTCCCGGCCCGCCCGGAGCACGCGCTCCACGACTTGGCGGAACCAGGGAGTCTTCGCGTCGGGCTCGACGTCGGCCATCAGCGATGCGCGGCCGTCGTCCTCGACGACGACCTCGGGGTTTCTGACCACGCCGGTCTGGGCGCCGGGCAGTCGCTCTGGCAGGTGGTCGCGGATGGCGGGAGGCAACTTCTGTCGCAGGACCTCCCAGTGGTGGAGCATCGACCCGTCGCCCTTGCGGCTCAGGTCGTAGACGTGGACCGGCACACCCTCGGAGAGCTCGCGCAGCCGCTCGAGCATGGCGCGCGTCCAGCGGTTGCGGTTCTTGCTGACCCCCTCACGGATCAGCCGGGCGCGCAGGCGCCCGTCGGCCTCGAGGATGAGCTGGCAGAACATGGGCTACTTCCCACCCTTGCCGTCGTCGTCTTCGGTGTCGGCGTCCGGCTCGGCGAGCTCGGCGAGCTCGTCGGGCTTGACCGGCAGGTGGACGGCGGAGCCGTCGTGCGCGACGACCGCGACGTAAGCCAGGAACGGCGTGCCCGTGACGGGATCGCGGGACTCGCCGGACTCGTGGCACGGGAAGAGGGTCGCGGAGAAGACGTGCTCCGCGGCGAGCCTCACTTCCTCGTAGCGGTACTTGCGCGGGCTCACCGGCTGCTTCGTCTTCGGGTCGAGGACGAGCTTGCGGATCCGCGCCTTCCGCTCGATCGCGTCGTTGGTGCCGCGCTCGACCTTCGCGATCGGCTTCAGCTTGCCGGCGAGGAACTCCGCGACCTTCGCGCGGATGAGCTCGGCCTGGTGGGCCGAGGGATAAGCGTCGCGCGCCACCGTGACCTCGTGGAAGTCGCGGACGTCGCGGGTGTAGTGCTTCACGGCTACCTGCATGGTCCTCTCCTACGCCGCCCGCCGGCGGCGATGAGCGAGCGGCACCAACACGACGCCGCATCCGCAGTTCACAGTGGCTTCGGCCGGGGCGACCGGGTCGCGCGGGAAGCGCATCCGCACGACGCCGCCCCTGCGGAGCGGCACGCGGAAGCGCCCGCGAGCCCCTACGGTCTGGCCGTCGATCTGCGCGTGCTCCTCACGGGAGATCCGCGACCAGCGCCAGCGCTTGCCGGTCGGGATGATCTGGTCGAGCTGCTGTCCGGACTGATCCGTGACCATCGAGTAGACGCGCCCGACCTCGGTCCGGTAGATGCGCTCGGCCTCGTAGCTCCAGCGCTTCACGCCGGTCAGGGCCCGCGTGATCTCGGCCATGGCCCCCTCGCCGCCCCCCACCTGGACGCTGAGGACCGCCCGGCGGATCGCCGAGTCGACCTGTCGCTGGATACGGGAGGTTAGGCCGCCATCCCGGATCGAGATCAGGCGCGCCGAGTGCTCCAGCGCCACGGCCAGCACGCGCGCATCCGCGGTCAGGCGGACCGTCGCGGCGCCGAAGTGCTGCGCGTAGCTGTGCCCCAGCGCCAGCGCGTGCTCCGCGTTGGCGTGGGAGGCCTGCTCGACGATGCCGGTCAGCGATCGCGCGAGGCCCTCGGCCTGCGCGTGCAGTCCGGCGATCACGCGCTCCGCTACCTCGCGGTTCAGCTGGTAGGGCTGCAGCCCGAGGCCGGTCCGGGCCTCGCGGAGGAAACGGCCGATCTCCTGGCGCATCCGCCACATGTCCCTGGCCTGCAGGTCGAGACGCTGGCGCGCAACGCGGTGGATCATCGCGTCGTACTCCGCCACCGCGGTGATGCGATCACGCGGCGCTGGCATCGTCCTCGACCTTTCCGTCGCCGCGCGCTGTCGGGTCGCGCTCGCTCTCCTGCTTCTCGAGCTCGGCGGCGAGGCGCTTCTCGGCGTCACGGAGGGACTCGCCCTCCGGCATCTCCCGCATCTCCTTCGGGATCTCGTAGCCGGCCTCGTCGAGGCACTGGAGCACGACGTGGTGACCCGCCCTCTCGTCGAGCATCCCGTCGCCCACGATCTGGCTGACGGCCGCCACGAGCTTCGCCAGGATCTCGGTGCCGCGCTGGCGCTCCCGGCCGCCGATATCGGTGGCGCTCATCGTGAACTCGAGGTCCTCGGGCACCGTCGCGGAGCCGGCCTTCGCGCGCAGCGCCAGCGACACGCGGACGAAGCGCTCGAGCATCGACAGGAACGCCGCCTGCTTGCGGCGGAGGCGCTTGAGCGGGAGCAGCTCCTGGGCCTGGGCGGTGGCGAGGTTGGTGTCCGAGGCGGCGCCGCCCCAGTGGGCGGGCATGCCCTTCGCGCTGAGGATCCGCCGGCCGAGCGTGGTCTCGAGGGTCTCCATCGGCTGGGCGCGCATGTCGGGCGCCGGGAACTTGAGCTCAACCTTGCTGTTCGTGGCGAGGACCATCGGGCCCTCGGGCACCGAGGTGAAGCCCATCTCCTTGGCCTTGGCCTTCGCCTCTTCCGGTGTGCTCGCGTCCTCGATGATCAGGTGTGCGATGTAGCGCGCGAGCGCCTTCTCGCGCTCGACCGTGGCCCACACGACCTCGTCGTGGGCGTCGACGAAGTCCAGGACCTCGAGCAGTTCGACCCGCCCGCGGGTCGCGCCGTCGTAGCGGTTGACCGCCCACCAGAAGACCAGGCCATGGACCTCGACCGACGGCCCCACCTCCTGCGCGGCCTCGTCGAGGGCGCGCTCCGTGATGCGATAGCGCTCGTTGTCCTCGGTGCCTACCTTCGCGATCTCGTGGCGGCTCGGGTCGAAGCTGTCGAGGCAGAAGTAGCGCAGGTCGTCCTGACCTGGCTCGCCCTGCACGAGCACGAAGGCGTCGCGGCCCAGCGAGTCCTGCTGGACGGAGCGGACCTGCTCCGGATCCAGCCATCCGAGCTCGAGGCGCCCGTCGGTCTCGTTCCACTCGCAGGTGCCGGGGCGCTCGCCGTCGAGCAGCAGTGAGAGCAGCATCCCCTCCTGCCGCCCCATCTGGCCCAGGCGGTTGCGCGGGTCGTCCCAGATCTCGTCGAGCAGCTCCTGCAGCGCCTTGTTCTCCGCCTCGGCGGCCACAGGCCTGACGCCGTCGTCCCCGAGCACGAAGTCGATGATGGTGTCGAGCAGGTTCCGGGCGTCGTCCCTGAGCGCGTAGGCCATGTGGGATTGCCGGCGGTGCTCGCGGCGTTGGGCGTCCGTGAAGTCCCGCGGCCCGCCGTCGGGGTCGCCGGAGCGGCGGATCGCGCGGAAGAGCCCGTGCGCCTGGTTGCCGGGGAGGCCGGCGTCCGGATCCGCGACGCCGATGCCGTCGAGCAGGCCCTCGAGGCGCGCGTTCTCCTTGCGGGTCTCCTCGAGCACGGTGCGGAGCTCGGCGGAGTCGTTCTTGGCCGAGACGAGGGCCTCGTCGGTCTGCTCGAGCATGGCGCGCACGTCGGCAACGCCGGTCCGAGCGTCGAGCCAACTGCGCAGGCGCCCCATCAGCCGATCCTCCGGCGGCCCGCGAAGGGCGAGAGGCGACCGCGGTGCAGCTGGCGCTCCTCGCCAGCGATCCCCACGCCCGGCGGGCGCAGGTACAGCATCGACATGCCGTAGCGCAGCGCGTCCGGACCGTGGTCGTTCCGCTTGACGGGCTTGTCCTCGCCGCGCTCCTGGGCCTTGAGGTCCCAGACGTAGCTCACGATCTCCTTCGTGAGCCCCTGGCAGCGGCGGAGGATCAGCAGATCACCGTTCCCGAGCGCGCTTCCGACGGTGCCGAGGCCCAGCGAGACGTCGTTCTCGGCAGGCTCGGCGGACACTCCGTCCTGCTCGAGCTGCAGCAGGAACGACGCGGCGGAGGGGTCGACGTACCAGCGGAGATTCAGGAAGCCGGCCTTCGCCAGCCACTCCCGGACCTCCTGGCTGTACTGCGCGTCGGTCTTCTGCCGGTGCTCCTCGCGGCTGTCCCAGCGCCACTCGTCGAGGACGTAGTAGCGCCCATCGCTCCCTCGACCGCACAGCAGCGCGACGAAGGGGTTCGAGGTGCCGTAGTCACAGAAGACCCAGTGCTGCACGAGATCGACGCCCGCCGGAACCTCGTCGAGGACGTGGATGTCCTCGTCGAACATGTCCCAGATCGCGCCCTCAGCGAGGCACCACTCCCCGTCGATGAAGCGGCGGCGCCACAGGCCGGAGTACTCACGCTCGAGCGCTTCGATGAACGCCGGTTCGAGCGTCGGGTTGTCCCGCAGCTGGAAGTGGAACGCCCGGAGGTCGAGCTCGGCCTCGCGGTCGAGATAGTCGCGCTTGATGTAGTGGCAGGGCCCGTCGGGATTCGTGGTGTAGAAGCCCTTGGAGCCCTTCACGCTCAGCCGGGTCAGGAGCATCTTGAAGAAGCTCTCAGGCCACAGCGTGATCTCATCGCCGTAGGCGCCGGCGAGAGTCATGCCGCGGATCTTGCCCTCAGCGCGCTCATCGTTCGCGCCGCAGAGGTAGATCTTCCGGCCGAGCAGGTAGCCCTCTCCGGCGCCCAGCGTGAAGCGGGCACTGTCCGAGCCGATCATCTCAACGAGGGGCTGCAGGATGTTCCGGTGCAGCGTCCTCTCGGTCTTGCCGACCATGAGCAGGTCGCCGGCGGGGGCGGTGTTGACGTAGTCGAGCCAGCGCACGTCAGCGGCCACGGTCTTTCCCGACCGAACCGAGCCGTGCAAGATGTTGGTTCGCGCTGTGCTCTCGAGGATCGAGCGGCGGTGCTTCGCGGTCGGCAGCTCAAACTCCATGCCGCTCGTCCTCGCGCAGCCGCTCCATGAGCCGCTCGATCGCACCCTTTCCGCTGCCGCTGCCCTTCGAGAGCAGTTGCTGGCGCGCGAGCTCGAGGCGGCGGACCCGCTCCTCCCACTCGCCGACGACGTCGGTCCAGGGGCGGATGACCTCGGCCTCGCCACGCATGGTGACCAAGCCGCCGTCCTCGTCCTGGGCCCACTTGCGCGTCGCCCAGTCCAGCTTGGCCTTCGCGAGTCGGATCTCGTCGTCGAGAGAGCCGAGCCTCGCTCGATCGAAGGCCTCTCGCTGCTCAGGCTTGAGGTGGCGGGAGTAGAGACCGTGCTGCTCAGGAGCGCCGCCGCGGCGAGGATGGCCGGGCGGAGCCACCTGCGCGTCGCCGTTGTGCATCCGACATCGGGTCGCGCCGTGCAGTGCCCAGTTGCGGCACGGATTGCCGCTCCGTGTCTTGGCGCCGCAACGCTTGGGTTTGAAGCGAGGGTCATTTCGCACGCCTCGTCCGATGCACGGGTCTCCCCGAGGGGATGCCCGCCCACGCTCCCTGCGAAGAGCGGGGCGGGCCGATCAGCGACCGCGACTAGCCGCCTTCGTGCATGAGCGTAGGACGCGTGGACTTGGTGTGAAATGGGTTAAGTGTTGGATTAACACTTTTTCTGGGGGACGACTTAACTTTTCGTGTTGGAATAGCAATTAACGGCGCTTCGGGCGGGTGTTCAACGATGGCCTTCGACCGTCCGCCGCAGAAATCGCAGCGGTAGTACTTCACCACATGAACCGCCCTCGGCACCGTTGAGACAACCCGCGCGCCGCGCTTCTGGCAGTGCGGGCACAGTCGCAGCTTCGGCCCCCTCATGCCCGCACCTCGAAGCGCCGATCATCCCCCCGCATCGGCACCTGAATCCCCGACAGCAACCGGCTCGCCATCCGCGCGTCGAGCCCGTTGAGCTGCTCGGGTGTCAGGTTCGTGGTCACGATCGTCGGCGCGCACAGGTCATGCCGCTCGGCCACGAGGTAGCTCACGCGATCGAGGCGCCACCTACCGCGGTCCCCCGAGAGCAGCTCGGCCCCCAGGTCGTCGAGCAGCACCGCGTCGGCGCCGATCATCCGGTCCATGCACCCGACCTCGCGGTCCGTCCCGAACTCGGCCTTGAGCTGCTCGAGGAACCCGCGGGTCGAGCGCCAGATCACCCGCTCGTCGGGCCGCATCGAGAACTCCGCCGCGGCGCGCAGCAGCGCGGTCGCCAAGTGCGTCTTGCCCGTCCCGGTCGGGCCCCACAGGACCACGTTCGGCTGATCGCCCTGCTCGCGGGCCGCCCACCCTTCGAGCTGCTTCGGCACGCCCCGGAAGCTCTCGAGCGTGCAGTGCTGGTATCGCCTCGGCACCTGGACCGTCACCGGTCACCCTCCTGGCTCATCCGCGCGAATCGCTGCTCGCGCTGTGCATCGGATCCCGCCGCGCGCTGGGTCTCGCGCGTCGGCGCCCATCGGTCGATCACGTTCGGGCTGCAGAACGTCTTGAGCGGGTGGCCCCGGAGCGGGCCCTGCTGGCCCTCGGACAGACAGGCCCTCCAGCGCCGGAGGAACTCCCTGGGCCCGAGTCGCTCGAGCTGCCGCTTGGCCTTCCGCCAGGTCTCGTGGTCGTGGAGCCATGCCGGATCCCCGGTCGGGTAGCGAGCTCGCCACGCGTCCACGATCGCGGTTGCCTGCTCGAGTGTCAGGCCTGCGGCGGGTGACGGCTGCGGGTCCCACGGGTCGGGTCCTGGCGGAGCCCCACCCCCACCCCGCGGAGCGTCAGCGGACTCGGCTGGAGTGCCCGAGGGGGGCTTGGGGGGTGAGGAACTAGCGGAGCTAGTTCCTTGCTTCGCTACGCTACGCTTCGCTACGCTCCCCTGTACGTTCTCCGTACCGTATGCGGTGCGTACGCGTACGGTACTGTCATCGTTCGCGTTCGCGTCACCGCCCCCCTGCGCCTCAAGTGCCTTCTTTTCCCGCCACTTGCGCGCGCGCTCCCTCGCGCGGTCTCGCTCCTCTAACTGCCGACCATGCTGCTCTAACCAGCCATGCACTCCGAGGGTATTACATGACATAGATTGGCGTAACTCGGCTATCTTACATGCATCCATCTGATGTAAGTCGGCTATGTCGGCGCCCTCGAGGTCGAGAAGGCCCGTTTTCAGCAGGGCTCCGACGAAGCGATCGGCCCCCTTTTTCCACCTCGCGGCGCGCGCCAGATCGCGCCCCGACACGCCGGTGAGGTCGCCGTCCTCGCGGTAGCGAGCCACCCAGGTCCACAGGCAGAGGATGTGCCCGATGGCCCGCGTCTCCGGGATCCGCAGCTCGTCTGCGAGCGCCCCCACCTTCGGGTGGTCCACAAACGTGGTGGCGACCTTGAACCAGTCCATTCAGGCTCGGCCCTTTCGCGTGTCTTCGACCAGCTCTTCGAGCTTCTCGCGGAAATCGGTCCAGCTTCCCGCGCGGCCGGCCATCCGCTTCACCCTCTCCATGTCGATCTCGAGCTCGGCCGCGTCTTCGACCAGCTCCTCGAGGCAATCCCCGTGGTAGATCGTGATCCCGGCCTCGTCGTAGTAGGGGCGCATCAGGCGGGCTCCTCAACGCCGAGATCCTCGAGCAGCTCATCGACCTTCGCGCGCAGGGCCCGGATCGAGCGGGCGATCCGAGGGCTCTGCCCCCCGAGCTTCTCGATGAGCTTCGTCCGCGCCGCACCCTCGAGATCCCACGGCGGGTCGTCGAGGTCGAGCCCGACCTGGTCGCAGAGCTCCTGGACATTCGCGAGTTGGCTGTTCCGGTTCTCGAGCTTCCAGCGTTCCTCTTGGTCCTGCTCGAGCTTCTGTTTCAGTGCCTTCTTCAGCCAGACCGCGACGTCGTAGCCGAACACCCGGTCCTCTTCCTTGCGCGCCATCCACTCGCGCCAGAACTCCTGCTCGGGCCGACGGCCGCCGTACTCGCTCCTGACGCGAGTCCGCCACATCAGCACGTAGGTCATGAGGTCGACGAGCCCGACAGGGCTTTCACGCCGCGGCGCCTTCTTCTTCGTGATCAGCCGCGAGAGGTTCTTGGTCGCGTACATCAGGCCCGCTGCTTCCGGGCACTCGGCCTTGTCGATCAGGCCCCAGGGGACGACGAAGTAGAACTCGTGGCAGTAATCGAGGTACGTCGGCCACTTGCCGTCGCGCCGGAAGTCCGAGACCGAGACCTTGATCTCGTAGCCGATCGTCGTCACCGGGCTCCATGTCGGCCTCATCGCCCAGGCATCGAGCCGCCCCGTGCTCTCGTAGCCCCCGCTCGGCCCGAACTTGCACTCGGGGACGAACACGCCCTCGTGGTGCTTGGCCTCGAGCAGGGCCAGCACTTCATTCGCGTCCTTCGGGAGGTAGATCGGCAGCGCCTTGGCCATCAGGAGCCCTCGCCCTTGAGCTTCGCGAGGACAGCGCGCTGCGGCCCGCACACGGCGCATGGACGCGCCCAGATCTCGCCCGTGCCATCGCACTCCGGGCAGGTGGCAGCGAGGCGCTCCGCCGCCCTGGCCAACTCGCCGAGCAGGCCCACGACCTCCGTGGGGAGCCAGACCTCCTGTAGCGCGAAGTTGCGCGCCGAGGCCGCTTTCGTGGTCAGCGTCTCCGCCGTCACGGCGAACGGGTCGTCCGCGTCGTAGCCATTGCGTCCGCGCTGCCGCTGCGCCATGCCCCAGGCGTAGCAGTTGAGGCAGCCCGGCGAGATCTTCGTGCAGCCGGTCGCCGGGTTCCACGAGTCGGTGGCCCAGCTGATCTTCGTGCGGTTGCTCATGCCCCACCCCCCTCCAGAAACCGCCGCGCCAACTCGTGAGGCGCGCCGTGCTCGTAGCGCCAGAGCTGGGCCATTGGCTTCGTGATCGTCACGGAGCGCCGAGGCGCGCTCTCGATCGCCTTGAGGCAGTCCCGCGCCTCATCCCGCTGCCGCGCCAGGGTGGCAATCTCCTCGCGCTGATGCCGGATCACGCGCAGCAAGCGCGCCACATCGGTCCCCGGCTCGGGCAGCGGAACTGTCAGCGCCCCAGCCGCCTCCTCGGTGTCCTTGCGGTGCCGTGACACCTCGGTCTGCATCACGGCGGCCTTGGCCTCCAGGGCGTCGGCGCGGGCCTCGGCGTCGCGGAGCTCGCGGCGTAGATTGCCGATCACCACCGCGTTGCGGTTGGCGGCCTCGCGGTACTCGCGCGTTGCCTCGCTGACCCGCAGATTGACCTCGTGATCGAGGCACGGCGTGTCGCTAGGCATGCATCACCTCGTCGCCAAACGTCCCCGACAGCGCCCGCGTCCCGTCCTCGCACGTGTGGATCCACCAGTGCTCGGCCGGCAGAGCCTTGTGCGGCATGAACTCCCAGTCCGCGTCGTCGGGCTTGCACTCGGCCTTGCACGCCGTGCAGAAGAGCAGCCCGGTCAGCCCCTTGGCGAGCGCATCGTTGCCCTCGAGCGCCGCGTCCCGCTGCCTCTCGACGTAGCCCACCCGACTCCGCAGCGTCGCGGCCTCGTGCTCGAGCTCGTCGTTCCGCTTCTCGATCTTCTCGGCAATCCCGAGGATCTCCTCGGCCTTGCGCAGCGCCGTGGAGCGCTTGAGCTTCCGCAGTCCGCTCACGCCTCCCTCACCCGCCAGCGCATTCGCACTCCGCGACGCACCCCGCAGCCTCTCCGCCACCTCGACGAGCGTCCCGTGCATCACGTTCGGCAGCAGGACGCCGTCCTTGTGCTGCTTCGACGATCCAGCGACTCGCCCTGCCAGGTCCGTCAGGCCCCGCAGCTCGGTCGCCAGCTCCTGCAGTGGGGTCTCAGGCATCGCCCCTCCCAACTCGCTTCTGATAGGCCCGGCGAAGGCGTTGGAGCGCAGAGGAGCGGGCGACCTGCGCCTTCTGCCTCATCGACACTGCGCTACTCCTGCGGGCGCACGACTCGCATTCACCCGCGACGTCGCACTTGCAGCGCCCGGCCTCGCCGCGCTTCCGCAGCGCCGCGTCACGCGCCGCCCGGTACTCCTCGTCGGCGACACAGAAAGCCTCGGCAACCTCCTCGAAGTACGAGGCCATCAGGACGCCCCCTCCCGGTGCAGCTTCATCACCCACCGGAGCCAGGCCTCGCGCTCGCCCTCGACGACGTCGATGGCAGCCATCTGCGCCTCGAGCACGAACTCGGGCCAGGCCCGATGCCCGTGCTGCGCCATCAGCAGCAGGGCATCGGTCCTGGACTCCTGGGAGAGAGATGCGGGGGCGACGGGCTCCGCGGACTCTCCGGCTTTGGGGAAAAGGGAGGAAGGGACGGACGAACAGGGGGAAGGCCTATGTCGCCCCCGCGACTCGCGGCCGGCCACACCGCGGACCTCGCCGCGACGACCCAGGCCGATCCTGGGCCGCCGTGGCGAATGGGTTGCCGTCGTCACGCGGCCACCTGCACGCGCCCGTCGGCGAAGTGGACCTTCGCGTCGGCGCGCTCCCAGACCTCCGGGAGGTGGGCGACGAAGACGACCTGGGAGAAGCCGCCGAGCTCCATCGCGCGGCGGAGCATGGCGACGTAGCGGCTCGCGTTCTCGGGGTCGAGGGCTGAGGCGGTCTCGTCGCGGAACAGCGTCTCCCAGCGGATGCCGGACTTGCGCGCGTTGAAGATCGCGAGCGCCAGGTTGATCGCCTCGCCGACGATCACCTTCTCGCCGCCGCTCAGGGCCTCGACGGGGCGCTGGTTCCCGCCGTCGAAGACGTTGACCTCGAAGACCTCCGAGAACTCACCCTTGCGGCTCTTCTTCTCCCGCAGCGTCTGGAACTCGATGCTGAACCGCGGGCCGTAGCAGCTGTCGAGCAGCTCGTTGGTCAACTGCGCGACCTCGGGCCCCGCCGCGTCCACCTCGAGGGCCTGGACGCCGTCCTTGCCGAGCCCGCGCTCGAGCAGCGACCACTCCGAGAGGTCCTGCTCGACGTCGCCCAACCTCTCGCGCAGCGCCGGCAGGCCCTTCGTCCGCGCCTCGAGGTCCTGGACCCGCGACTCGGCGGCGGCACGGCGGCCTTCCGACTCGCGCAGGCTCTGCTCGGCTGTCTCGCGCGCGCTTGCTGCGACCCGCGCGGCTTCCTTCGCGGCCCCGAGGCCGCCGGCAGCCATCACGAGATCCTCGGCACCCCGCAGCGCCTTCTGCGCCTGCTCGTGCTTCTGCTGCGCGTCTTCGGCCGACGCCTGCGCCTCAGTGATCTGCCGCTGGGCAGTCTCCAGGGACTCGGCGAGACCCGCCTCGATACGCTGCCGCTCGTCGGCCGCGGCGTCGCACGCTTCCTTCGCGAGTTCGAGCTCGCGGCTGAGCTGCCGATCCGCGCGCTCCTTCTCGGCCTCGATGCCCTCGAGGTCCTGGCGCGCGCGGCCGAGCAGTGGCTTGGCCGCGGCGATCTGCGAGAGTCGCGACTCCTCTTCGGCGATGCGGCGCTGCCTGGCGGCACGCTCGTCAGCCCTCTCGGCGAGCGCGTCCTTGGCCTCGAGCGCCCTGGTAGCCTCGCTGCGGAACTTCGCGGCCGCGGCCTCGTGCTCGGCGTTCTCCGGCGGCTCGGCGCCCATCGCGTCGAGCTCCCGCTGCGCCTCTCGCGCGTCGGCGAGCAGGGGGCATGAGCTCGCGAGTGCCTTCGCGTCCGTCGTGCAGGGCACCTGGCCCAGCCGCTTGGCGCGATCCTTGAGTAGATCGCGCCTGTCGCCCCAGCGGAGGCGGGCTCGCTCCATGATGCCCACCGCGCCCTGGGCGCCGCGTATCGCCTCGGCGTAGCACCCCTCGAGGCGCGCTTGCTCCTGGTCCTGCTCGGCGAGCGTCGCGCGCTCCCGCCGCAGCTCCTCGAGCTCCTGCTCCGCGCGCTTGATCTCGGGCTCCCGCGCGAGCTCGGCCTCGGCACGGGCCCGCCGCTCCTTGAGACTCTCGATCGCCTGCGTGTGCCGCTCGTGCGCCTTGTCGCCGAGCTGCTCCACGCCGCGCGCGTCGATCTGCGCGATGGCCTCCTTGGCGCGCTGCGCGAGCTGCTCGGGGCGGCCCTGCTTCTCCGTCAGCAGCCGCTCGATCGAGCTGCGCGCCTCACGGGCGCCGGCCTCGGCAGCCCGCAGGCTCTGGAGCTGACCCGCGGCCTCCCTCGCCCTCTCGAGCGCCGACTGCGCCTCGGCCGCCTTCTCCTTGGCGACCTCGAGGCGGGACTGCGCGGTGGCCGCTGCGGCAGCGGAGGCGTCCAGCGTCTCGCGCGCTTCAGCGAGTGCGTCGGCATCCCGCTCGAGCGTCGCGAGCTCCGCGCGCATCGTCACGAGGCCCGTGTCCGAGTCCGAGCGACGGCGCCGCGCCTCGCCAGCGAGCTCCTCGAGGTGACCGAGCCCCAGCAGCTCGACGAAGAGGGCCTTGCGCTCGCCCTTCTTCATCGTCAGCAAGGAGCCGCCCTTCGTCTGCGCGGCGAAGACGCTGGCCAGGAAGAGCTCGCGAGATCCGAATCGCTCCGCGATCGCGGTGTTGAAGGCGTCGGCCTTGCCATCGGTGATCGGCTCGCCGCCCAGGGCGACGTAGCCCTCGCAGCTCCTCCGCTCCGCGTCGATCAGCAACCGGACGGAGATCTCGACGCCGGCGTCGTCGAAGCCCAGCTCGATGAAGGCGTCGCGGCCGTGGCACGCGTCGTACAACGAGCCGGGGCGACTCGGCAGGGCACGGAAGAGTCCGCCGGGCACCGCCTCGGTGACGGTCGTCTTGCCGCTGCCGTTCTCGCCGACGAACGCCACCAGCCCGGGCCCGAGCGCGTCGAAGTCGATGGTGATGGGCTGCTCGCCCGTGAAGCGGGTCAGGCCTCGGAGGGACACGCTACGCAGCCTCATGGGTCACCTCCTCCCGGCCACCCTCGAGCTCCTCGAGCTTCTCTCTCAGGCGCTCCAGCGCCTCGGGGCTGAGCTCCTGCCCCACCGCCTCCAGCCAGAGCTTGAAGCGATCGAAGGCCGTCTCGGCGTCGGTGATGCCCTCCGCGCGCACCCGCTGGTCGTGGGCCACGATCGCCTCGAGCTTCACCTCGTGGGCACCGAAGCGCCTCGCGGCCGCCTCGACGATGTCCTCGTCGATGTAGTGGAGATCCTCGGAGCGGATGTGGTAGCGCACCCGGACGAGCGAGCCTGCCGGGATCTTCTCCGCCTCGAGATTGAGGGGGTCCTCCGCCGACCAGAGGCCGTGATCCTCGACGCCGGAGCTGAGGTCAACCTCGACGAGGTGGATCTCGCGCACCGGCAGCTCGACGAAGCGCTGCGACACCAGCCGGCCGTCTTCGATCTCGACCAGCCGCCAGCCCTTGGCCTCCGTCTCGCCGAAGTCCTGCCGCACCGGCGAGCCGCTGTAGGCGACCCGTCCCTCGCACCACACCTGCGACTTGTGGATGTGGCCGAGCGCCGCGTAGGCGCAGCCCACCGAGTCGATCGCCGCCGGCGAGAGCTCCACGGTCGTGCCCTGGAGCGTCTGGCCGGTGCTCGTCTGCGAGCCCGCGACCATGACGTGACCGACGAGGATGGGCGTGACGCCGAGTTCGCGCAGCGAGTCGGCCTGCGTGCGCAGCAGCCCGAGGAGCTGCTCAGCCGCGTTGATCGCCGTGATGCGCGTCGTCTCCTGGTCGGCGGCCTCAGCGTCGAACTGAGCGACGAGGTGCGACTTGTCGAACCAGGGCAGCGGGATGACAGCCGCCCGGTCCCTGCTCTCGGTGTAGTAGATCGGCACCCGGTCAACGTCGAGGTCGGTGATCGGGCGGTCGTAGACGTGGAGCGAGTGCTCGGTCTCGAGGTGCTCGTAGATGTCGAGGTCACCCGGCGCGTCGTGGTTCCCGCGCACGACCACGACCGGGCAGATCTCCGCGGCGCTCCTGAGCCAGGCGCAAGCCGCGTTGCGCTCGGCGGGCGTGCTCTTCCGGTCGTAGAGATCGCCGGCGTGGACGATCAGGTGGACGCCGGCCTCGCGGGCCTGCTCGAGGAAGAGGTGATGGGCGGCGAAGCAGTCGTCCAGCCTGCCACGCTCGTCGAAATGGCTATCAGAGACATGAGCGATGCGGATCATGCGGCACCTCCCCTCGCCTTCTCGGACCACGCGCGGAGGTTTCCGCCGATCTCCCCGATCTTCTCGAGGGCGGTCGTCTTCCAGTCGACCCCCTCGAGCATCTTCGCGGCGTCCATCTCGGCTGCGTCCTGACCGATCGCAGCGACGACGAGCGACCAGTAGCGGTTCACGCCGCGCAGATAGTTGCGGCGCTCGCCGTCCTCGATCTCGGCGAGCAGCTCCTCGGTGATGGGGAGCTTCGCCACGGCGGCGGCGCTGGGCGTCGGGTCCCACGGGTCGGCGTCGATCACCTCACCCGTGCTCGCGTCGACCGTCAGCGGCTCGGCAGGGTTGACCGGAGCGGGCGGCCCCGATGCGGCGGGTTCCACCTGGGGGGGGAGTTGGTGGGCACCGCCCGCCCGCCCCGGTCCATAGAGATCAGCCGAGACGCCGATGGCCTTGGCGGCCACCATGCGCTTGATCTCGGGGTCGCTCGTGTCGGCGACGAAGACCAGCGTCGGGACCACGAACGGCTTCTGCAGGTCCCGGACGCTGTACTTCTGATCCATCGCCAGGGCGGCCCGGATCATGCGCAGCAGCGCCTTGCTCTCACAGAGCGTGACGATCTGGCGCCGCGCTTCGCTGAGCTGCTTCGCCTGCATCGTCTTCATCTCGGGCGAGCCATCGCGGAGGTCGAGCTCCTTCGTCGCGATGTGGGGCACGACCGTGCCGTCGAAGAGCGTGATCTCTCCACTCACGGTCCACTCGACGCGGAAGGGCTCGCCCCGATCGTCGCAGCGGTGCGACTTCAGGATCCGGCCGCCGGCGTTGTTCCACAGGCGGAGCAGCGCCGGCTTCTTCAGCGCAAGCTCACCCTCCTTGCAGAACTTGCCCTTGTAGGTGTCGCCCTTCTGCGGGTTCGTATCGACGTGGACGACCCGCAGCGACACCGCGTGCATCGGGGGGATGTGGTCGATGCGCTGCACGGGCAGCAGGACGTTCGCCTGCTCGTGCAGCTTCGCGACCGCATCGTTGAAGCCCTGGACCGTCGAGAGTGGTCGTTCGGGCAGCTTGACCAGCGCGTTGGTGTTCGACATGATCGTCTCTCCCATTTAGTTGGGGGCGACTCGCTCGCCCACCTCCGCCTCGGTGGCGGCCGAGGCGGTTCCTTTTTCGAGTCCCAACTCGTCCCAGCGCTCCAGCACGCCCTTCGCCCGCTCCTGCATCGACACCGGCGCGCCGTCGAGGCGGACGATGTCCACGAGCAGGCAGTGCAGCTCGAGCGCGGCATCCATCAGGCGGTCCGCCTCTGCTGCTGGAGCTCCACCACGGCGCTGCGCGGGATTCGGTACTCGGCGCCAGGCTTGGACTGGACGTAGCGGAGCCTCCCCTGCTCGATCAGCCACCGGACGTGCCGCCGGCAGAAGCCGGGCGCCTCGGCCACCTGCTGCGTCGTGTAGTGGGGCTCCAGATCGCATGGCGCAGGTTCGTGCTGCCGTCGCTCTCTCATGCCGCGTCCCCGAACGGCAGCTCGGGCTGCGCGAACACCTGGACCAGCTGAGTGCGGAACCGCGGGTCCATGCCGGCGAGCCGCGGGAGGATGCTGGCCGGCGCGCGGCGCTGTCCCCGCCTGATCTTCGTCACGGTCGTGCGGTCGAGGCCGAGCTCGAAGGCGACGGCCTTCTCTCCGGGATCCTCGCGGAGCCCCTCGAGGCTTTCGGCGATCCGCTTGTCGATGTCCATCTCTTGCTCCTTTCGCCTGTCACGAATAACCCCTTGCTGTCACGCGGTTGCGTGTGGCACTCCTCTTCTCATGCGGCACCTGGGACGTAGAAGAAATCGAGAGGCAGCCCGGTCGCTTCGGCGATCGCCTCAAGCTGGTCGGCGTCGGGCTTACTCTTCCCGGCTTCCCAGTTGTAGACGGTGTTCCGGCTCACGCGGGCAGCCAGGGCGACTGCTTCAACCGGGATCGCGTCCCGGTGTTCGTTGGCCTCCCTGGCCTCGCGGAGTTTCTGGCGATCGAACGGCATCTGCCTTCCTTTCTGTCACGTTCTGCATATGCAGAATGTAGCCTACGGTTCCACACATGCCTTGTCAACAGGCGTTGTCAAACTTTTTTGGTAGGCTCTCGCCCATGGACAGGGACGAGACGAGGCGGCTCCGCCTCCTGCAGTTGGTGCGCGCGTCAGGGATGACAGTCGCAGAGGTGGCGAAGCGCGCGGGCGTGTGAGGTCAGGCTTTCATGGCGGCGAGGCGCACAGGGCAACGCTGCGGCGCACTCGTCCCGGATGCGGGAACTCTCTCGGAGCAGGTCGGGTGAGGACTCAACCTGAACTCAAGTCGAGACCAAACGGCATACCCGGCGATATGCTGTCGCCCCACCCCGAGGGGATCCCTATGAGGACGCTGTCACTCGTTCTTTGCCTCGCGCTGGTCGTCGCGTGCGCTCCCGCATCCGTCGCGCCGCCTCAGCACGTCGACAAGAAACCACAGCGCACGGGCCGAATGTTCGCTTGTGACAACTACGAGGGGCTCGGCGCCACTCCCGAGCAGATCTGCTTTCCGCCGCACGACCCCAAATTCATGACCATCGGGCTCTACCCCGGACTCTCGCGAGGGACTCCCCAGAGAATCAAGGACCCGGGCAATGGAATCCGGATCGTCATTCTCAAGGAGTCCGCGAACGTGGTAGGAGACTCCTGGTATAGGGTCGAGTCTATTGACGGGCGACACCGCGGATGGATTGGGGCCCACATGGTCCGGCTCGACTGACTAACGAGAAGCCCGCACCGGCGCAGAAATCCACATCGTCCGCCCGGCGTCCCACGAGACGCCGGCGAGGAGCACCGGGTCCGCCTCCCACGAGAGCCAGAGCGCCCGCCAACGGCGCCGCGGCAGCGCGACGACGATCCCGAGCGCCGGCGTCTCGTCGATGAGCCCGACGGCCGGCCCGAAGCCCCACCGCGGCGCGTCGTCCTCCGGCTGGTCGCGTGTCGTGATCCACGAGGACGCCTCGAGCTCCCACGCGCCCTCACCGAGCAGCACCTCGGGGCCGTCGTTCGCGCGCAGGTAGACCGCGCTCGATCCGACCAGGTAGGGGACGCCGTGCGGCGACTCCAGGCGAGCGCCCCGCACCGGCAGGCGGAACGAGAACGGTGCTTGCTCGCGCAGCCACTCGAGACAATCCGGCGGAGGAGGACGCGCGTCGCGGAACACCTCGCGGATCCGCTCGACCGGGACCTCGACGCGGCTCTCGATCTCGATCACGTCGGTCACGGTCGGCCGCTCGGCGAGCGCTGTCTCAGCCGCAGTCGCGAGCTCGCGAAGCGCTGTGCTCTCGTCGAGCAGCTCGGCGTAGGCGGCGTCGATCGCGCGGCGCGACGCCTGCTCCTCGGTGAGCGCTCCGGCCGCCTCCACGGCGGCCCTGTCGGCCGCTGCGGCCTCCGCACGCGCAGCGCGGGCCCTGGCGTGCTCCCGGTACAGCAGGCCGGCGAGACCGGCGCTCAGCACCAGGAGCACGACGAGGGCCACGCGCATCCCGTGGCGGCGGAGCCAGGCGCTCACTGGTCCGCCCGCGACGGACCCCGGGAGAGCCGGTCCTGCCACTTGTTGGCGGCGCGTGCGCCGAGGATCAGCGCGACAGTCGTTCCGACCGCGCCGAAGGTCGCGCCCATTCCCGTGATGTGCTCAGGACCGGCGATCCAGCCGAGCCACCCCATCAGCACGACCGCGAGGATGGCGAGCCAGGCGCTCCGGTTGCCGCGGCTCATCAGATCCACCCCTGCGCCCGCGCGACGATCGCGAGGACGCCCAGGGCGACGAGCCCCCACACCGCCCAGTCTGGGGGGTTCTTCCACGAGATCTTCCTCGCGAAGCTCTTCGCCATGTCCTTCAGATTGATCGCCGCCAGCGCGTAGACGATGCCGGACACGTGCTGCCCGGCGAGGAGGCAGAGCGCCATCGCGCTCCACGCGTCATAGCCGGGCTGCCACCTCGCGAGCGCGGCGAGCGCCATGTAGACCGGCAGGAGGTAACAGAGCGCGGCCTGGAGTATGGCCTTGCGCGCGTCGTACCCCTTCTCTCTCATGAGCCAGCCGGCGAGCAGGCCCACCTCGAGCGCGCGGCGACCCTCGATCGCCTGGCGCGAGTACATCGTGTCGCCGGCGAGGACGACGAACGCGATCGCGAAGCCGAACGCGGTGTAGACGGGCACCTCGGCCGCCTTGAACAGCACGCCGAAGATGATCGCGAAGAGCCCCGCGGCGAGCAGCAGCGCGCCGAGGAGCTTCTTCTTCGTGACGCCGGGCGGCCTCGCCGCATCCGGCTGCCTGTGGACGGACATGGAACCTCCCTACTGGCTCTGCTTGTTCCAGCGAGCCGAGAAACGATGCGCCCCCAGCGCCCAGGCCGGGATCGCGATATGGACGAAGGTGTCGTAGACACCGAGCTGGAAGGGGTTGAGCTCCTCCGCAAGTCGCGCGAGGGCGCGAACGCGCTGCGGCGTCGGGTTCTCGGGATGCGGGTCTGCGGCGGCGCCGAAGCGGTGCAGCGAGTGCGGCGCCCCTTCCCACCGCGTGTTCCACGGCTCGGGCCTGAGCGCCCCGTGCGGGTGGATGTGGAGCGGCTCGCCCCAGCGTTCGCGAAGAGGGTCGAGCAAGGTCCACGCGAGCGCGCAGAGCATGTCTCTGTGCGCCGCCGTTTCTTGCCCCCGCACCTCGCGGGGAATCAACTCGCCCCACGCGAAGTGCGAGCCGCTGATGACCGGATGCCGATAGTCGATGCCAGCGGTGGTCATGGTCATGGTCAGCCTCCCGCGATGCGATCGAAGATTCGTTCGGCGATGAGGACGCCGAGCCCACCAACCGCCCAACGCATCCAGAAAACGATTCGCTTGAGCTGGTCCTCGCTGGTCCTGACGCGAGTCCGCAGGCCGTCGCTGTCCTCGTCGCCGTTGAGGACGCGCTTGGTCCACGCCAGGCACCCCTCGTGGCGCTCGACCTTCTCGCCGATCACAGCGCGCTCCTTGTCGCCCTCGTTGAGCCGGTGGTAGATCTCGGTGTGCTCACTGCTCATGGCGAGCCTCCGCACGCCGGCATGGCCGGCAGGCGGCGCGGCGCGGCGTCGTAGCAAGGCTCCTCACACGCCGTACCGTCGGGAGCTCGAGCGAGGCAGAGGTAGATCCCGCCGATGAAGCAGACGCGTTCCCGCGGCCAGGGCTCGCAGCCGACACCAGGCGGCCCGCACGCGCGGACAGCGAAGCAGCGCTCCTCTCCCTCGGGCGGAAAGCACGGCGAGCGATACGGGTTCCACGGGCAGCTCGTCACGTTCTCGCAGAGCTCGACGAAGCCG